>Ga0306920_100009929_pt1 | contig 12730 bp, 11 predicted proteins | sample flu12Cox44000170_FD_204666 | JGI IMG/M metagenome (GOLD analysis project Ga0306920, IMG submission 204666) | Lab enrichment of tropical soil microbial communities from Luquillo Experimental Forest, Puerto Rico - flux4day.12C.oxic.44.000.170 (v2)... | ecosystem: Environmental > Terrestrial >...
CTTTAACCAGGGTCGCAGGCTATCGCCGCTCCCTACGGGAAGACAACGACGCCCAATTATCCGCTCAAACACGCACGCTCCGGATCAGACATGGATACAGCTTCGACTTCTCCACTGTAACATCGACCTCGCCGCTCCGCGCCGTTACGATCTTACTCCGGAGTGATTTTCATGGCGTTTCGCGGGCCGTAGGCCCTAAAAGACATGGATGAATTCCCGCTGGTGGACACTGAAGGGATTCTAGTTTTTTTCGTGGGAACACCGTACGAAGTTATTGCGGACCACAGGCGCTGATGGTGCATCCGTTGCACTACTGGTGACGGAGACGTTCGAGAGCGGTTCGTGCATCTGATTCGATCCGCGATGCGTATATGGAAGGATCTAGTGAATGTTGACACATTCAAGGCGTGCCAGCTTGTCGGGATTGAGCACGATGAAAATGTCGCTGGGTTGTCCAGCCTCGTTGCATGCAAGGCTGATCGTCAGACCAGGCCGATTATCCTTTATCAGAATCGCGCCTCGTCCGCCATTTAAATCGGTGATTTCCCAATCGCAGCCTTTCCACCAGACATGTGCCCGGCTTAGCACATTGAACGCATCCCCACCTTCAAGAACATGCGTGGCGGCACGCGTCTTACCGCCGCTGTCCATTATTAGACGAATGTCGGTAGATAGGAGCGCAGCAAGCTGGGTGGTGCTGCCGCTCATGACTGCCGATTGAAATGCGCGCAGCAAACTGTCCTGCGTTTCCCGCGGAGTGACGTGGCGCACCTTGTCGTGATCGATGTTTCGACGGGCTCGCGAGACGAGCTGTCGGCAGGCGGCTTCATCCATATCCAGCATCGCCGCGGTCTCTGCGTAAGACTGCTCGAAGATCTCATGAAGAAGATAGGCAGCGCGTTCTTTGGGTGTGAGTCGTTCAAGTAGCAGCAAAAACGCCGTGGTCAGAGATGCGGCAAGCTTACTGTCCACGGCGGGAGGCGTCGCGGCGTGGATGGGCTCAGGCAGCCACCGACCAAAATAGTCGACCCGCTTGCGACTGGCCGCGCGCAGAAGGTCGAGAGAACGACGCGCGCAAACGGAGGAAAGCCAGGCCACAGGAGCGTTGATTTGGGTGCGATCCGCAACACTCCACTTTAGAAAGCAGTCCTGGACGCAATCCTCTGCGTCTGCACGCGTGCCCAGAATTCGATAGGCAAGTCCGAGCAAGCGGGGCCGTGCGTCCTCGAAGACCTGGAGGTCTGCATCATTCATCTCCGAACCTCGCGCCATTCGCACCATATCATTTTCGCCCCTGCCGTAGAGCGACTGGGTTACCATCGGGATCTAAAGCCGTCACGCGCATGCCGAACGGATAAGTCTCGGGCTCTGGCTCGAGGAATTTGACGCCGCGCGCCTTGAGTTCGGTGAAATCTCTCCGAAGATCATCCGACTCGATACAAAGCGAGCCGACCCCAGGCGTCGCCTTTGCCCGCCCCGCGGCACCGGGCCAAAGTAAGACTTGAGGTTCCTTATCTTTGAAAGCGATCGTCAGGAACCGACCCTCTGGCCCGTTGTAATCAACAAGTTTCTAAAAGCCGAAGCTGTTCGTGTAGAAATCGAGCGCCATTTCCTGGTCCGAGACGAACAACGTGACGTACATAATTTTACTGAACATTTGCACTCCTCAATCTGTGCCAACATGAGAACTCTACGGTCTTGACGATACAGGTGCCCTCGGTGTGACGCGTGCACACAGAAATTGCAGGACAGATTCCCAAGCTTGGGCAACCGCGCAGCGGACTTCATTGAGACGTTCGCCAGTAGCAACACAATCCTGTCATGCCCTTGATCGAAGCGCTGGCGAGCGAAGGCGGCGGCCCATTCCCGGACGTGCAACGCTGAAATCCAAGAGCATGGGAGTTCGCAACGAGGAGGCCGTGAGGCGAATCCCGATTGGCACCGGTATAACGCGTCCGCTCTCCTGTGTCGTCGGCAACTGGGAAAAGATCCTGGCGGGCGATAAAACCGCAAACGTCGGCCTTTGGTAAGCGCTGGAAACCAAATTTCCAACCCACAATCCAACCCACAAATTGTGATGTCTTGTGCGACTTGCAGGTATTTTGACAGTCCCCGCAGTCTTGTGAGTTGTTGCGAAACCTAACCGTGCTAGCCTGATAAGGGTGAGGGCGGTGGTTCGAGTCCACCCAGGCCCACCATTTCCTATCGGTCCCGCCCGTAGGCGCGGTTCGAACCGAGGGCGACTTCTACGCGAAGCGCGTTTTCGTCCAATTGAATTGATCATCAGGGCGCGTCAGTGCAGTCAGTTCGCAACGCACTGCACGTTTCCGGATAGTGTCTCGTCCGCCTGGCAGTGCGCTGCTTGCTCCGGGTGTCTGTAAGATGTATAACATTATGTGCAATGTCTGTAGCACAGAACTCAGCTGTCCCCGCCTCGCCATGGCTCCTGCTTGTTTTCAGTTTGCCTAAAAAGGGAGCGAGCCTTCGCGTCACGGTCTGGCGAAAACTTCAGCGTTACGGATCGTTGCCGCTCGGTAACTCTGGTTATCTCCTGCCAAACGACACCGCAAACCGGGAAAAGCTCGAATGGCTCGCGACGACCATCCGTAGCGCCCACGGGGATGCTTCGGTCGTCGAAGTGCAATCCATCGATAACTGCACCACACCTCAACTCAAGAAGCGGTTCTCGGAAGCAAGAGCAGACGACTATCGCCAGCTTTTGGCCGACGCGGAAGGGGCACAGTCGTCGAAAGTGTCACCGACACATATTGCGAGGCTGCAGCAACGTTTTCAGGAAATCTCTGCCATCGACTTTTTCGGCAGTCCCATGCGCGGCCAAGTAGAGCGTGCTTTGGCGGAACTCAACGCGCCGCGCAAGCCCAATTCGAACACGATGAAGATTTCGCCTGGTGATTACCGTCGACGGGTTTGGAGCACGAGGCCGCGTCCCGGTGTCGATCGCGTGATGTCCGCATGGTTGATCCGCAAGTACATCGACCCGCGTGCTCGCTTTGCATTTGCTGTGGAAGAGAAAACGCCCAGAAACGCTGTCCCTTTTGACATGTACGAAGGTGGGTTCGGGCACCGAGGTGACGATTGCACGTTCGAGACGCTAACCAAGGCGTTTCGCATCCGCGACAAGATTGTCCAGATCATGGGCCAAATCGTTCACGACGCCGATTTGTTCGACGAGAAGTTCGGAAGGAGAGAAGGCTTCGGCATCGATGAGGTCATGAAAGGGTGGGCGCAACAGAACCTGAGTGACGCGCAACTGCTTGACCGCGGCATGGAGTTGGCGGAAGGCTTGTATCACTCATTGCGCAAGAGGTGAACCCATGCGATGGATCACAAGGAAGAACCTCAAAGTGGACCGAGTGGCCTGCCCCTGGCTCATCAAACGATTCATTGACCCGCGAGCAGAATTCCTGTTCGTGCCGGAAGAGGAACTTCTCGAAAGGGCCCATCAGGAAGATGCCATTCCTTTCGACGCCACGCGATTTTCCGAAGTAAGGCCTGAACCATCGTGGCGAGCGTTGCACCTTCGAGGCGATTCTTGAAGATTTACAAGCTGACCGATCCGGCTCTGCACCGTCTTGGACTCATCGTCCGAGGTGCAGATTTCAAAGGACAGGAAAAACACTCCCTAGCTAGAGAGTCCCGGATTACGGGCTATTGCTCAAGGATTCGCTCTTTGTGTAAGCAGAGACGAGGAGCGCCTCACTCAGGAATTTCCGATCTACGACGCGCTGTTGGAATACTTACGACACCAAATGGTTTTCAACAGACGTGCCAGGTCGGCATCCAGTCCCCCAGATCTATGGAGGTTTTTCCGATGATTCGTTGGATCACACGCAAGGTAGTTCTTTTGTGCGCTTGTTTTTGCCTTTTTTCACTGGCCGCACCCGCACAGGATGTGCCGACTGACTACCAGGAGGTTCTGAAAGTTCTCGATCGCAAGGGCGACTTTAAGGTTGGAGTTCTCAAAGTCAACCTTCCGCGGAACGATTTGAAGATGACGGTTCAGGGTTTTCCCGCTCCGACGCCTTTTGGGTTCGGTGGATGGATCGCGTTGACGAAGGCAACAGACGGTTCGGACATCATGATGGGCGATCTAGTCTTGCTGCAGGAAGAGGTGAACCCGGTTCTGTCGGCCCTGCTTGAGCACGGAATCGAGGTGACAGCGCTTCACAACCATTTTTTCTGGGACGACCCGCATGTGTACTACATGCATGTTCACGGAATGGGGAAAACAATCGACCTTGCGCAACAGATTAAACCCGCATTGGATCTGATCGGTCACGTCAAGCCGCCTGCTAACACTCCCGCGAGCGGCGGTGGCACGCCGATCGACGTGGCGAAGATCGCAAAGATTGTAGGGCACGAGGGAGAGCAAACGGGTGCCGTCTACAAGATTACGGTGGGTCGTGACGACCTAGGCATGAAGGAACACGGAGCCGCGATTAACGCACGAATGGGGCTGAACACCTGGGCCACATTTGTGGGGACACAGGAAGATGCAGCTGTGGCGGGTGACGTGGCGATGCTTGAAACCGAAGTGACGCCTGTCTTGAAGGTGCTCCGCAAGAACGGTCTCGACGTCGTTGCAATTCATCATCACATGACGGGAGTAACGCCAATGGTCATTTTCCTTCACTACTGGGGTAGAGGCCCAGCGGAAAAGCTAGCCGCTGGATTCAAATCTGCTCTCGACGAGTTGGGCAAGGGCGGTGCTGCGCATGGTACGGGGCAATAACGAGGTTCTAGTGTGAGGAGGTATCGTTTGACTATTGAAGAAAAGGGGCGGTGGCTGTTCGGAATCAACGCCATTATCAACTGGTTGATTTCAGTTAGAGGGATTCTTGATCCTGTTGGCCTGGCGTTGGCGTTTGGTGGTGGGCCGCCGAACTATCCTTTCATGTTGCGGTTGTGGATGGGCTTCGTGTTTATGTTTGGCTGCATGTTTTGGGAGGTTAGCAGGCATCCGGTGACCAAGCACTCGTTAGCTAAATACAACTGGATCGAAAAGACCATCACCGCTGCAGTGATCACTATTGCGTACATGAGCGGGCAGGCGCCACCGCGGCTGATGATCCTCATTGTGCTTACGAACTGGCTGTGGATTCCACTGATCTTGGCGTATGACATTGCCCAAGGTCGGGCGTTGAGGATGCGGCCTGCAAATGGATAACCGACGCCGGTCTGTTTGGTGGGACGACCCAACCCGTCGTTCGTCCGTGGGAGTCTCGCCGGCACACGAAGCTGTTAATGCTACGTTTAGGAGAACTTAAATAGGCTGTGGTAACGAGACTGATTGGCAGGATCGGCGGATCGTCCCGCGGGGGTTTGTCCACTCTCATATTTCGGTCGATAGTGTACTTCGCTAGTCCAAAAACACGGCGAGACAGGCAACCACAGGGGGACACTCGATGAGAAAAAAACTGATGCTCGTTCTCGGACTGATCACTTTATGCGGAGCCGTGGGGATATATCCGCAATCTGGCCTCCCCACTCTGAAGAAGGTGAAGGAATACGATCTGCCCGGCCCACCGGGAAAGCGCTTCGACTATCTGACGATAGACGAGGACGATCACTATCTGATTTCCGCGCATCTCGCCGCAGACCAGACCTACGTGATCGACCTTCGCACGAACAAGGTTGTCGCCACAGTCACCGACACACCCGGAGCGGAAGGCGTCGAGTACGTCTCCGAACTCAAGAAGTTCTATACCTCCAACGCGCACGACAACACCATTGGCGTCGTGGACCTCCAGCAAATGAAGGTGGTGAAGAAGCTGAAAACGGAGGCCAAGCCGGACGGGAGCGCCTACGCCGCTCCCTTCCACAAACTCTATGTGTCGGACGAACGCGGAAAAGCGGAAGCCATTGTCGACGTGACGAAAGACGAGATTGTGAAGACGCTCCACTTCGACAGTGAAACGGGGATGCCGCAATACGACCCGGTCGCGCGTAGGGTCTACGTCAATCTGCAGGACGAGGACATTTTCGAGGTCATCGATCCTGCAACGGACACCGTCGTCGGGCGGTACCCGGTCGGGAAGTGCAAAGGGAACCACGGAATGACGCTCGACCCGGAGCATCACCGCGCGTTCCTCGCCTGCGAAGGAAACGAGCTGATGACTGTCTTCGATCTGGACAAGAACGCTCCGATTGCGTTCCTGCCTCTCGCGGGCGGACCGGACGTCATCAAATTCGATCCGGGATTGCGTCGCATTTACGTCGCGTGTTACAGCGGAGCCATTTCCGTCTTTCATCAGGACGACGCGGATCACTACCGCAAGCTCGAAGACTTTCATGTGCAGCATGCCGTTCACACGGTCGCCGTGGATCTGAAAACACATCGTCTTTATACGCCCGAGCAGGAGGAAGACGGGAAGCCTGTTGCGCGGATGGTGGTCTACGAAGCCGTTGGCGACCAGTAGCCGCACGGACAGTTCGGAAGAAGGGAAGAGGTTCGGCACAGGTTGTGATGTCGCTGATGAATTTCATTCCGGCTGCGCTCCGCGCTTTGCCGCGGGACGCGATAATGCTGTTCCTTACGCGCTCTATTCGACTCTTCGCGTACGGCGCGCTGTCGGTGGTATTAGTGTTCTATCTCGTGAGCCTCGGCCTTACGGAAGCACAGGTCGGATTGCTTCTGACGCTCACGCTCGCCGGTGACATCGCGATCTCACTGCTTCTCACTACGCGAGCCGACCAAATGGGGCGTCGGCGCACGCTTATCGTCGGCGCGATCTTGATGGCAGGTGCAGGGATCGCGTTCGCTTCGACTCACAATCTGCTCTTTCTAATCGTGGCGGGAATGATCGGAGTGATCAGTCCGAGCGGAAACGAAGTCGGCCCCTTTCTCTCCATAGAACAGGCAGCGTTGTCCCATGTCGTTTCCGCGGCGAGCCGTACGGAGGTCTTTGCCTGGTACACGCTGGCGGGCTCTGTCGCGACGGCTCTCGGCGCGTTGTGCGGCGGTGCGGCGTCGGGAATCGTTCAGAAGGCGTCGTTGTCGGCTTCCAACAGCTACCGTGCGGTGGTTTTACTCTATGCCGCACTCGGCGCAACGCTGGCATTTCTCTTCCTGAGTCTCTCGCTCGCGACAGAAGTGCGAGACTCCGTGTCCCACCAACGCTCCTTGGCGGCAAAGAAGTTTCTCGGCGTCGGCCAATCGCGGTTGATTGTCTTCAAGCTGTCGAGCCTGTTCGCGTTGGATTCTTTCGCGGGTGGTTTCGTGGTGCAAAGCTTTTCGGCGTACTGGTTCTATCTGCGGTTCGGAGTCCAACCCGTAAAGCTCGGCCTCATTTTCTTTTGGGCCAACGTGCTCTCGGGAATTTCCGCGCTACTCGCTTCGCGCCTCGCTACGCGCATTGGACTCGTGCGAACGATGGTGGTGACGCACTTGCCGTCGAATGTGCTTCTCATCCTTGTGCCCTTGATGCCCAACCTCACGCTCGCCGTGCTCGTGCTGCTCGTGCGGTTCAGCATTAGCCAGATGGACGTTCCGACCAGGCAGTCCTACACGATGGCGGTGGTTCGCCCCGAAGAGCGTTCCGCGGCCGGCGGAATCACGGGAGTGGCGAGGACGGCCGGTGCCGCGATTAGCCCCGTCTTCGCCGGCTTCCTGTTTTCGCATCCCGCGCTGATTGACGTTCCGTTCTTCATTGCCGGAGCGCTCAAGATTGCGTACGACCTTGCTTTGTATCGGGGATTCGCGGCTGTCCGGCCACCGGAAGAGGTCGGTTAATGGCAGGTTAAGCAAGGGTGGTCGGTGATCGTTCAGAGCCGTTGAAACGAGACGAGGGCGCCTTCTGCGATGGGCTGCGATTGTCTTTCATGACGTCGATCCTGACGAGTTGTTCAGGAAAACTTAAGTAGCAATGCGCCTCTTGGATTTGTAAAATTCGCGTCCGAATCACGATCATCGTGATATGTCCGGAAACTCAAGCTTCGTCCTTGGGCGTGAGTTTCTGCGAGGGTGGCCAGAAATGATGCTCAACACACAAAAGACTGTGACTGCCCGCTTTAGCTCTTGCCTAATTAAGCTGGCGTTTGCCGGCGTGGTTGCCTGCGGTGTCGCTGCTGGACAGGAAAAACAGCCTCTCCGGCTTGTTCAAGCGATTTCCTTGCCAAACGTCAAAGGCCGGATCGACCACATGGATGTAGACGTTAAAGGCAAGCGCCTCTTCGTCGCGGGACTCGAAAACGGTTCCTTGGAGGTTGTCGACCTGAAGGCAGGCAAGCGAACGAAGAGCATTCCCGGGTTCCAAAAGCCGCAAGGCATCGCTTACGTCGAGTCACTAAAGAAAGTATTTGTCGCAAGCGGCGATGACGGGATGCTCCGCGTTCTTCGCGCTGACACTCTCGATCTGCTAGATTCCATTAAACTCGATCTCGGTCCGAACCGTGTGGTCTACGATCCGCGGGCTGCATTGATCTATGTCGGCTATGGTGGCAAGGATGCCGGGAAGGATTACGGCGAAGTTGGAATCATCGATGCCAAAACGGACAAACATATCGGCGATATACAGGTTACTGCGCATCCGTCTGAGCTCTTGCTGGACTCCTCCGCGCGTACTTTGTACGTCTTCGTTTCGATCGCAAGCCAAGTACAAGTAGTTGACACCCAAAAGCGTCAGGTAACCGCTACTTGGTCGGTTAGCAGTCAACGGAATGGAGACGGAGCTTTCGACGAAGCAACCAAACGACTGTTTCTCGGCACACGCACTCCTCCTCAGATGATTGCGATGGACTCGACTTCCGGCAAGGAACGTTCCGCTCTCCCCACCGCCGCAGGGATGGACGGCGTCTATTTCAACGCCAAACAACACAGGATTTACATATCTGGAGGACGCGACCAGGGTGAGGGCGTTGTGTTCGTATACGAGCAAAAGGACGCGGATCACTACGAAGCTATGGCGTCAATACGGACGCGAGGGGGAGCCGGCACTTCGTTCTGGTCGCCCGAGTTGAATCGCTACTTCGTTGCCGCACCGGCGAATGATAAGGAAGAAGCCGCCATCCTAGTATTCGAGCCGCTGACGTGAGTGATTCGAGGAATTCTTCGCATTTTGGAAAGCCCAAACGAAACTACTCAGGAGGACACATGAAGAAGTTCTTCGCGGTCGGGCTCACTATGGCCGGATTTTGTCTAGTTGCAACCAAGGTCACTCATACAGTGGCGGTTGCTCAAACGCCGTCGCGAGATGTTCAGCCGTTGCAACTTGAAGAGCAAATTCCTGTGCCGGGAGTAACGGGGCGCCTGGATCATTTCTCGGCGGACGCTAAGCGCAGGAGACTCTTCGTATCCGCGCTGGGCAACAACTCGCTGGAAGTCATAGACACGTTCGCAGGAAGAGTGATTCACAGCATTAAGGGTCTCGCGGAACCCCAGGGTCCGCTCTACGTGCCAGCGGTGGACAAACTCTACGTGGCGAACGCCGAGGACGGAAAGGTGCGGGTCTATGATGGGGCGACTTACGCGCTTCGAAAGACCATCGATTTCGGCACAGATCCCGACAATATGCGCTACGACGAAGCGTCGAAAACTGTGTTCGTCGGCTTCGGTCAAGAAGACGGCGGGATCGCCATGATCGATCCAAAAACCGATGAACGCGTCGGCCAGGTGTACAAAACGGAAGGGCACCCCGAGTCATTCCAGGTGGAAGCTTCTGGCGGACACATCTACGTGAATGTACCCGACGCGGGAAATGTGGTTGAATCTTTCGACCGCAAAAGTGGCGCAATGACGAAGTGGTCGCTCAAGGGGCTCCGCGCCAACTATGCGATGGCCCTGGATGAAGAGGATCATCGCCTATTTACCATAACCCGGAAGGGGCCAATGATGGTCGTTCTGAATACGGAAACGGGAAATGAGGTCACGCGGGTCCGCGCCGCCGGGGAGTGCGATGACGTGTATTTTGACGCGCCGCGGAAACGGATTTATGTGATTGGCGCGGAAGGTTTCATCAGCGTGTTTCAGGAGAATGATCCTGATCACTATCAGCTGATCGCCAATGTTCCCTCAGGCGTTGGTATTCGGACAGGCTACTACTTTACTCGACGGGACCGGTTCTACGTCGGAGTTCCGGCAAAAGGTAGCGAACCAGCCCAAATCTGGACTTACGAGGCCGAGGACTAGCTTAGCTAGTTGACAGAGAGTTGCGGGTCTATGAAGCACAGGATTGACATGCTCGCTTTTTCGACTTCGAATGAGCAACTTCCGCGATAAAACGGGTGTGTGTGCTTGCATTTTCGGTCTGGTTTTTCTTTTTCTCCTAGCGCTCACAAGCAAAGCCCGAGCTTCAGAACCCAGCCATAACTCCCATCCAGAGGATTTCTCCCAAGCTGCCGAGGCCACACGTGTCGAGCATGCACCCAAGCTCGATGGAACCTTGGACGACCCGCTCTGGCAGTTGGCCAAACCGATCAGTGACTTTCGGCAAAAGGAACCCTATGAAGGTCAGACGTCAACTGAGAAGACGGAAGTACGTATCCTTTACACTGCGCACGCGGTGTACTTCGGCATTCATTGTTACGATTCTGAGCCTTCCCGGATCGTTGCAACGGAACTGCGGCGCGACGTAAGCCAGGATTTGGACGACCACTTTGAGATCTTGATTGATTCGAACCATAATCGCCGCGGAGCTTATGTATTTCAGATCAATCCGCTAGGCACACAAATTGACGGCCTCATCATCGAAGAGCAAGGTGGCGGCGGCTTCGGCCCTTTTGGTACCGATTTCGATCCCGGGTGGGATGGGGTTTGGACTTCCGAAACGCGCATCACCGCTGACGGCTGGACCGCTACGGTAGAGATTCCTTTCACCACGCTAAACTTCACGCAATCCAGAGACGTGCTTTGGGGCATGAACTTCAAACGGTTCATTCGCCGAAAGAACGAAGAGGATCTGTGGGCTGCGTACAAGCGAACCTTCGGTATCACCAAGGTCTCGCAGGCCGGCGAGTTGCGCGGAATTCAAGACATTGGAAGTGGGAGGCTTTTCGTTGTGAAGCCCTATGCTCTTGGGCGCTACGACAAGGTGACGGGCCGGGACCCTCTGTTTCCACTAACAGGGGGAGTCGACGTGAAATATGGTCTTACTTCCAATCTCGTCTTGAATCTCACAGGCAACACCGACTTCGCGGACACGGAAGTTGATCTTCAGCCGTTTAATTTGACCCCTTTCAAAGTATTTATCCCAGAAAAGCGGCAGTTCTTCCTAGAGAACGCAGGCGTCTTCAATTTCGATATAGGAGACCAGGACCAGTTGTTTTTCAGTCGGCAGATTGGGGTTGACCCCATTACTGGTAATCAGGTGCCGATTAACGGAGGAGCCAAACTAACGGGCACGCTTGGCCGTTTGGAACTCGGCGTTCTGGACGTAAACACGCGGTCTAGCGGCCCCAATCCATATTCCAATTTCGCGGTTGTTCGCCTCAAAGAATCACTTTGGCCCGGCTCCTATATTGGAGTGATGGGCATCGACAAACGATCTGGCAACGTGCTTGACAGCTACAATCAGACGGGCGGCGTGGATACACGGCTTGTTTTTTACAAGGACTGGTTTGTGGATGCTCACATGGCCGGAACGCAGTCCCCTATAAACATAAGCGGAGGAAGTGGCGGGGCAAGCGACCTCGGCGCGTCATTGTCCTACCGGTCGAACTGGCTCGATGGACTCGTAGAGCGGAGAAAGATCGGGCCAAACTTCAACCCGGAAGTGGGCTTCATCGAGAGGACCGATTCCAACGAAACTTACGGAGACTTGACTTTCAAAGTCAGGCCTAGAGTCGAAGGTATCCGGGAACTGCAATTCGAGGGATTCATTCTCCATGCGCCCGATACTCGGGGCCAGGTTTCCACGCAAGAGTGGCAGAATACGTTCCGCGCTGACTTTAACAACGGCGCCTATACCGACGACGACATCGTTGACGTGTTTACGCAAGCAATTACGACGCCGCTTCATATCTACAAGAATGTGTTTATCCCCAACGGCACATACCACTTCACTCGCCACCAACTGACATACGGTTCCGGGCAGGATCGGCGTTTTACCTACAACTTCTTTGAGCGCTTTGGCAGCTATTATGGAGGGACTCTGAATGAATTTCGCGTGCGAGTCAACTATCGCCCGACAACAAAATTTTCGATTTCCGCGTCAGAAACTTGGGACAGGTTCCGTCTGCCATTTCCCAATGGTAATTTCTCGGTCGTGCTCGCGAGCCTTCAGGGAAACTACTCTTTTAACCGCTTTTTGACCTTTACGAGCCTCCTTCAGATGGACACATCGAACACGCATGCTGTAAGTGCCAATCTTCGCCTTCGCTATAATTATCGACCTGACAGCGATCTCTACGTCATCTACAACGTGGGGACGCAGTTTGCTAGCATTGCCCCAGCTAATCCGCCGCAAGTCCGAGAAACGCGCTTCGCCGTGAAGTGGACCTACTCTTTCGCTCCCTGAAGCAGTGATTTGCTAGTCGCTGGTCCAAACAATCCGCAGTCTATCCGGGTGACGGCTACGCAAACGGCCCACGTCACCGTAGCACAACGCAGAGAAGAGAGAAGATGAAGAAAGTAGGCAAGTAAAACCCCGTTGTCCAGGTTGTCCAATTCAGAGGGACCTCGAAAGTCTAAGTGATTGTGGTGCCGCACCTTATCTTAGATTTTTCCTCGTTCGCAATGAGGAGGTTGTGGGTTCGAATCCCCTCTCGTCCACCA
>Ga0306920_100009932_pt1 | contig 12726 bp, 14 predicted proteins | sample flu12Cox44000170_FD_204666 | JGI IMG/M metagenome (GOLD analysis project Ga0306920, IMG submission 204666) | Lab enrichment of tropical soil microbial communities from Luquillo Experimental Forest, Puerto Rico - flux4day.12C.oxic.44.000.170 (v2)... | ecosystem: Environmental > Terrestrial >...
GAGGTTCGGGGGATGACCCCGCTGCTGCAGGTCTTCGATATGCTGGCCTCTCTCAAGTTCTATTGCGACGTCCTGGGCTTCGGGATCGTCAACACCGTCGGGAAACCAGCGCCGAATTGCGATTGGGTACTACTCAAATGGGGGGCCGTAACGCTCATGCTGAACACCGCGTACGAGGCGCCTCACCGCCCCCCAAGGCCGGTTCCCAACCGCGTCGTGGCTCATAGAGACCTTTGTCTGTACTTCGGCTGTCCGAATGTTGATGATGCCTATCGCAATCTGCATGCAGTGGGTGTGGAAGCGGAAGTGCCGAAGGTAGCGCCCTACGGAATGAAGCAGCTGTACCTCGCCGATCCCGGTGGATACAGTCTGTGCTTCCAGTGGCCGGAGATTAAAGGTCGGGTGCTCTTGCCCGGGTCTTACGGGTGCCCCGTTCTAGCCTGATTCTGGGCCAGGGCGGGGCATCCTTGAGTTCACAGCGCTTGCCAGATAACTGTGCGCACCGTCAGCCGACGCTTTGGACGGAGTCTTTGCCGTAAGCCATTTGTTGTCAGATCTTGCCTACAAGTCTCTGGGCCGAGATTGCCGGGTAAATTTTTTGGAATCACGAGTGTTACTCAAGAGCTTGCAGAGAAAATCTGCGGAATGACAAAGAAATCCCCATCGTGCACTGGCATCGGGGTAAGCAAGCGCACGTGATTCATCGGCGGGGTCTGCTGTGGGAGAGCGCCGGCTTTCTGTCGAGAGCAATTGAATCGCGAGTCCTCCTCTTACTCCCTTTGTGCCCGAACCAGTTGGCGACCCGATTGCGAGAAGCCCATGCCCATTCCTTCCTGCGAGGACGCGACTATAGCGCGGACGGGAAGGTAAGCCCCTTGGGATGGATTAAGGAGTTGGTGGAGAACCTTCAGGCTGGCTGTGGGCTGGGCCTATACCCGACAGATGATCGCACCGCTTACCCGGTAGGAAGGCTATCGGCCTATAGTATCAATGGGTTACACTGCTCAATCTCCTTTGGATTGCAAGGAAATCAATTCTGGTCAGAGGCTTCTGGCTAGCGGCTGGCGAGGGAATTGAGATGATGCACACGTGGTCCCCCACTCTCGTGGCAGCGGCAGTGATCGCACTGACCCTTCCACTCGCCCTGGCATTTGCCGAAAGATGGTTGGTTGCATCCCTGGAGCGCTTGCCGCTCCGGGGGCTGCTGGTACTTCCGGCCAGTGCTGGCTTGGTCTACTGGCTGGTGGTGCTCGTCGATGGGCCTTTCCGGCTTGGCTGGCTCGCCGTTTATCTGGGTTTGCCCGTAGCCGTAGCTGTCCTCTCCTGGGAGGCCCGGAGATGCGACCCGGCCCAGCGTGGAAACTGGCGGGACTTCGTCATCCTGCTGTTATTGGGTTTGATCGTGGAATTCCGGCTGTTTGAAGTTGCCTGGCCGCGGCATCTTGGGGGATTCAACCGGCTGCTGCTGCTTGACTGCGGACTATACGGATTCCTGGTGATCCGCCGCCTGGACAATGTGGGTTTTCATCTGGTTCCAAGATTGAAAGATTTCAAGATCGGGCTGCGTGAACTTGCTTTCTATGCTCCTATCGCGGGGCCACTCGGGTTGGGACTTGGCTTTCTCCACGCGCATGCTGAGTTGCCGAGCCTGCAAAGAATCGCCGGGGCATGGATTTCCATCTTTGTTTTCGTTGTGCTAGTGGAGGAGACTTATTTCCGCGGATGGTGGCAGAATCTGCTGGAGCGGCACCTAGGGCGCAACTGGTCGCTTGCGATCACCGCTGTACTCTTCGGACTGTCGCACTTCAATAAAGGAGCGACACACTTCAACTGGCGCTATGTATTGCTGGCGACTCTGGCGGGTCTGTTTTATGGCCGAGCCTGGCGTGAAGAACACCGGATCATGGCATCAGCAATCACCCACGCGTCGGTCGACACGATATGGCTGCTCTGGTTCCGGTAATGCGCCGACTCGCGATACTGGAGATAGCCAAGGCCGACACGCATCTGGTGGTGAATGGAATTTGGGACGGTCATCGCCAGAGTTATGCCGAAGATGGCGTGGGTGAGGCCGAGCGAGTAGAGATCGCGGTACCGAACGAACAGGGCACAAGCTGCCAAGCCCCAGACCAGGGTCGCCGGCACCAGCACAGGATTGGGCACGTGTGCGGTTGCAAACAAAAAGCCTGAGGTCAACACTGCGGCAGTCTTGCTCGGCAGCAGCCGCAGTAGCCGCAGGAGAAAAAAATCCTGCAGGATAAATTGCTGCAGAAAGGACCAGGCGAGGTACAGCCAGAAGCGCGTTCCTGGGGGAATGATGTGGGATGGTACGTGCAAGCTGCCGATTTTGCCGGATGCCCAAAAAGCACACACGGCTAAAACGGCAGCAACGAGCACGATCCATGCCGATCGGCCCAGTGCGGAGATTCGCAGCCCCAAGGACTGCGAATCTATCGGATAAGAAAGGAACGTGGTTGCGAAGATCAAGACAAGTGCGACCCCGAACAGAATGCGTTGGATCACGTTCGGCGACCACAAAGCCGCAAGGATCACAACGTAACCAAGGACGAGTTCAAGAAAATCTCGGGAACGCAGCTTGGCAGCGGTGAGCACCAACAGGAGTATGACACGAACAACTGACCAGAGCAGTTACGTTGTATCGCCTGGCGCGATATCACAGCGCAGACCGCTTGATCAACAACTCTTGCCCGAGCGGCAGGGAGGTCAAGACCGACACGATTTTTTCCGACGCGCGCCCGTCTCCGTACGGATTGGCTATGCCAACGAGTGATCGGCGAAATTCTTCACTTCTGGCCATGCTGACCTGCTGCAGGATAGAGTGGGTCGTGGCGTCGGCATCGAGTACATTCTGTGCGCGTTCGCGGCCTCTCTGCCGCAAGCCGACGTTGACCGTCGGCACTGCGAACGAGGCGGTTTCGATGATTCCGCTGCTGGAGTTGCCAAGCATCAAATGCACCTGCCGAAGCAGGCTCCAGTAGGTCAGAGCATCGAGGTTGACGAATATCTTGCCGCGGTTTTGAGCCGACACGAACGACTCGGCGCGGCCAATCAACTCTCTGCTTCCGGCGTCGACATTCGGGTAGCAGAAGAGAATCTGTCCCGGAAGCTTGGCGAGCGCGGCAAACAAGGCGTCGGCTTCCTGAGTTGTCTCTTGCAGGATCGTCACCGGATGGTAAGCCACCAGAATTGTCGGCAGCCCCAAACTGATTTGCAAATGGTTCTCTAACTGCTCACGCGTGTGGAGTGTCCGGCGCCGGAGAGGGTCGAGCGACGGGGCGCCCGCGCGATGCACGCGCCACGGTTCCTCTCCCATGGCAATCACGCGCTCGCGCGCCGTGTACGTGGAGGTGAAGTGTACATGGCTCAGCTTGGTCAAAGCGTTTCGTACAGCATCGTCGATCGCCCCTTCGCTGATTTCACCGCCTTCGATATGCGCCACGGGAATCCGCAAAGCCGTGCGACCGATGCAGGCGCAAGAATCTCATAGCGATCAGCTATCAGCAGCAGCAGATCGGGCCGCATGTCTGCGAGGCAATCAGCGAGGCTGAGTGTGGCCACCCCGATCGTCTTCGCCATGCCTACATCGCTGTCGGAGCTCAGCAGACATTCGATGCGGGCATCGATTGTGAAGCCATCTTTCTCGATCTCGCGGATCGTGCTCCCGAATTCTGGTGAGAGATGAGACCCCAATACGATCAGGCGCATCTCCACGTCGGGATGCCGCGAGAGGTCATGCAGCGGCCAGTACAAGTGACTGTGGTCGGCGCGGGAGGTTGAGACTACAGCGATCTTGCGCTTCACGAGAGGCTCATCGCGCGACGCGCTCGACTGCCATCTGCCGCAGAAGTCGGCTCGGCTGGCGGTCCGGTACTATGTGTCTCACAAAATGCAGCAGTTCCGCCAGATCACGGCGCTCGATGACTTCGCCGAGCTCTGCGAGACATTCGAGAATCTGCTCTCTCGCGATCACCGGCCCTTTGACGGTATAGAGTCCGGCCACATCGGTTGGTTCGAGCTTTTCGTCGCCAAAGATGAGCTCCTCAGCGAGCTTGTCTCCCGGCCGCAACCACTGTACGAGATGGTAGCTTCGCAGCCGTCCGATTCTCCGGCGTGCTCGATCAGGAAATTCGCCAGGTCGATGATCTTCACCGCCTCGCCGACTTCCGGCACGAATATTTGCTCTTCGCAGTTGATCGAGGCGGCTGCGCAGATATAGCGAACTGTTTCCTCCATGGTGAGAAGTAGCGTCGAGCCTCCCGATGTGCAACCGTTACGGGTTCGCCGTTTGCGATCTGCTGAAGGAAAATTGCGACCACGCTACCTTCCGATCCCAGCACGTTCCCCAGGCGAATGGCTTTCATACATGTGCCGGAATCGCCCAACGCAAGCACTACTAATTCGGCGATTCGTTTTGAAGCGCCCAACAGGCTTCGCGGGTTCACGGCTTTGTCAGTGGAGATCAACATCAGATCGCAGGCACCGCAGCGCAGTGTCATTCTTGCCAGGATGTAGGTTCCCAGTGCATTGTTGCGCATAACCGCGAAGGGATTCGCCTCCATCAGGGGAACATGCTTGTACGCCGCCGCGTGGTAAACAATTTCCGGACGATACCGCTCGAACACGTCGCACAAGAGGTTTTCGTCACAAACGCTGCCGAGGATGGGTAGATGCACCGCCGAGCAATTTGCCTTGTCCAGTTGGCTCTCGATGCGGAAAAGGTTGTTTTCCGAAGAATCCAGAAGAATTAACGCGCGCGAGCCATAGGCGGCCAAAGACTTTACCAATGCCGAGCCAACGGATCCGCCGGCACCAGTAATCAGCACAGTCTTGTCTCGATGGAAGTTCGAAATGCTTTGCATTGGATCGTGCAGGCTGCGGCCCAGAAAATCTTCCCAGGGAAAAAGGCTGGCATCGAGGGTCATGATAAGTACTGGCTGTGATTATAAAGAGTGGGTTCGATTCAAAGCGACGATCAGGCCACAGTCGAAGCGATCAGAGTTGCGCTGGAGCCTGCAGGTTCGCCAAGTGAATTGTCTTGCCGGTAGCTGCGGAGCGTCGAGCTGCGTCAAGTATCTCCATGACAACCAATGTTGGCGTTCAGCGACGTCAGGATGTCCGGCTTCGCGTTGTCCAGCAGCACGGCCCGGAGCTCCGTAAGCGGATCGTCGTAGGGCGGCACGAGAGGCTTCCCGGCTGAGCGCTGCTCGTCGGCGCTAGCGAGGCGAACTCGAACCTCGTCGCGAGCGACCGTAAAGACATACCCGGTCTGTGCGTAGACTTCCATATCCTTGCGATCGAATGGCCAGTTCCAGGATGCCTGGATAATTGCCTGTGTTTTAGGATACGTGAGAATAATGGTCGCTTCGTCATCGACACGCGGATAGATATCTGGCTTGATCGTCTGTGTAACCGCTGTGACCGTCAGGGGACGTTTCCCGTTCATCAGCCACGTCGCAAGGTCCGCGCCGTAACATCCGAAGTCGAACAGAGCACCTGCGCCATTCAACTTCGGGTCGGTCAGCCAAACCAGAAACTCGGGAGAAACGCCGATCTCCTTAGGGCCGCGATGGCCGTCGTGCACCACGATCTTGCGTACCTCGCCTATCGCGCCTTGGCGAACCAGGTCATAGGCTGCGTGATTGCTGCGATACCAGGTTGTCTCGTAATTGACCAGCACATGAATTTTCCCCTGGCGTGCGGCAATAGCGATTGCGTGCGCATCGTCCAGGCTGACCGCCAAAGGTTTTTCCATCATGACGTGGATGCCCTGGCGGGCACAGATTTCCACTACCTTTCGATGATCAAGCGTATTTGTGTATACGACGACTGCCTGTGGGTGCACCTTCACAAGCAATTCATCAATGCTGCTGAAGTAAACCTTTGGATCTAGGCTGAATTGCCTGCCATAACGATCAAATAACTGTCTATTCGGGTCAGCGATGCCCACAATCTGGATGTCAGAACGACGCAGATTGTGGGCAAAGAAGCCCTCTACATGCCCATGTACCAGTCCTACGACGGCAACTCGTAGTGGCGGTGCATCGGGTATGTTCTTCTGGCCAGCGGATGGAAGAGGGGCAACGGGCACGAACAATGACACTGCAAGGAAAACTACGGCTGCGCACAACATGGCAACTCCTCACTGCTTCGAATTTGTCTATGATCACATGGATGAACCGTGAACTTAGTGGTTGGGCCGAGAGGGTCCGAGAGGCTCACGAACGAATTTGCGCAGTAATTGAAGAGACGCCACTGCTGCTTGTTGAAGATAGTAACCCGGCTTTCGTCAGGGCGCAGGTGTACCTAAAAATGGAGCACCTGCAAAAGACCGGTTCTTTCAAGCTGCGTGGGGCGACCAGCAAAGTGCTCAGCCTGTCTGCAGATGACGCCACGAGAGGTGTGCTTGCGTCCTCGACAGGTAACCACGGCCTAGGCGTGGCAGCGGCAGCACAGGACCGGGGAATCGAGTGCGAGGTATACGTTTCGTCCCAAGTGTCTCCTAAGAAGTTGGAGATGATCGCAGGTTTAGCCGCTCGAATTCGCTACGCCGGCGGTACGCCGCTGGAAGCGGAGATCGCTGCCCGAAAAGCCGCGACCCGATCGGGCAAGACATACATTTCGCCTTACAACGACCCCGAGGTCATCGCCGGGCAGGGCACGATTGCGATAGAACTTCTTCGCCAAGCTAGTCAGATTGATGCGATCTATATCGCCGTCGGCGGTGGCGGCCTGATCAGCGGAATCGGAGCTTACCTGAAATTGATGTCGCCCGCGACGAAGATTGTAGGCTGCTGGCCTGAGACTTCCCGAGTAATGTATGAATGCTTGCGTGCCGGACAAATCATCGAGTTTCCCGAGCAACCAACCTTATCGGAAAGCACGGCCGGAGGAGTTGAACCTGAATCAATTACATTTGCGCTGTGCCAAACAGTGATTGATGCGACAGTCCTGGTGTCCGAGGAGGACATTCTTGATGCCATGCGGTGGGCCCACGCCAAGGGATGGCACATCGAGGGAGCCTCTGCTGTCGCGATCGCTGCCTATGTCAGGGAGGCGGCCCGGCACCATAATGAAAGTGTGATTATTCTTTCCTGCGGCGGAAATATATCGCCGGAAGTGCTGAGCAGGCTGTGAAGTCCTATCGTCACCAGACAATGTCGCCACAGCTACCAGATAGGTTCTGGCCTTCTTCGCGAATTCTCTGCCATGCACGCTCAACATGCCGCAGAGTGGTATGAGTCTGGCCGACGCAGAAACGCAAAATAAGCTGAGCGTTTAGCCTGGTGTGGCTCAAATAGAGGTCTCCGCTCTGGTTCAGGCGATCGATAAGAAGCTGATTGCTCGCATCACTGCCCCGGTATCGGAAGCAAACAAGGTTCAGTGGTACGGGAGCAGCTAGCTCAAACCGCGGATCGGCTTCTATCCACGCCGCAAACTGATGGGCTAGCTCAACGTGCTGCCTGACAAGCTTCTGGAGCCCTTGAATACCATAGTGTCGAATGACGAACCATAGCTTCAGCGAACGAAAGCGCCGACCGAGAGGAATATGCCAATCACGGTAATCGAATACGGCGCCTGACTCGCTTGCTTGATTGCGAAGATACTCGGGCAAGATACTCAGAGTATCAATCAACGATTTTCGGTCCGCAACATAGAAACAATTGCAGTCGAAGTTGGTGAACATCCACTTGTGAGGATTAAATGTATAGCTATCGGCCAGCTCTACTCCACCTTGGAGCTGTCGAAATTCGGGACACAAAGCAGCGGTTCCAGACATGGCAGCATCGACATGGAACCACAGTGAATGTGCACGGCAGACTGCGCCAATCTCGGGCAGTGGATCAAACGCATTGGAGGAAGTTGTGCCCACTGTTGCGGAGACAAAGAAGGGGACCAGACCTGCTCGTTTGTCACATTCCACCTGTGCGGCCAGCACATCAGCACGCATGGCAAACTTTCCGTCCACTTCGATGAGGCGAAGATTATCCAGGCCAATGCCGGCCACCATCGCTGCCTTTTCCAGTGAAGAATGCGCCTGGGTGGACGCATAGGCCACTAATTTCCCATTGCTTCCCTTCTTGTTGCTAACGTAATCGGTCGCGCGCTCCCTCGCCGCTAACAATGCGCACAAGGACGCACTCGACGCCGTGTCTTGGATCACTCCTCCCCCCGTTTGGCTGGAAAGGAACTTATCGGGCAAGCCGAGCATGGGCACCAGCCAATCCAGTACATGGGTTTCCAGCTCGGTACACGCGGGACTGGTTGCCCAAAGCATCCCTTGTACACCCAGGGCCGACGAAATCATGTCTCCCAGAATCGATGGCCCCGAAACGTTCGCTGGGAAGAATGCAAAGAAGCTCGGCGACTGCCAATGAGTCACGCCTGGCAAGATGATCTTGTTGACATCGCCCAGGATCGCCTCGAAAGCTTCTCCCCGCAAAGGCGCGGCTGGCGGTAGTGCGGAGCGAATCTCACCAGGCTGCACCTGTGACAGTACCGGAAGAGTTTCGATGCGGTCGTAGTAGTCAGCAATCCAATCCACCACTTGGCGTCCGTATTGGCGGAATTGCTCCGTGGTCATATGCAAGCTCTGTTCGTGTAGCATGTAGAACCTCAACTCTTGTGTACTATGCCTGATGCCGCACTCAATGGGGCAAGCTGCAATTCGACTGGGTGGTGACCGTCATCCATTATTTGCCGGATCCCATGAACAGATCTACTCCTGATTACACCAGAATATGCTACAGTCACGGAAGGTTATTCGATTAGCGAGGGCACAGTACGCTCGAAAGGTGAAGAATGGACATTCAAACAGTATTGGCAGAGTTAACGAAGGAACGAGACCGCATCGATAAGGCGATCGCTGCGCTATCGGATCTCGGCTCAAGGGCCCGGCGGCCGGGCAGGCCGGCAGGCAGGGGCAGGCTGGGCGCCTCGAGACCACGTCGCCACATGAGTGCTGCAGCCCGCAAACGTATTTCTGAAATGATGAAGAAGCGTTGGGCTGAGCGTAAGAAGAAGGCCAGAGCCGCGTCCTAGACGGCTCCGAAAAAAGCAACTCTCGTCCACTGAGTCCCCTATCGTTGGACTCATCGCCCGCAATCTGTGGCCTCTCTGGCGGTTTCGTTTGTTGCTTCGGCTGCTTTTCGGGGGACGTTAGAGCTCTCCAGAACATGTGCCGCTCGTTCAAATGCCGCTCACGGAATCTGAGCGGCATCGCTTTCTGGACTTCTGCTCCCGACCGCAAGAAGACCCGGCATAGCCTTTGTTAGCGTTCACTTTGGTAAGACTCGGGAGGGCGCCGGCAGCGGGCGGCGAGGAGTTCACATAGAGTACGAGTCATAAACGAAATCGCTTAGCTTCGGGTTTGTGTCCAATTGCTTGCACCAGACCGCATTACCATATGGGATCCCGCCACGTTCAAGTAGATTGTGGGATTTCTCGTCATGGAAGGGTTCGGGATTTTGGGCGCCTCGGAGTGCAGGACATACCCGCTGCCCACAACTGCAGGACAGGTCGCCAACCCGACATCACTTGCAACCATTATGTATATGGTGTGTTGCCAGTGACATTAAAATCGTTGCCCGTGGAGGCAGTGAAGTGAACCGGGATTGGATCTGTGCTCTTGAGTATCGCGGGAGTTTATCAAACACCGGCCAATGAAGATGTGGTCAGACTGCCCAGGAAAACCAGGGTTGAAAGAGTCTTGGTCAAGTTTGTACCCCTGAAGCAACCTTTGGAATGTTCGCCCCCCTCAATTCTGCACAGAGTACGGACGCATCAATTTCGGATATAGCGGTGGATGAGCCCAAAATGCCTGTAGGTTTAAGCCTATCGCATTTTGGCGAAGAGCCTTGCATCGGAACTAAGGGTCGGTTCGTAGTTCACGATGCAAGGTATTGATTTTGATCGATAAGCAGAGCGCAGGAAGGTGAGACAGTGAACGGAGCTGCTTCTCTAGGAGCGGGCGCCGGCAAGGCGCCCGCACGAGCTCCGCGTCCTTAACGGTCCCACAGCACTGTAAACTGCCGGAAAGTGGAGGTAGACGGTCCGTGCTCAGGAAGCCAGAGTGCGTGGCCACTGTGCTGGCGCAAAAGCAGGCTTCGGTCCTCGCTTTCGTATGAGCATGATCCGAATCCGCTCCAACAATTCGACAGGTGGATAAGTCCCTTTTGGCAGAAAGACGTCCGCACGCGTCTCCTCCAAGCAGGTCTTAGCTGCTCCCGAAAAGAGGATTGCCGGGGTCTGCGGTGAAATTGCTTTGAGCTCGTCAATCAACTGAGCGCCACTCTTTCGAGGCATCATCAGGTCGGCCAGGATCAGGTCGACCCCTCCGCCCTTCATGACGTCAATCGCGATTTCAGGATCAGAACAGGCCAACACACGGTAGCCGCGTGTTTCGAGCATGATTTTTTGGATGGAGAGAGCACGTTCGTCATCATCAACGCAGAGGATAGTGCGTTTTGGTTTCATGGACCCTCCCGCTTCGCCATCTCGGTATTATCTGCACGACGCACCCCGGCAAACCTGTAAAGCAGGTAGGCGCGAACAGGTTCCAAGTTGGCCTCGTGATTCTTACACCAGAGCAGTAGTGTGTCCGGATGTTAAGACTCATCACCGGAGTTGTAAAGTATCCGAGAGGTCAAATCGCACGAGAACTTTTGCGACCAGGAAAAAAAGAAATAGCACACCGAATAGGTCACTGGCAGCAGCACGGTTTCAGTTGAAACCTTTGCCCGGAAAGCCTTTTCGCGATGCACAGGATATCCGCAGAAAATTCACATCGTAACTACACCGTCAACCACGTGCACCACATATCCACCCACGCGAACATTTGTCACACCCTCGCCCTGTTTCGTGGCACGAATGTATATCGCACTTGGTCGCCCCATTTCAATTCCCTGCTCAATCAGACCTTGCGAGTCCGAAGCGAGGACCCCATGATGCACCGCCCATGCCGTACAACATCCCGCGGCTGAACCTGTGGCGGGATCCTCACCGTTGTAGAAAATCATGCGCGCATGAAGACTGGTAGGGGTTACCGGACACACGAAGTAAAAAAAAGACGGCTTTGCCTGGCGCCTCAGGTACGGTTCCATCTGTGCCCAGGCTACCGTCAGCTTTTGCAGAGTCTCCAGTGAACGGAATGGAACTATGATGAACTGCATGCCGGTCGAGACGGCCTGAATCGGCAGATCACCGTTCAGCTCCGAAGCTGGCAGCCCGAGGACCTCAGCAACATCGTCACGCTGGTGAAACGCGCCGAAAACTGGTTCAGCCTGACGCATTTCTCCAAACAAGAGCGTCTCTCGCTTTTCGAAACGAACCGGTACCTTGCCGACCTTGAGATCCAGTACAACTTCGTCGCTCCCTGATTTCTGTTGCAGACACCATGCCGTCCCCAGCGTGGGATGTCCGGCAAACGGCAATTCTTCGCTGACCGTGAAGATCCGGACTTGTACGCCCTCATTTTCTTCAATGCTTTTCTCCCGCGGAAGAATGAACGTTGTTTCTGAAAGATTCATCTCTTTGGCAAGCATCTGCATTTCACGATCAGTTAAGCCGCGCGCGTCGGTGAAGACGGCGAGTTGATTTCCTTCCAAGGGACGGTGTGTGAAGACATCAAGCTGGACAAAAGAAAAACGGCGTTCAGACATGTGTTTCCTCAATTCACGGAATCAGGGTGCATGATGTTGATGATCCGGAAAGGCGCAACGAACCATTGGCTGGGACGAATTGCAGCTTCAGGCGCTCCATCAACCATGAGTGCTTCACCTCAGAACAGTCGGGAGGATGACCATGAGATGGCAAACCACTGTTTCTGCAGGTACCTTGACTCTTAGCTAAGACGAACAAAATCGGCTGCGCGCTTCCGTGGTTCTGCCTCGGTTTGTGGCATCGAAGGATCAGAGAGTGCGCGGCCGGTCGAGGGGTATTTCACAAATGCCCCGGAGCAGGAGGTCACCCTCCGGGGCCTGGGATTACGTAAGGAAGAACTCGCGTGTAATCTTGGCCCACTGTTCATGTGGCAGTTGACTGGCAATGTCGTTCATTGCGACGCCTCCGTCCTGCGCCAAAGCTGCGAGGGCACCAGGCATCACTCTCTGAAGCCGCATTGCGGACTCTTCTGTCCACCACCGAGCCAGGGCACCTCCGAGCAGGTTCCGGAAGTTGGTCTTAGCGTCAGGAGACTGTACTGTGATCATCCAGCCCTCATTGTAGGGATCTCTGGTTGCCAAGCCAGGATCGTTGACGACAGTTTCGTTGACGTCGGCAACACTACCTTCGATGGGAGAGACCATATCGACCTTGGTGCCATTGCAAACCAGGCTCCATACCTTCTGCCCCTGGCGGATCCATTGACCACGCTGTGGCAGGGTAATCCGCTCGATCTTGCTAGTGAGCTTGGACGCAAAGTCATCGAGCCCAACACGCACCAAGTTGGGGCTCTCACTTAGGGCCCAGGTGTGTCCAGGGTGGTATCGCCGATTGTCGGGAACGGCAAAACCGCCGACGAGGCTAGGCAGCTGCGGAGTTGCTCCTTCCGCCTTCCTTAGAGCAGGAGCAACTCGGGGCTTCGGGTGCTTCGCGTTGGAGTAAAAGAAATCGATCGTTAAGAAGATTGCAAACGTTACCAGAACCAATAGGACTGTCATAACTTGCCTCCTGTATTGTTCTTCCGCGCTTTCAGTCAGTGTGCCTCCG
>Ga0306920_100009933_pt1 | contig 12726 bp, 10 predicted proteins | sample flu12Cox44000170_FD_204666 | JGI IMG/M metagenome (GOLD analysis project Ga0306920, IMG submission 204666) | Lab enrichment of tropical soil microbial communities from Luquillo Experimental Forest, Puerto Rico - flux4day.12C.oxic.44.000.170 (v2)... | ecosystem: Environmental > Terrestrial >...
GTCGGGCTCAACGCCGCCGCTTTTCTCGAGACTCTGCTGTTCGTGACGGCCGTGACCGTACAGCCGGTGCTGCTCGTGTGCATGGTGGCTACCGCGACGGCAGGAGCGTGGCTCGGGGCAGGGGTGGTCAGCCGCATGCCACGACGGTCGATTCAAGTATTCATGGGGGTGGCGCTGCTCATCGCGGCGATTTTCTTTGCCATGAAGAATCTCGGTGCGTTTCCACCCGGCGGCACGGCATTCGGCCTGGACGGCTGGCGGTTCCTCCTCGCGGTGGCCGTCAGCTTCCTGCTGGGCGCGCTGATGTGTATCGGGATCGGAAACTATGCGCCCCTCATGATCCTTCTGGCGCTGCTCGGGATGCATCCGCTGGCAGCATTTCCGATCATGATGGCGAGCGATGGGCTTCTGCAGCCGGTGGCGAGCCTCGGCTTCTTTCGCTCGGGCCGCTTCGCGCATCTGCCGGCACTCGGCCTGACGGCCGGCAGCTTTGTAGGGGTGCTGGTGGCGTTCTATATCGTGAAGAGCTTGCCGCTAACCACGATGCGATGGCTGGTGACGGGCGTGGTGACCTACGCGGCCCTGTCCATGTTGCGTTCGGCGCGTGCGCCCGCGACCCCGAGCGTGGCGCTCAACTGACCGCGGCAATCAAGCCCAGCCCATACGCACGGCGACGATGTAGCGGTGGCCGGAACGCGCTGGCTGCGCTGGTGCCGGCCGGGTGTGCGCCGCCGCGTTGGCCGGGCAGGCCGTCGATGCCGCCGCAATCGCCGGCGGCGATACGCTGAAAACCGCGCCGACAGCCACTCCAAGCATCAGGTTGATCACCAGGGACGCGAGCATTGCCCAGGTCCGGGTCCTCATGCGTTTCTCCCCGCGTATTGGCCTCCCATATGAGACGCCGCGCAGCGCCCGGGCGTCAGAGGGGCGGCTTCGGATCCATCCTCCCCGCCAACGGGTTCGTCCCTGGCGGGTGTTACACTGATACGACAAAGGGACCTATCGACCGGGGCGCGACATGGCGAAGCTGCACGAAGTCGAGATACATCGACTGCGGCCGACCCAGATCACGGTCGGCATGATCGAAGTCTGCGACAAGCGCGACAAACTCGAGAGCCTCAAGAAGAGTGAGCGGCAGGAATTCCTCGAGGCGCACGCGATACCGGCGGTGTGGGGGCCGGATGGCAAGCTCTACATCACCGATCACCATCACCTGGGGCGCGCCTGCTCGGAGGCGGGCGTGGACACCGGCTTCTTCCTGGTGGAAGAGGACTTCTCCAAGGTGCCGATCGCACAGTTCTGGCCGAAGATGGCGGCCGCCCAGTGGGTGCACCCGATTGACCAGACCGGCAAGCCCCGACCCTTCGAGGAGATTCCCGGACATCTCGAGAAACTCCTCGACGACCCCTACCGCTCGCTGGCAGGCTACGTGCGCAACGCCGGCGGCTTCGAGAAAACGCCGACCGCGTTCGCCGAGTTCCTGTGGGCGGACTTCTTCCGCCCGCGTGTCCGTATCGGGCCGACGCCGCAGGAATTCAACAACAGTGTCGACAACGCCATGAAACTGGCGACCTCACCCGAGGCGGCGCACCTGCCAGGCTTCAAGGGACCGCCAAAGACGTGAGACGGTCACACCCTTCGATAGGGCGACGTACCGACACCGTCAACGACGATTGCAAGGGAGGCAACATGAAACGAATGGCTCTGGCCGGTGCCATTTTGCTCGTCGCCTGCGCGGGGGGACCACCTCTGGACAATCCATCCGCTCCAGGCGCGATGCGTCCTGAGGTGGACGAGAGGCGCGAAGCGCGTGCCCTCGAGGAGGCAGAGGCTGACTGCGCGAAGCAGGGTAAGCATGCGGTCTCGGCGCGCGTCGAGGGCGAGACGATGTACGACTGCGCCGACTGAGAGATCTTCCAACATCCTCTGGCCGGTCGCGGGTGTCCGGCGAGCCGGACGTGCCGGACTGATAGAATGACGATTCACGCTGCCCTGACGACCCGGCGCGGAGAGGTGGCAGAGCGGTTGAATGCACCGGTCTTGAAAACCGGCAAGCTCGCAAGAGCTTCGGGAGTTCGAATCTCCCCCTCTCCGCCAGAATCAATAACTTATATTCATACTTACAGCTGCCTGAGCAGGTATAACGGGCGCGCTCCTAACTGCGACCAGAAGCGGCACATCCGACGGTGCGGTTAGAAGCTCCTGCGATGCTCCACACTGCAAATCCCGCAATACCAAGGAGCAGCAGCCAGAACGTCGATGGCTCAGGAGCACCGAATGTAAACGTTGCTTGGGTGATCTGCACTGCGCCAGGAACGTTGGGAAACGCGGTTACATCGAAGACAGCAATACCCCCGCCACTGAAGTCTAACGACTGACAGCTTGCGACGTCGCACCCACAGCCATTGAACTGGCACTCTGGAGGGCCTACGAACTCCGAGGCCGGCGCACCGAAATAGGTGGCGACGAACTCGAACGGCACCGAATAAATTCCGGGCCGGGCAGGTATCGTATGATTAATAAGAAGTTGCGCGGAATCGTTGGCTCCCACCGCGCTACCCGCTCCGTCATACCAGTCAACACCGTCCACGGTTATCCCCATGCTGACGTTGGGAGATTGAACAAAGACATTGAAGTCAATCGACCCAGTAAACGGAGCGTTGTTCAACGGATTAGCAAATAGAGTGGCACTGCCGGAAGCGACTGATCCCGCACTCCCAACAACGCTAAAAGGGTTAAAAGCGTTAAAACTGGAGAATCCAATCTGGCTGCCGAGAGGAGTAATCGTCATCGGTGAGCCGCTCGTGATTAGGAACTGTGTTTGAGCGCACGCCAGAACCGGCGCGAACAGCAACATTGTGATCAGACGTTTCATTTCGGTTCGCCTCTCCCTAGCCGACCATCCCAAAATTTTACGCCCGGGACGTTGTAGTGTTAGCGCTGCCGTGAGCGAGACACGTGGCGATTCGGCCAGGCGAGGTAGGCAGGCCTACCCCGAGGCAGTGCAATGGGATGGACTCCGGAGCGGTGTCCAAGGCGATAGCTGTTAGCCCGCCAGTGTCAACGAGTACTTCTATTCGATGACCGTTGATCCCACCATCGATAACGGGTCTCCCGCCGAAAGAGCTAGCATGTAATTCGGCCAGTACTCCAACCTTACAGGCCCCCTGGGCCTGACAAAAAAGCGCGAAGGAGCGGCTGCTGAGCTTCGCATCACGCTGCGGCACAAAAAGCAGTCCCAGCTGGCATTCGGAGCACCTTGAAATTCGTGCGTTTCTAAGCGTCAGCGTTCTGTTTCAAAGCGATTGACAAGACTTGAAAACCGGCAAGCTCGCAAGAGCTTCGGGAGTTCGAATCTCCCCCTCTCCGCCAGAATCAAGCACTTAAATAAATGCAGCTATCTGCCTAAGCAAGGCGCGCGAGGGCTTGCGGCTTGAATCTCACGACACTCACACATCACGCGCCTGAGGAAGTGGCCGCAGCAGTCATCGAGCCGCTTGGAGTACGGAGAGGGTTGATGCAGCAGTCGCCGTTGACGTGCCGGGTTACACGAGATCGTCTTGGCGCCCTTGGCGGTGGCTGGGGCCCTTGGAGAACTTCCACGCCACCGCCGGGGACATATCGGTGTGGTGATGGGTTATTTTCCACGCTCCAGCTTCTCGTTGATAGATGTTCGTCACGCGAATCTTGGCAGCGAACTTCTGTCCGCCGAGCTTGGCCTCGACTTGCTCAACGCCAACTTCGTAGGCGACCTCCCCAGCGAGGCGGATAAGTTGGTCTTTCAGTTCAACCTTCCCTTCCGAAGACCTTTGAGCTATTTGCTCCCAAGTTTTCCGAACTTCGGCCCACCCCACTTGTCGTCCGCCCAACGGATGCATCGCTGTGACGGATGAACGGTGCGACCAGACATCGGACAGGGCGCGGGCGTCACCATTGAGCATACGCTTCAGCGCAGCGTAGAACTGCGCCGATACCTCGCGAATTTCGCGCTTTGTGGTCATCACGTGACCTCCTCTTGCAGGTGAGACACGCGCGTTGTGCGGCCGTAGCGGAAGCCAACTCATAGAAGCGGACGCGGCCGAGAATGGGCATTGGGCGGTCGCTGTCGCCTCCTGCGTGGGGCAGCGCGTTGGTGCGACGCGCCACCCGCTGGATCACGCCTTACGGAATGTTTCCGATCATTCTCTTCGCTTCGTCGACCGAGAAGCCGCGCAGGGTTTCGCTTCGCACGTTGCCGAGTGACCCCGTCTTTAGGAGCGCCGTAGTAACCGCCTCGTCGGTTCCCTCCAGGATGACCACCATGTCGTGATGGCCAACGGTGTAGTAGAAGCTTTTGACGGTTACGCCCAGTTTCTCGGCGGTTGCCCTGAACGCTCCATAGCGATCTGGGGACTCTTTGATATTACGGATGCCCTGGTCCGTGAAATTCAGCAGGCTGATAAACGTTGCCACAGTGCACATCCTCGGGGGGAGCTTGGTTCGCCGAACACATTTATGCTCCCTCTGGCGGGCGACGTGAATCCGTAGTTGGTGCAGCGCTGCGCACTCGAAGCGCCGAGTGCTCTTGAAAGCCCGTGACTACAGTTGCATCGGACTTCTGCAGCGAATGAGTCGGGGGCATTGCACCAACCGTAGGTACTTCGCGCACGCTGCTGAAGCTTCGGCTCAACGGTGCGCTCGACGCAGGCTAAATTCCGCTGCGAACCTCATGCGATTCAAATCCGCACTTGGCTGTGGCGCGCTTAACATGAGCGGTCAGTTTGTTTTACCAATCCGCTGCGCGGCCTCTAGTGCCAGTTGTGGCAATCTCTCCCGCAGTTCCCCAGGTGTCAGAAGCTGCTCGCCAATGGTGATCTGGTCGATACGCCTCATGCGCGGGTAGGTGACTCTCACCGTCTTCCTGGTTGCGTCCCAAGACCAATCGCAGATACGGCGGCCATGTTCTCCAAACCAGGTGCCGCCGCTGGTCGGGTCCTTCGGATGATTGAAGCGGTGCGTGGCCATCCAAATTGGAGACGTCGCACTTATAGTTTTCTGCGCCGCATGGGCGCAATTCCTTGCATGCTTGTAGCGTAATCCTGCGTCCTCCCGAAAGAGGCGGATTTAACAGTGCAACTGTTTCGGGCGTCCACTTGCCCTACCGAAGCCATCCTTTGGCTCGTTCAGCAGTCATTCAGGTTGCTGGAGGAATTCTAGTTGAGCGTGTCGCTGCAAAGTTGGCACGGGGAGGCTAAATGACCGCCAAAATAATTCCCCTCACCAGTTCTGCCATGAGAGCTTGGGCGCACACGGACAACTTGTCGGATTCGCTCCGTTTCTGGTCAACCTGCCCCAACTGTAAGGATGCACGCTCCCAGCTGGGTCACGGCTTTCGCACCCTGGTTACATTTCTTGTCCATAACCAGCCGATCGAGGCGTACTGTGCGGTCTGCAATGAGTTCTGGCGGATCAATGCGAACGAAAGGGCCGAGCTTGCATGGCTGCTCCTCACTGACTAATGCGGATGCTTCGGCAGTCCTCGTGGCCTCGGCCTCCCCACGCGACCACCTCGGCAGCTTTGCTGCCGCATCTCGAGCAGCGCATCCGTAGCGCGAGCTCCTTGAGCGTCATCTTCCAGCCGACCAGGCGGGCGAGTGCCTGCGGCTGAATCTCACGGCAGGCGCCGCATTCACAGACAACGCGAGAGTGGACACCTTCACGACAGTGTTGCAGCGACCGTAACCGGGCAGCTGGAGCCCGCCCATCCGGCCAAGGCAGACGCCACCGCCCACAAAACTTCCAACTGAGCAACCGCAGTTGTGCCATGCGCGAGGGCAGTGGACGCTGCGTCAAGGCAGCGCACCGGCAGTCAGTTTGCCGTCCAACACCACCGCGTTAACCACTGCGGTATGGATGCGACGCACAGGCACCTTGAACGGGTCGCGTGAAACGATCACGAGGTCGGCTTTTTTGCCGACCTCGAGCGACCCGGTCTCGCCACCGATCCCGAGTTGGCGGGCGCCATTCAGCGTGTAGGCCGCAAGCGCCTGATCGAGCCCGAGGCGCTCCTCCGGGAGGGGTTGACGATCCGGATCGGTGCCGCCCGCGTAGTCGCGACGCGTCATGCTCATCTCGACGCCGACGAACGGGTTGGTGCGGGGAATCTCGTCGCTTGAGGTGACATCGCTCGAGAACGTCACGTTCGCGCCGGACCTCCAGAACGAGCCCGCGAGTTCGTCGCGACGCGCACGCTCAGGGCCCAGTGCAATCGCCCCGGCCCGACCGAACTGCGTGCCGCCGAACCAATGCGGAGTGAAGTTGGCGTGCACGCCGAGGTCACGGAAGCGCCCGATGTCGCCCGGGTCGACGACCTGGAGGTGGCAGAGTGTGATCTGGATCGACGGCAGATGCCCAAGCGCCCGGCGCGCCTCTTCGACGGCATCGAGCGCCTCGCGTGTCGCCCGATCGCCGACCACGTGGAGGTGGAGATTCAGGTGCTCGCGCTCGAGCTCCTCGATGAATCGTGCGAGGCGGTGGTGGTCGTAGAGCACGCCCCCGCGGTTTGCAGGATCAATCGCGTACGGCTCCAGCATCGCCGCCGTGAGAATCTCTACAACTCCATCGTAGTGGATCTTGATCGTGTCGAAGCGCAGGTGCGGACCACCGTAAGCGGCCCGCAACCGCTTGAGCTCTGCGACTGCCTGATCGATCTGCGCCGGATCCCAAATGTGGTAGGAGCCGAAGATCCGGATCGGCAGCTGGCCGGCTCGCTCGAGGTCTGCGAGCTCTCGGTAGACTAAGTCCTCGAGCCCCATGTTTCCCGCATCGAACAGCGTGGTCACCCCGTGACTCGCGAGGAACTCCAGGTACTTGCGCAGGCGCTGCCGGAACGCTTCGGGCGGCGGCATCAGGAGCGGACCGAGCGCCCGCATCGCCGCGAACTCCTTGATCCAGCCGGTCGGCTCGCCGTGCGCATCCCGCACGATGACCGAGATGCCCGGACTCAGGTCTGGGGTTCGCGCATTGATCCCGAGCGTCTTCAGCATTGCGCTGTTGACCCATACGCTGTGGCCGGAGTTATCGAACAGCACTGCGCGGGTCGTCGGGAAGATCGCGTCCAGATCGCGCGTGTTGGGGCCCTCCGGAAGGAAGCTCGCGACGTCCCAGTAGCCGAGCATTACGGTGTTCTCATGCGGATGCGTCGTCGCGTACCGACGCAGCCACTTCAGCGTGTCCGCGCGGCCGGGTGCCGGCATATTCTCGGTGGCATCGACCTCAGCATCGCCGGAACCATAGATAGACGTAAGCCCCGGATGGGTGTGTGCGTCCACGAAGCCCGGCAGCACGAGGCGGTTATGGAGGTCATGGACCGGCGTCGAGTGGCCCACGAGTCGTGCCCACTCCGCCGTCCCCGCTTCACCGACGTACGCAATGCGCTCGCCCTGCACAACAAGCGCGCGGGCCCACGGCTGCTTCGGGTCCTCGGTGTAGATCCGTCCGTTCACGAGGGCGAACGTGTCGCCCTCCGAGGCGAGCGCGGCGCTCGCCACGAGCAAGGTGATCCCGGCCGTCCACCAATGCTTCATGTGTCCAACCAAGAACCGCATGCGAGACGGGCGCACGGTGTGCCTGCGGTGCCTAGGCGAGCTCGCCCGCTGAGATGCCGTGCATGCCGCGAGAATCAATGGTTACGAGCTCGCTCCTCGGCAAAGGCGAACGTCTGATTACCGTACGCCGTTCCAGCCGTCTGCCGCGCTTCGCGAATACGCGCGCGCCACCATTGCACATCCCTCACCACTCCCATCTCCGGCGGGAGCGCCTCCATGAGCCCGGCCGCTTCGTGCAGCAGCGCTGCGCGCTCTGACTTATCGCTGAGCGCCTGGACATAGAGCGCACAGGCGAGCTCATAGGGCACCCAGCGATCGCCGCGGTTGCGGCCCGCGAGCCCGCGCTGAAACTTGACCACCGGCTCGATCGTTCGAGCGGCATCGCTCGTGTGGCCCTGGCGAACCTGAGCGAGTGCAAGCCAGGTATGCATCACCTCGAGCTGACGACGATCATCGGTGGCGCCGATGCCAGCCGCCGTGCGCTCTTCCACCGCCTGGGCGAGCGACTGTTCCGCGGCGGCAAAATCGCCGGACAGATATGCGGCGCGCCCCGCGGCATCGTGAAGAAAAAAGAGCTCGATTGTCTTGCGGAATTTCAACTGACCATGCGGTGTGATTCCCCGCAGCTCGCTCACGCCCCCAGCCGCGATGCGGCGGCTCGCGGCAGGATCACCGCGCACCAAGGCGACGTACGCCGTGCCAAGCTTCGACCAACCTTGCGCGAGCACTGCCACATCTCCACCTGGGTCGCTCTGCGGGAGAAGCTTGGTTATCGCCGGCTCGCCCGACGCCAGCGTGGCGGTCGCTCCGGCAGCGTCGCCCGTGACAGCCTGAAAATAGGCAACACCCGCGAGTGTGCCGGCGTAGTTGATCACAAAGTCGGCGCCGCCGACGGCGGCACCGCGGGCAAATTCGACCTCTCGCAGGCGCTGCACTACGGACTCATGTACTTGACCGGCTTGCCAGAACGTGTCTGCCAGCTGATCCACGGCGACCGACATGTTGTTGAGGCTCGTGACATTGCCGGGGTCGAGATTCAGCAGGGTCTGTGAGACCTGCTCCTGGCGTACCGCAGCTTGCCGTGCCGCGTGCGGATCGAGCTCGTCCTTGCCCACCGCCACAAGAACTCCGGTCAGTACCTGCTGCGCATGCAGTGCGAGCCGATAGCCCGGGCGGCGCTCGAGGACCTGGTCCGCCACTGTCAGGCACTCCTGGCTTATGCGCCGCGCTTCGGCGTACTGGCCGACACCCTCCAGCGTCGTCACCAGCCAGCCGCCGGCCTCGGCGTAATACGCTCCCATCTCGGGATCGTGCAGGTCGCGTGCGCCGAGATCCGCCGCCTCCTGCATCACCGAACGCAGGGTACGGGCCGCGTCCTCCCGAAGGTTACCGGCTCCCTGCTGGAAGCCCAGCCGAGTACCGATCCCCACGTAGGCGCGCCTCGCCGCGGGTGAAGCTTTGGGCGCAGCGAGCAGCGGCTGCAGCACTGCAATCGCCTGTTGAGATGTCAGAATGTCAGCGGGATCGCCGCGGCTCTCGAGCACGCGGGCCTTGGCTGCGTAGGCGCGCGCAAGCGCAACGGTAGTGGCCTCGGAGCGATCTCCGGAATCGTGAAGTCCGCTGAGAAGCTGCACGGCTTCATCCGCATTCGCACCGGCGACGTCGAGCTGGCCGAGCGTGCGCAGCGCGCGCGAGTGCTGCACCAGTGCGAGTGCGCCGTTACGCACGGTCTCCGGACCCCGCAGCGCCTTGGGGAGCCCATGAAAGTAATCGATCTGCCGCTGCGAGAACTCCGAGAGTACCTCGAGGCGCCCGAAGTTCTCGAGCTCACGCGCGAAATCATCGCTCAGGTAACCGAGCAGGTGCTCGGCCTGCCCGCGCGCCTGCTCGGCAAGTGCGCGCGTCTGCTGAGCCTCGTGCTCCGCGCGGCGGGCGCGCTGACTGCTGAAGTAGGCGAACACCGCGGCGACGATCGCCAGGGCGGCGAGCACCGTGCAGACGGCCGCGACCTGCCGAGCGCGCATCGCTGAGCGGTGCGCCGCGGCCTCGCGCTCCTTCTGCTCGGCGAGCAGCCGCTCGGTGGCCTCGCGCGCTTCGCGCTCCTGGCGCCGATCGCGGCTCGCCTTGACGACCCCGCAGAGCACGTCGTGGGTGAGCTCGACGCGGCGGATATCGAGTCGCTCTTCGATGCGCAGCAGGCGCCGGTTCACCAGGACCGCGAGCGTGTTGGGGTCGGCGCCCGCTTCGGCGAAGTGCCTGATCAGGCTTTCCTCGGCCACGTTCTCGCGAAAACCGGACTCGGTGAGAAGCCCGTCCTCGATGATGCGGCGCACGGCCACTGGCTGGTCTGCGAGCGCGCGCTCGTAGAAATTGGTGAGGATGCTGGTGTGCGAGCCCGCGAGCAGATCGAGCGAGATCTCCCTGCGTCCCTGCTCGAGGCGCGCATCATTCAGCTCGCGGCATATGAGGCTCAGGAGCGAGGGCTCGACAACGGCGTTGGCGAGCTCAGCGCCTCCGGCGACGAACCGCACGATCGCTTCGGCCACTTCCTGGGTGACCAGCCCCTTGCCGGGCTCCAGCACCGCGGCCAGTGCCTGCGTCCCGGTCATGGGAGCCAGGCGCAGGCGGTTCTGCGAGATGCTCGGAATCGCCTGCTTCAAGCCCTCGAGCGGAGCGAGGTAGTCCTCGCGCAGCGCGATCAGCACGCGGTAGTCGCTGCGCGCGAAGTCGAAGCGCTCGGCTGCCGTTTCATCTTCCTCGAGCCTCGCCTCGAACTCCTTTGGCGGGCGGTTCTCGATGAGATCCGCGAGCTCGGCGATGAAGCGCGCCGCGCGGGCGCGCCCGAAGTCATCGCTCTGCGCGAGGGTGAAGATCTCCTCGAATTGATCAAAGATCAGCAGAGGAATGAGGGTGCGGCCCGCCTCATCGCGCAGCACATCGTCGCGATGGTGCAGGAACTCCCACAGCGACTCGCCCTCCACGGCCACTCCCGTCTGCGTCCACTCTCCGGAGCGTCGCGCGTTGAGGCGGATGGCCCGCTTGATCTGCTCGGCGGGCTCAGGCGAGCCCTTGCTGTAATCGATGCGGACGTAGACCGGACAGTACCCGTGACCGCGCAGGCGCGGCACGAGACCCGCGCGCAGGATCGAAGTCTTGCCAAGGCCCGACTGGCCGAAGAGCACGGTGAGGAGCTTGCGCTGCACGCGGCGCGCGAGCTCCGCGACTTCCTCATCGCGCCCAAAGAAATATTGCCGGGTCTCCTCGGTGAAGGAGGCAAGGCCGAGCCACGGATTGCGCTCATCGACGGTGGCAACCGTCTCCGGCGCCGCGTCGCGAACTGCCGCGTTCATCGGCCGCGCGCCTGCATGAAGTCCGCAAGCCGCGCGGCGAACTCGGGTGTCACCTCTCCGCGGGGAAGCTGCGTGAAGTGCAGCGCCTTGAACTTGTCCGGTACCAGCGCCTCGGCGGCCGTCGTAGTATCGATGCTCACCGGCAGGATGAAGAGAGCGCCATCGGCCATGTTGCGCACGCGGTCGATGGCATAGCTCCACTCGCGCCGGAAATAAGCCTCCAGGCGCCGCTGGGTGTTGGTTGACACCACCGGAATGAAGTAGGAGCAACGCATGATGTTGCGCTGAATCTTGCGATCATAGTCATCGCCGACCTCGAGCCGGTCGAGGTCGAACCAGGTGGTGATGCCCGCGGCTTCGAGCCCGGCCTTGATCTGCTGCACCGCCGGCAGATCCTCGCGGGCATAGCTGATGAACACCGCGTTGTCAGGCATCTCACGCGCAGGTGGCAGATAGCGCGCTGGCACCGGACTGACTGCTGCAGGCGGCTTGCGCCGTGCCTGCCAGCGGTTATGCAGCTCCTCGACGAAGCGCTGGGCTCCGACGTAGATCCGGGTGCGTACGCTCACCTGCTGCAGAAAGGCAACCAGGCGGTCGTCCTCGCTGCTGTGATCGTCCGCCAGCACCTCGCCCACGTCGCGCGGGTCGGATAACCGTTGACGCTTCGCCATGCGCAGGAACAGTCGCGCGAGCCAGTTGGTGAAGTTGCTGCCGATGAACAGCAGGTGGTTATGCTCGAGCTCATGAAAGAGCTTCTCGGGCACCAGGTGCTCACTCTGCAGCGCGCAGATGAACTCCAGCAGATCTTCATCGGAGATCACGTAGGTCGGTGAGGCAGCGAGCTTTCCAAAAAGGTGGTAGACGATCGGTCGCTGCAGTCGGTCGCGCTCGCTCGGCAGGTCGACGACCCGGTTAGGTGCATAAGACAGCACTTCCGTCGATGGCGCACCGCCGAAGCGCTCGAGATTGATCGCGGTCTCGAGCAACGAGTCAGCCGTGGTTGATACGAACAGATCGAAGTCGGTGATGGCCGCCAGGTGCCGCAAGGCTGAAGGCGGCTCGAACGCTGCATCCTTGATGATGCTGCGCAGGCGCACATAGGCTTCTTCGCGCCGCCCGCGCGCAGCGAGGAACAGGCACACCACGTCATTGAGCGTGTACGGCTTAGGTAACTCCGCGGTGTTGACGTTGAGCCGCGTGGCGAGTCGCTCGGCCGCCCACTCGTAAAGCACGCGCGGGCCGCGCTCGGTCGTGACCATCAGCAGTTCGGGTCCGACAATCGGGATGACGCGACGCTCCTCGATGAAGCTCAGCAGGTCGTCCCAGGTGTCTTCGTCGAGCGTCGCAGTCGACAGGGCCACGGCCGCCGCAAGATTCATCAAGAAGCCCGCCAGCGAGCGCCTGCCCGCTTCCGGTGGGCCGCGGACGTGCACAGATTGTTCCGCAAGGGTCCCCCAATCAGTTCCGATTACGTCAAGTGGCTGCGCCGGGGCCGCCCGACAGCTCATTTATTTTGCCGTTGTTCGAGTCTGCCGGAACGCGTCAGTCACTGCAATTGAGGTGCCCCCACTCCCTCGAGCACCGGACCGTTTAGCTAAGAGGTCGATGATTCTCCTTTCAAGATGCCTGCGGCCGTCTCGGCGCGAATTCGTTGATACACCTCCTCGCGATGCACGGGTACCGCTGAGGGTGCGCTGAAGCCGAGGCGCACCTGATTGCCCTTGATGCCGAGCACCGTGATCGTTATTTCATCGCCAATCCTCAAAGACTCTCCGCGGAATCGGCTCAGA
>Ga0306920_100009935_pt1 | contig 12725 bp, 9 predicted proteins | sample flu12Cox44000170_FD_204666 | JGI IMG/M metagenome (GOLD analysis project Ga0306920, IMG submission 204666) | Lab enrichment of tropical soil microbial communities from Luquillo Experimental Forest, Puerto Rico - flux4day.12C.oxic.44.000.170 (v2)... | ecosystem: Environmental > Terrestrial >...
GTCGGCGATCGCCAGTCCCGGATTCGGCTAAAAGGCCCCAACATCCCGGCCAGGCTGGCATCCGGGCCCCTTGGCTTACCCGCTGGCAGCCATCGGCACTGGCGAGGGTCTCAGTCCAGGAACCGTGCCAGCAGGGGTAGCAGCAGGTCGGCGCGCCTGGTCACCTGCATGTGGGTGGTGCCGGGCAGGACGGCGAGCTGCGAGCCGGGGATCAGCTGCTGCATCAGAAGTCATTGAAGTGGTCCGGGTGCGGGGACAGCCGGCGGTAGGCGTCCTGCATGTCGAGGAAGTCCTGCTGGGTCGGCATGCGCGCCGATGTGGCGTGCCTGGCCGGGTCGGTGAGGTCCTCGTGCAGTCCCTCCGGTCGCACCGAAGCGGAGGCCGCCACCAAAGATCGGACCCGGTCCGGGTGGCTTATGCCGAGTTCCAGCGTCACCGCGCCGCCCATGCTGTGGCCGAAGATGTGCGCGCGGTCGATGCCGAGGTGGTCGAGCAGGCCGGCGACGTCGCCGGCGAGCGCCGCCGGGGTGATCTCCCGGTCGATGTCCGCGGTGCGGCCGTGACCCTGCATCTCCACCCCGATCAGCTGGTGCGTGCCGGCCAGGCCCGGGATGAGCGTGCCGAAGTTGAGGTCGATGGTCAGCATGCCGCCGTGCAGCAGGACCAGTGGCGACCCCGCGCCGTACAGCTCGTAGTACATGTGCAGGCCATTGACGTCCGCGTACCCGGTCAGGCGGGGCTCGAGGCGCTTTGTCGTCGTTTCCATGACCACTCAGACTGCCACGCACAGGGGAAGTAAGCGCCCTCCCAGGAAGCATCGGGCATTATCCCCGCAGCCGGTGGGCTGGCGGTGCGTCGTGCCGGGCGGCATGAGCAGCGGCGCCCGGAACACTAGGCATGGGCGCCGGATTCACCGGCGGGACGCGAGGTCACCTACCGGGGCAGCCCCGAAGACGCCAAGGCCGGACTGTCCCGTCTCACGGGCACCACCGAGCCGGTCGGGCGGGCTCTCGATGCCGCGACATGATCACCAGATCTGGACGGCCGACAAGCGCACGGACATGGACCACTGAACGGCGCAGAACGGCAGGACTGCGCGCGGTACCCCGGCCGGAGAACGCTACGGAGCGTTTCGGCCGCTTCAGGAGGCGAGCGACCTGATCGCCGATTACGAGTGCAAGGCGGAGTCGCTGGAGTGCTGCAATTGAGGACGCAGATCGCCCATTCTCGTGCGCCGTTACGGCCGGTCGTCATGTCCTGCGAGGGTGCTGGCGCAGCGCTGCGGCTCACGGGCCGGGCGGACGCCTGCTACCCCGGACGGCACGGCGGGAGCGGGAGATTGTGCTCCGCCTTGGTCCTGCGCCTGCCAGGGTGGTGATGGCGCTCAGGGGGGTGTCGGGGCGGTGGCGGCGGCCCCTCCGCCGGGAGGTGTGAGGGCGGCGGGGAGTTGCTCGCGCGAGGTGATGGCGAGCTTGTGGTAGGCGTGGGTGAGGTGCCCTTCGACGGTCCGGGTGGTGATGAACAGGTTCTGGGCGATCTCGTGGTTGGACAGGCCGCCGGCGGCGAGCTGGGCGACGCGGCGCTCGCTGGGCGTCAGCGAGTCGAGCCCGCTGAGGACGGGCCGCCGGGGTCGCCCGCCGGCGGCGAGGAGTTCGGTGCGGGTTCGCCCGGTCAGCGCGATCGCCCCGCAGCGGTGGGCGAGGTCGAGTGCGACCCGGAGGACGTCGCGGCTGTCGGCGCGGTGTCCCGCGCGCCGCAGGGCCGCCCCCAGGTCGGCCAGGGCGCGGGCGTGTTCCAGTCGCGCGCCGGAGCCCTCGAGCACGCGGGCCGCCTGGCGGAGCAGCTCGATGCCGCGCCGTCCGCCGTCGGTGAGGCCGGCCGCGCGCAGCGCGACCCCGAGCGTGCGCGGGCCGTGGAAGGCCTCGGCGAGCGTGACCTCTTCGGCTGCGAGCGCTCTGGCTTCGGCGTGTGCGCCGAGCGCGAGGTGCGCGAGCGCGGCGTCCGAGCGCCACGGCGCGATGCACGGGGTGGAGATGCGCAGCCGGGCGAACAGGTCGCCGGCGGCGCGCAGGTCGTCCAGGGCCGCCGCCGGGCGGCGCTCGGCCAGCCGGAGCCGGCCGCGGCCCGCGAGCAGCCAGCCCGCCTGCATCGTCGCCGGGAACTGCTCGGCGAGAGGGTAGCGCTGGTCGGCCGCCTCGGCCGCCTCGAATTCGGCGCGCTCGGCGAGCGTCTGGAGCAGGGCGGCGAGGGCCACGGCGGCGTGCAGGCCGGGCAGGCGGGGTCCGGTCTCCAGCGCCACGCGTGCGTCGGCCTCGGCGTCGGCGAGGTTGCCGATCCGCAGGTGATGCAGGGCGCGGTAGCACGAGAGCGCGAGCACGTGCGGCAGGGAACCGAGCCGGCGCGCGTCCGCGAGCGCGTCGCCGAACCGGGACAGAGCCTCCTGGTAGCGTTCGGCGAACGCGAGCGCGTTGCAGGCGTGGTAGAAGAACGGGGGCCGGTCGACCGCCTCGGGCAGCAGCTTCGGCGAACCGTCCAATGCGCGCAGCGCGAGCCGCGCGACGACCTCCGCCGGCTCGTTCGCGTTCACGGCCGCGACCGCCAGCATGCCGAACACGCTCGGCGGTACGTCGGGCTCCTCCTCGGCCACCCGCCGGAGACGGGCGATCCGCTGTGCGGCATCGTCGGCGGTCTGCGCGTCGAACTGGGCCGCTCCGAGGGCGGCGCCGTCGAGCGTGAGGGCCGCGCGGCGGTCGGTGGCGCCGAGGCGGGCGCGGGTCCGGTCGAACACCTCCAGCGCCTCCCGGTTACGGCCGCCGATCTGCAGCATGCGTCCCAGCGCGAGGGTGATCGAGACCTGAGCGGTCGTGGCCGGTGCGATCTCGAGTGCCGCCTGCAGATGAGCGGCCGCCTGCGGGTCTCCTGCGTAGGACTCGGCGAAGCCGAGCTCGATCAGGACGTCAGGGCGGAGCCGCCCGGACGGCGGTTCGGCCAGCGCCCGGCGCAGATAGGCGACGGCCGAGTCCGGAGCGCCGTTCGCGGTCGCGGTCCGGGCGGCGGACACCAGCGAACCGACAACCCGGTCGTCCCCGGCCGGGTCGGTCGCCAGCAGGTGGGCCGCGATGCGGTGCGCAGACGCACCCTCGTTCGCCAGGCAGCCCGCCGCCGCCGCGTGCAGGCCAGCCCGCTCGCCCTGCGAGAGGTCAGCCTCGACCGCCGCCCGGACGATCGGGTGCACGAAGCGCAGCGGCCGGCCACCCTCCAGGATCCCGGCGGCGGCCAGCTCGTCGGCCGCGGCCGCGGCGGCGCCGGGGTCCACCCCGGCGAGGCCGGCTGCCAGCCGAAGGTCCACCTCGCCCAGCACGGCCGCCGCCGGTGCCAGCCCGCGGGCGGCGGCGGACAGGCGGCCCAGCCGGTGCACGACCGAGTGCGCGACCGCGCGCGGCGCGAGGCCCGCGATGCGGGAAGAGGCCGCCGCCGTCGGCTCGATGCGTTCCTCGGCGATCGCCCGGAGGAGCTCGCGGACGAGGAACGGAACGCCGCCGGTCACCTCGTGGCACGCGGCCGCGAAGGCCGGCTCCACCTCGGTGCCGCCCGCCAGCCGCAGGAGTTCGGCCACCGCCCGCCCGCTCAGCGGCGCAACCTCGAGGACCTCGGCAGCCGGGTCGGCGGCGAGCGCCGCGAGCAGCGGCGAGCCGTCAGCCGACCGGGCCGGCCGCGCCGCGGCGACCACCGCGACCGGCAGCTCCTCCAGCCGTCGCCCGAGGTAGTGCAGGAACCGCAGCGAGGCCTGGTCAGCCCAGTGGACGTCGTCGACGCAGAGCAGGAGCGGCGATCGCCGCCCCAGGTTCGCCGACAGCCAGTAGAGCCCGTGCAGGATCGCGAACGAAGGGTCGAGCAGCGCCTCGGCGGCATCGTCCCGCGCCGCCGACAGGCCGAACAGCGGCGCCGCGTGCCCGGCCGCGCCGGCCAGGAGCTCGGCCCGTTCCGGCGGCGACGCCGCGACCAGCGGGGCCTCGAACAGCTGGCGGACCAGGCCGTAGGCGAAGTCGCGTTCGAGTTCCGAACCGCGCGCGCTCAGCGTCGTCAGGCCAAGCTCGCGGCCATGCCGTCCGGCCGCCAGTACCAGGCGGGTCTTGCCGATGCCCGCCGGGCCCTCGAGCAAGAGCAGCGAACCGCGCCCGGCGACCGCGTCGCGCAGGCGCCGGTCGATCAGGGCAAGGGCGGCGTCGCGTTCGAGAAGCGCTTGCCCGCCATCCACCGCAGGCACAGGCGCCAATCGTATCGCCGCCAAAATTCCTCGGTCCACCTCCGCAAAAAGCACGTGGCCTGCCACGGTGCGGCCTTGATCCGGCTGCGGCGATCCTGGCCGCACAACGACAGCACACAGAACCAGGCCAAGGAGGACCGATGATCGACCGCAGCCCGTCGCCGGGAACAAGCCAGCACGGCACGCTGCTCCTGCGGACCGCAGGCACGTGCCATCTTGATCTGCCGCACCTAGTCGAGGTGTTCGGCGAGCAGCGCCAGCGCTTCGTCTCGATACTGCAGGGATTCGGCCCCCGCGAGTGGGCCGCCCCCACCCGATGCGCTGACTGGTCCGCGCACGATGTCGTCCGCCACCTGTGCGACGCCACCGCGTTCGCGACCGCCGCCGGCGCCGATGACCGCACCCTCGACATGACCGCCGGCTTCGACCCGAGAACGTCCCCGCGCCGGTGGCTGACCGCATCGGCCGGCGAGTCAACGGCTACCACCTTGGGCCGCCTGATGGCGGCGAGCAGCGAACTGCTGGCCTGCGCCCGCGGTCGGCTGGCCGGCGGGAGCAGGTTCGACGTCCACCTGCCGTACGGGCCGATGGACTGGACAGTCCTCCTGCTGCACCTCTTCTGGGACTCGTGGATCCATGAGCGCGACGTGCTCCTCGCCCGCGGCACCGAACACCCCGCCAGCGACGACGCGACCGGCTACGCGGCGGCCTACGGATTGTTCGTCTCCGCTGCGGTGGCGTCCCTCTTCGGCGACCCAGTGCGGGACACGCTGACGCTAGGCGGCCACGGCGGCGGCATCTTCGATCTCGATAGCCGCGGCGCCGTCACCTTGACCGTCAGCCGGGAACACGCAGCAGGGCCGCCCGCAGCCGAGGTCACCGACGCCCTCGCCGGCCGCCCCCCGGCCGCCGCCGTGCTCGGCGCACTGCCGGCCAGCACCCGAACAGCCCTGTCGCACCTCGCCGAGTTCTTCAACACCCCGGCCGAGCAGCGGTCGGCCTAAGGACCCCTCATCGGTGAATCGCGGTCGGATCGCAGACACACCACAACAGGCGTGCACAACGAGTGCCGGCAACTGTGACCGTGGATGCACGCAGATTACCCATTCTGCGTCCACTCAGGCCGTTTAGCCGACAACCGCTCGCCCGTCCATAACGGCGGTTCGTGTTCACCTTCAGGTCGCGCTCAGTGACTGCTGCCCGGCCATCGGCTCCGGTCGCCAGAATCGGACGATGCGCCAGCTCCGCCTGGCGAAGCTGCCCTGTTGGTCACCTGCTATCGCAGTCGGCTAAGCGCGGAGCCATGCACTGCGCGGGAAACGCTCCAAATCGCCGAGTCGGAGTGGCAGGATGGGGCGCGGCCGAGGCGGACAGCCGCCGCCGCGGAATATCCGCTATGAGTGGCTAGATACCCGCGGGCATCCGCCCGGGGACGGCCGTCTGCGTGACGGGCGAGCTCTCGGGTTCGAGGATCACGGGCACCGCTTGCGCCTTTCATTACGGACGTGCCAAGGACTGCTCGGCCGCCGGGCGCGGAACGGCGGAGGCTCCCCGGAGGCCGGTCGGGAACGTGCGTTGACGGGCGTCGGCCTGGCATCATCGGGACGGAGTCATCATGGCCTCGCAGAAGCCTTCAGCGGCCGGCGGGCTGGAGTACCGGCCCGTCCTGGACCAGGTAGCCCGCGCGGTGCGGGACGTGCTCGGTGGCGGACGCGTGCCGGATCAGATACCCGCGATTGCCGACGCCGATCCGCGCGCGTTCGGTCTGGCCATCGCGACCGTCGAGGGCGACGTGCACGGGGTCGGGGAGTGGCGCCGGCGATTCTCGATCCAGAGCATCTCCAAGGTGTTCACGCTCGCCCTGGTGATCGAGAAAGACGGCGAGGCGCTCTGGGCCCGGGTTGGACGCGAGCCGTCGGGCACGCCGTTCAACTCGCTTGTCCAGCTCGAGTACGAGCACGGGATCCCGCGCAACCCGTTCATCAATGCCGGCGCTCTGGTCGTCACCGACCGCCTGCTGACGCTCACCGGAGACGCGTACGGCGCCGTCGAGCGGTTCCTGCGCGCAGAGTGCGCCTGCCCAGAGATCGCTAGCGATCACGTGGTTGCGTCCTCCGAAGCCGGGCACGGGCACCGGAACGCCGCACTGGCTCATTTCCTGGCGAGCTACGGCCACCTGGAAAACCCGGTCGGTCGTGTGCTTGATCACTACGTCCGCCACTGTGCCATCGCGATGAGCTGTGCCGAGCTCGCTCTGGCCGGAGGCTTCCTGGCACGTCACGGCGTGCGCCGCGACGGCTCCCGGCTGCTGTCGCGCAGTGACGCCAAGCGCATCAACGCGATCATGCTGACGTGCGGCACTTACGACGCGGCTGGTGAGTTCGCGTACCGGGTCGGCGTGCCGGCCAAGAGCGGCGTTGCCGGGGGCATCCTCGCGATCATTCCCGGGCGCTGCAGCTTGTGCGTGTGGAGTCCGGGTCTCGACGACAAAGGCAACTCGATCGCGGGGATCGCGGCTCTCGACACGTTCACCAGCCTGACTGGCTGGTCGGTGTTCTAGCCGACGCTGGGCGGGGCTGCACGTACCGCATCGATGGGCCTGGTCCGTGCGGCACGAGCTGCGCTGGCCGACGGGATACCAGCGTGATGGTCTTCGATCTTCCAGGTCAGCACGGGTGTGCTACATCCGCCTGGGTTCGCTTTGTCACCTCCTTGGCACACCCTTCCAGCACGATCCCGCCTGATGCAGGACCAGGACGCGATCAGCACGCAACCTGGATCTGATGTCCGAGTAGTCGACCAGCGACAGATCGCTTAATACACGGGTGATCCGTGTCGCTCCAGTGTTCTTGTGTCACGCGCTGGGATGGTGCTGAAATGAGCACCTTCCCGTGTCTTGTGCGTTTCGTGTCGGGGTCTGGCCAGGTCCGTTACCGGCTCGGTGACGGGCTGGTGGACCGGTATCTGGAGTTCGTGGCGGGCCGGTGCCGGCCGGACACGCTGCGGGCGGTGGCTTTCGACCTGAAGACGTTCTTCACCGTTATCGCGAAGGGCCCGGTCCAGGTCACCGCGGCGGATGTGTTCGAGTTCCTGGCCGATCAGCGAGGGGACCGCACGGCGGTCCGGCTGGCGGACCGGGAGTCGGGCCTGTCAGCGCGGACGATCGCCCGCCGCCTGTCGTCGGTGTCGGGCTTGTATGCGTACCTGGTCGCCCGGGGTGACACGCCGGTGCAGGTCAACCCGGTGCCGCGCGGCCTGCTGACCCGCCGGGCGGGAGGGTCGAGGCGGTCGCGGACCGCGCCGCTGGTGCGGGTGCCGCGGACGCTACCGCGGGTCTTGTCCCCTCAGGAGGCGGACCGGCTGGTCGCCGCGCTGCGCACGCACCGGGACCGGGCGATGGTGCTGGCGATGCTGCTGGCCGGGCGGCACCGGTGCGAGGTGCTGGGGCTGCGGTTCGCCGACGTGCAGGTCGCGGACCGGCGGCTGGCCGTGGTGGAGGGCAAGGGCGGCCATCACCGGGTGGTCCCGGTGGCGAGCCGGTTCTTCGACGCGCCCGGCGCGTACCTGCATGACGAGCGGCCTCGCGAGGCTCGTACGGACCGGGTGTTCGTGGTGCTGAAGGGGCCGCGGCGCGGCCTGCCGCTGTCGGCGGAGGGGCTGGATGAGATCCTGGCCGGCGCCCGCCGGCGGGGCGGGCTGGAACACGCGACCTGCCACGAGCTGCGGCACACCTGCCTGACCCGGTTGCGGGAGGCCGGGATGGCGCTGGAGGCGGTGCAGGCCCAAGCCGGGCATCGCAGCATCGAGTCCACCCGGGTCTACCTGCACCTGGCCAACGACTGGCTGGCCGGCGAATACCGGCGCGCGGCTGAGCTGATCGACGCCGATGCCGCCGCGGTCGCCGAGATGCTGGCCGTCCAGACGGTGGCCGTCCGGTGAGCGCGCTGCCCGCCCTCAGGCCGGCTGCCAGCCGGGCCGTGGCCGGCCGTGCCGCCGCCGCGCAGTGGGCGCAGATCCGGGCCGTGGCACCGCAGGTCGCGGCGACGATCCAGCGATATCTGCAGCGGCTGGCCGCGTTCCTCGCCCCGGGCAGCGTGGACGCCGCGGACAACGCGCTGCGCCAGTTCGCGCGGTGGATGATCACCGACGCCGGGGTGCGGATCAACCTGTCCACCATGGTCATCGGCGTGCTGGCGCGGGACTCCGAGACCCGGCACGCCGTTGGCGCCGAGAACGAGATCCCGGACATCTCCGAATACTCCGGCGGCCAGGCCGGCTACTTCGGCATCTGGTCGGTGCGGCAGAAGAAATACCTCCAGCGCGGCCGGTCCTTCTACATCGGCAAGCTCGGCGAGCAGCGGGACAAGATCATCTCCAAGCGGGACCCGGCGGCCCGGCCGGTGCTCCAGGACACGAGCCAGATCGAGGTCACCGCTCCCGTCACCTCCTGGGAACAGCCCGGGAGCGGCCTCCGGGAGCGGCTGGCTCACGTCCGCCAGCTGAACGACCGCCGGCCGCCCGGTCCTGCCAGCACAGGACCGCTCCCGGTCGTGCCCGGCGTGCCGCCAGAGGTCATGGCGGTTTTGCATCCGATACTGGCCTCCGGCCGGACGTCGGCCGCGGCGGTCGGCTTGCGGCTGGGCGTGTCGAAGACCACCGCGCACGGATACCTGGCCGCGATGCGCCAGTACGGCATCGCCGAGGTGACCGGGAGCGGCCGCTCCTCGGGGTGGCAGCTCACCCAGCGGCCCCAGATGCCCGAGCCGATGCGCGAACCGCCCGGCCAGTACGCCACCACCGCCCAGTACGCCACCCTGGAAGACCTGGCCCAGGCGGTGCACGACGGCCTGGTCGACGCCGACAAGGACGCCCGGACCGTCCTGGAGCAGGTCCGCTGGATCGCCGGCCGTAAGCGGCTCTCCGCTGTCCCAGACCCGCCGGGCGACGGGCAGTGACCGGCGTTTCCGTTCGCTAATCGTTCGGGGAATCGTCCGTTAATCGTCCGCCGGGCTGGCTACGCGGGTAATGCCGAACGATTCCGGGTGATTCCTCCCGAGTCGCGCCCATCCCCCCGGTATGACGGTCGGTAATCGAAGGCAGGATGCATGAGCGGATACGAGCAGCAGCTTCTCACCCGCGCGGAGGTCCTCGAGGACACTGGCGAACTCGTCGATGCGGTCATCGCGGTCTTGACGAGTGCACAGGGGGCGGGCGTGGACCCGGCCGCGGCCGCCAGCCTGGTCGCGGTCGCCCGGGCGCTGAACCCGGCAGCTGGCACCGGCTACGACACGGGCCGCAGCACCGACCGGCGGCCTGGCGGCGGGTACCGCTCTGACGGCGAGTTCCTCGAAGCCGTCAGCGATGCCGAGGACGATGCGCGGGACCGGCTGCGGGAGGTGCAGCAGCTCCACGAGCGCGTGTCCGCCGCGGCCGACGCCGCCCGAGACGACCTGGCGCAGGCCCGGTTCGCACTGGCCGCGGCGTATGCCTTGCCGGTGAAAGACCGGTGCGACGGATGTCACGAGATCAAGCAGGCCGCCATCATGGCCGCCGAAACCGCCATCGCCGACGCGCAGCGCCGTACCGGGCTGTGCGAGGCCGCCGCCGAGATCCTGGACCCGCTCGCCCAGCGGCTCGCCGCCGCGCTCGGCCGCTTGCGGCAAGTTCCCGCGGACCTCGGGGAGTTCTACCAGCTGGTCTATGAGTTCATCCGCAAGGGCGGGAAGCTGCCCGCCTACGGCCGGTGGCTCGAAGGCACCAGCACCTAGTTACCCGACGGTAACCCGGAATCCCGGATGCCGGTCAGGATCAGGCCGGGAAATCACCGGGGCGGGCGCCGGCGCCCGGCGTGACGCCCTGACCGCCGTCGGCGCTGGCCGGCCCGCATCGCCTTGACCACCCCGGTAAAGCCCGCGCTGATCACCTCGGCCGACGACGTCGACCAGGACGATGCCGGACCCGCTTGCCGGCACCTGCTCATGCCCATCCACAGCGCGAGCTGACCTTCGGCCCACGCCTGACCACCCCCACTCCCGATCGAGAACAGGAGACCGATCCGCTCATGTCCGCTGGAGACACCACTTTGACCATCACCGGGAACCTGACCGCAGACCCTGAGTTGCGGTTCACCGGAACCGGCATCGCGGTCGCGGCGTTCACCGTGGCCGCCTCCCGCCGCGTCTATGACCAGGAATCCGGGCAGTGGCAGGACGGCGACACGCTGTTCCTGCGCTGCTCAGCCTGGCGGAACCTGGCCGAACACGCCGCCGAAACCCTGGAAAAGGGTATGCGGGTCATCGTGACCGGCCGCCTCAAGCAGCGCTCCTACGAGACCCAAGAGGGCGAGAAGCGCACCGTCTACGAGGTCGACGTCGAGGACCTGGGCCCGTCTCTGAAGTGGGCCACCGCCAAGATCGCCAAGGCCAGCCGGGACAAGGCGCCGCACCCCGCCGACGAGGCCGACCGGTGGGAGACCCAGGCCGCCGATGCGGCGCGGTGGGGCGGCGACCCGCCCCCGTTCTGATCCAGCAGCATCTTCCAGGGCTGCACGCTCACCTCGGCCTGGGCGTGCAGTCCCTGCCTCGCCTCGGGCCTGGTGCGGCTCCCGGGCCGTGCCCGGCCGCCTGGATCGGTTCCCAGCTACCCGCCTTAGAAAGGTCCTGACGTGCGTGATCACGACGAGGAGACTTTCTCCGACGGCACCCCGATCCCGGATGAACCGCCCGCCGGAAAAGGCAAGGGCCCGAGCCAGGCGCAAATCCTGGTCAGCATGGCCGAGGACACCTACCGGCTTATTCGCGCCGATGACGGCCGGGCTTACGGCGTCCCGAGGATGGGACCCCGAATCGCGGTGCCGCTTGCGTCCCGGTCTGAAAGCAGCCTGCGGGCCCGGCTGGCCGCCTCGCTACACCGGCAGACCGGCCAGGTCGCGTCCAGCTCCAGCTTGTCCGACGCGCTCACCGTGCTGATGGGAGAGGCCGCCGACCTTGAACCGGTGCCGGTATGGCTGCGGGTTGCCCGCCATGACAACGCGGTCGTGATCGACATGGGCACCGAGACCGGCCAGTGCATCACCATCACCCCGGCCGGCTGGGCCATTGAACCGGTCTCCCCGGTTATCTTCCGCCGGTCCGAGCTGACCCACCCTCTTGCCCAGCCCGAGCGCGGCGGCACCCTCGACGCGCTGCGCACGCTGATCAACCTGCCTGAAGAGGACTACCAGCTCGCGATCGCCTGGGTGGTCGCCGCCTACTTCACCGGCATCCCCCACCCCATCTTGCTCATCCAGGGGGAGCAAGGCACGGCCAAGTCCAGCCTGATCCGAACCTTGCTCGCGCTGATCGACCCGCAGCCGGCCGCTGAGCGGACCCCGCCCAAAGACAACCGGGAATGGGCCATCTTCGGCCGTGCCTCCTGGGCGTTCTGCTACGACAACGTCACCGAGATACCCAGCTGGCTGTCCAACGCGCTGTGCAAGGGCGTCACCGGCGACGCCGTCCTGCAGCGCGTGCTCCACTCCGATGAAGACATCGGCGTGTACGCCTTCCAGCGGGTCATCGCGTTGACCACGATTGCGATCAGCCACGAGCTGGCCGGCGACCTAGCCGACCGGACTTTGCTCATCGAACCCGAGGTCATCGAAGTCCGGCGCACCGAAACCGAGGTCGCCGCCGCCCGCGCGGCCGCGCTGCCCGCCGCGGTCGGCGCCGTCTTGGACCTGGTCGCCGGGGTGCTACGCGAGCTACCGCACGCCGTGGTGGACAGCGCGCCGCGGATGGCTGACTTCGCCCAGGTCCTGGCCGCGCTCGACACGGCCACCGGGTGGGACACCCTGGCCTGCTACCGGGCCAAGGTGGCCGACATGGCTCTGTCCCAGATCGAAGGCAGCACCCTGGCCCGCGCCATTTACCGGCTGGCGACCTGCCCCAGCCCCGGCGGGCGCGACCCAGCCCTGTGGGAAGGGACCGCCACCGAACTGCTGACCGCTCTGCGCAGCATCTGCACCGACGCGGGCCTGCCCGCCTCCGAACTACCCGCTGGGGAACGCGCCCTGGGCCAGAAGGTCCGTGAGATCGCCCCTGCCCTGCGCAAGTCCGGTGTCGACGTCCGGCCCGGCAAGCGCACCGAGCACCGGCGCCCGCTAATCATCAGCAAGACCACGTCCCCACAAGACCAGCCGGGTGCCCTTACCTCATAAGTAAAAGAAGCGATGTCATGATGTCAGCCGGGCTCGTTTCCGCAGCTCAACGGCATGACATCAGTGTTGTCATTCCTTGTCAGCCTGGTCAGCGCCATGACATGGCACTCCGCCCGGCTGACAACGGGTCGCCCGCCGTTGTCAGCCCATCGCCCCAGCTCGCACGCCGTTCCCGGCCCGGCTGACATCAATGACAACGCTCCGGCACCAATAACATCAGCCTCCAGCTAGGGCCGGGGGAGTGGGGATGCCTACGCCCGT
>Ga0306920_100009937_pt1 | contig 12724 bp, 8 predicted proteins | sample flu12Cox44000170_FD_204666 | JGI IMG/M metagenome (GOLD analysis project Ga0306920, IMG submission 204666) | Lab enrichment of tropical soil microbial communities from Luquillo Experimental Forest, Puerto Rico - flux4day.12C.oxic.44.000.170 (v2)... | ecosystem: Environmental > Terrestrial >...
GACGCGCTCGGGCGTCCAGGTCATTTCCATCGATTTCCCCCGTATACTGTGGACCCCCCAGTCCACCCTACAACATACGGTACCATGGTTGTGGTACCGTGGCAAGAGGTATCTATATCTTGGTCAAGAGCTATCTCGATCGCGGCGATAGCTCAGCACTTTGGAGAAATATGCCGGAATGCGCTCAAGCGCGGTGAACCCCGGGCTCCACAGCCGATCGAGATCTTCACGCAGATAGCTCTTGTAGTACGGCTCGTGAAAGGCGAGCGGGAAGAACTCCAGCGTTGCGTCGTAATCGGGTTCGTCGCCGGTCTGCAGCGAGTCCTCGAAGATCAGAGTGCCGCCGGGCCGCAATACACGGCGGATCTCGGCCACGGCGGCGCGTCGAATGCGGGGCGGCAACTCGTGAAACAAATAGATGCAAGTGACGATGTCGAATTCCGCGTCGGCGAAGGGCATCGCCTCAGCCATGCCCTCGACAAACCGAGTGCGCGACCACGCCGCCAGCTCGCGCTGTGCGACGGACAGATAATTCGGCGACAGGTCGAGACCGGTCACATGGAGACGTGGATAATTCGCTTTTACCGCGCGGAGAAATCGGCCGGTTCCGCAGGCGACGTCGAGTAATCGAGACCCTTCCCGCACGGGAAGATTTTCGGCGAACACGCGCTTTAGAGGAACCAGCGCGTGGCGCCGCATTGCCGCCGCGCCGCCGCCAAACAACACCTCGACCTGATGGTCGTAGCGCTCGGCGGAGCCGTCGCTCAAATAGCCGTCTGTCTGAAAATGAAACTTTTGCAGATAGTATGGCGGATATCGACCGGGCATACCCGACAGTATCCGCTCGTCGCGCCCGCCGTGGCGCCTCCGTTCAACCGCGCTCAGATCGGCAAAGAAATCGAGGGCGCGGCGGATCTCGTCGAGTGGTTTGCCGATCCCGTCGGCTGGAGGCGCGTAGAAGCCGGCCTGGATGTTGCGCCAGTCCTGCTCCAACAGCAAGCGCAGGTCCTCCAGCAGGCGTTGCCGACCAGGCATCGAGCGCCCGCGCAGCTCTTCAGGCATTGAAACCGGACGACTCATCCTCGCGGCGAGCAGCTTTTGACCAAAGAACCAGCCGATGCGCGCGGCCTGCGTCGTATTAAAAGCAAGCCTGTCTAGAGGGGGCATCATCTAAGGACGAATTATCGTTAAGCCTCGGCTTTGCAAGGGGACGAAGCCAGCGATGTTGCCCCGCATCGGGGTGCTGCTATTATCCATCGCTTAACGGACCGATAAATCGATCGACATGGCGCTGGGTGATCATCGCGGATCGCTGGCCGAGAATTACGAAGATGGCCTTAATCTAGCAAAGGCCGACTAAAGACCCGATGTCGGACGATAACCCCCTTCGCGGCCCGTCGGTCCGCGGCATTCCCGAAGGCGACAACCGCGAGCGCATGATCTGCGCCGAATGCGGCTATATCCTGTATGACAACCCGAAAATCGTCGTCGGCTCCGTCGCGCGGTGGAACAACCGTATCCTTCTGGTTCGCCGTTCGATCGAGCCGCGCTATGGTTGCTGGACGTTGCCTGCGGGCTACCTCGAGCTCAATGAAGCGGCCAGCGCCGGGGCCGAACGCGAGGCTTGGGAAGAAGCGCGCGCGCGGATCGAGATCGAGGGGCTGCTGGCAATCTACGACATTCCCCGGATCAGCCAAGTGCAGCTAATCTACCGCGCACGGCTTCTCGACGAGGCCATCCAGGCGGGATCGGAGAGCCTTGAGGTTAAACTCTTTCGCTGGGAAGACATTCCGTGGAACGAGCTTGCATTCCCGTCGATAGGCTGGGCGCTCCAGCACGATCGCGAAGCGCGAGCGACCCGCGACTTCACTGCTCGGATCAATCCACCCGGTTTTTGAAGCTTCGTCGGCCGAGATGCGGTCGATGAGCTAGAGCATGCGCGCGGCGGGTCGACCGTTTTCGGACCCCCAATTTGGGCGGTCGCGACCAGACTGCATCGCGTCGTGGGCCGCGTCCACAGGATCGAGCGGCGCCTGCTCGCCATCGATATAGGCGCCGTAAATTCGGTCGCCGAGCATGACGCCCCGACAGACCTGGAGTTTCATTACTGCATTTTTTGTCGGCCGACGACTTCCGTGTGCACAATCGGCGTGTCTAGGGAATTGAAAGGCGGATGGTGAGCACTGTCGAAGCTAAAAAAGCGACACTGGTCAGCAAGGTTGCGGTGCTCGCAGGCCAGCTATTCGATCCGGCAGATCAGGCGATCGCCAACCGGTTGATTGCGCAATTCTATGAGCACGTGCCACCGGCCGACGTTGCCGAACGGACGCCCCGCGATCTATACGGCGCCGCGCTGTCACTATGGCGCTTCGGCGAGCGGCGCCGGCTTGGCCAACCCAAAATCCGCATCCACAACCCGGATTCAGCGGTGGACGGCTGGTCCTCGCCGCACACGATCGTCGAGATCGTCAACGACGACATGCCGTTCCTCGTCGACTCCGTGACCGCAGCAATCAACGCGAGCAACCGCGTTGTCCATCTGATCATTCATCCGATACTGACTGTGGCCCGCGCCCCGGACGGACGGCTGCTCGATATTTTCGAACCAGTCGTTTCCGGAACCCGCGAGTCGTGGATACAAATCGAGATCACGTCCGAAGCGGATCCGGCCGACCTCGCTGGGTTGACGCAAACATTGTCGAGCGTGCTCGCCGACGTGCGGTCGGCGGTCACCGACTGGCAGCCGATGCGCGAGGTGTTGCGTGGCGTTGTAGCCGAATTATCCGCGCAGCCAGCCCCGGTTCCCGTCGCCGAACTTGCGGAAGCCCAGGAATTCCTGCATTGGCTCGACGACGATAATTTTACGTTTCTCGGTTACCGCGAATACCTTTTCAATGGAGCCGCCAAACCCGAACACGGGCCGCTCGGCATTCTGCGTGACGAAACGCATCCCGTCTTTGGGGGTCTGCGAGAGCTTTCATCGTTACCCGCAGACGTCCAAGATTTTGTGCGCCGCCGCGAACTGCTGGTCATCACAAAGTCCAACCGACGGGCAACGGTTCACCGAACCGCGCATATGGATGCTATCGGAGTGCGGCGGTTCGGTGCAAACGGCGAAGTCACGAGCGTTCGTGTTTTTCTCGGCCTCTTCACGTCCCTAGCCTACAGCCGTAATCCGCGCTCGATCCCGGTCTTGCGGCTCAAGGTCCGTAGGATCGTGGAGCGGTCTGGTTTGCCGCCAACAAGCCACGACGGCAAAGCCCTGTTGCATGTGCTCGACACCTTCCCGCGCGACGAGTTGTTCCAAGCCGCTGAAGACGAGCTGTTCGACACCGTAACCGGTATCCTCAACCTGCAAGAACGCCAACGCATCGCCGTGTTTGTCCGCCGCGACCCGCTGGAGCGCTTCGTTTCATGTTTCGTCTATGTGCCGCGCGAGCGCTATGACAGCCAGCTGCGGGGCCGTTTCGGAGCGATCCTCGAAGAGGCGTTCGCCGGACAGATTTCGGCGTTCGACACCCACCTCGACGAATCAGCATTGGCGCGGATCCATTTCATTATCCGCACGACCCGCGGCGCGGTCCCGAGGGTCGATACGGCAACCCTGGAGGGGCGCCTCGCCGAGGCCGGACGAAGTTGGACGGATCGGCTTAACCAGGCGGCCGCAACCGCTTTCGGCGAGGAGGAGGCGCGCGGCAGGCTGCGGCGTCTCCAGCCCTTCCCGATCGGCTATCAGGCACGGACGGATGCCGCTCAGGCGGTGGCAGATCTGCGTTCTATCGATGCTGTGTGCGTCGGCTCTCCTCTCGAGGTTGCGCTCCACCCCACCCCTGATGCGCAGCTGCCCGGACTGCGGCTGTATCGAGCGAATGAACCAGTGGCGCTATCCGATGTGCTGCCGATGCTCGAGAACCTTGGTCTGCGCGTCGTTGCCGAAGAACCATTCCGGATCGACCGCACCGATGGTACCCCAGTATGGATCCACGAATTTGCGCTGTCCGGGATCGCGCTGCTGGCCTCGGTCTCGTCGACCATCAGAGCGCGCTTCGAAGAGGCGCTTGTTGCGGTGTGGACCGGTCGGATCGAGAACGACGGATTTAACCGCCTCGTCCTAGCTGCCGGCCTATCGGCATGCCAGGTGACTGTGTTGCGCCTTTACGCGAAATTTTTGCGGCAGGCAGGGACCAGCTTCAGCCAGGCCTACATGGAGGAGGCGCTGGGCAGCCATCCAGGCATTGCTCGCCGCCTCGTTCAGCTGTTCGAGATGCGCTTCGACCCGGCCCGCACCGGCTCCCCATTGACCGCAGTCGCCGAGATACAGGCGATCGACCATCAGCTCGATGCGGTCGAAAGCCTCGACGAGGACCGCATCCTGCGCGCTTTTCTGACCCTCGTTTTGAGGACCGTGCGCACGAACTATTACCAAAAATTACCGTCGGGAGAGGCAAAGCCCTATTTGGCCGTCAAGCTCGCGAGCAGCGCGATCGATCTGCTGCCGATGCCGCGGCCTCTTTTTGAGATTTATGTCTACAGCCCCCGGGTCGAGGCCGTGCACATGCGCGCCGGTAAAGTCGCCCGCGGCGGCATCCGCTGGTCCGATCGAAAGGAGGATTTTCGTACCGAAATCCTCGGCCTGATGAAGGCGCAGACGGTCAAGAATGCAGTGATCGTGCCGGTCGGCTCGAAAGGCGGCTTCGTCGTCAAGCAGCCGCCTACATCGCGCGACAAGCTGGGGGCCGAGGCCGTGGAATGTTACAAGATACTGATCCGCGGCCTGCTCGACCTGACCGACAACATCGTCGCGGATGGACCGGGACGACATCGCATCATACCGCCGCCCAATGTCGTCCGACACGACGATGACGACCCCTACTTGGTAGTCGCAGCCGATAAGGGCACTGCCACCTTCTCCGATTTTGCGAACGCCATCTCCGAGGAGTACGGGTTCTGGCTTGGCGACGCTTTCGCGTCGGGCGGCTCGGCCGGCTACGACCACAAGGAGATGGGCATCACCGCCCGGGGCGCTTGGGAGCTTGTCAAACGCCATTTTCGCGAACTCGGGCGCAATATCGAGAGCAGTGAGATCACAGTCATTGGTGTCGGCGACATGTCGGGCGATGTCTTCGGGAACGGCGTGCTGATGTCGCAGCACCTCAGACTGCTGGGTGCCTTTGACCACCGCCATGTCTTTGTCGACCCCGAGCCCGATCCCGAGAGAAGTTTTGCCGAGCGGCTGCGCCTGTTCCGCCAGGCGCGGTCGAGTTGGGCCGATTATGACCACGCACTGATTTCACCCGGCGGTGGCATTTTCGAACGGGGGGCCAAATCCATCCCGATCACCCTCGAGATGAAGCGCGTCTTCCAAATCGAGGCGGATCACCTCACGCCCGCCGAGCTGATACGCAAGATGTTGACCGCGCCGGTCGATCTCTTGTGGTTCGGGGGGATCGGAACTTACGTCAAGGCCCCGAACGAGACCCATGCGGAGGTCGGCGATCGTGCCAATGATGCGCTTCGTATCAATGGCGACGAGATGCGGGCAAAGGTCGTCGGCGAAGGGGCCAACCTGGCGGTGACCCAACGGGGACGCGTCGCGTTCGCCCTATCCGGCGGGCGCATCGATACCGATGCCATCGACAATTCGGCCGGGGTGGACACCTCGGATCATGAGGTCAACATCAAAATCTTGCTGGATCAGGCGATCGCGTCGGGCGTTCTCGCGGCCGAGCAGCGGCAGCCGCTGCTCGTCGAGATGTCAGGCGAGGTCGCTTCACTGGTGCTGCGCGACAATTACTTGCAGGGCGACGCGCTGTCGGCCGCGGAGGCTCGCGGCGCCGTCTCGCTCGATCGGCAACTGCGGATGATCCGGGACCTCGAGCGCGACGGTCGGCTTGACCGGGCGATCGAATTCCTACCTGACGACGAGAGCCTGGCGGCGCGAGCCGCGCAAGGACGCGGGCTGGTGCGCCCGGAGCTGGCGGTGCTGCTCGCTTACGCGAAGATGACTTTATACGAGGCTCTGCTCGCCTCGACCCTGCCAGACGCGACAGAACTCGTCCGAGAGCTGCGCAGCTATTTTCCGACCGCCGTCCAAAACCGGCTCGCGGCGCAGTTCGCAACCCATCCTCTGCACCGGGAGATTGGCGCGACGGTCCTGACGAACGAGATCGTTAACCGGGCGCGAATTACCTTTATTCACGACATGCGCGCGCGCACTGGCCGGTCACCCGCCGAGATCGCGCAAGCATACATGATCGTGCGTGATGTGTTTGAACTGCACGATCCGTGGACTGAAATCGAGGCGCTGGACAACAAAGTTGCGGCTCTGGTCCAGAGCGAAATGCTCCTCGAGATTGTCGATCTGATAGAACGCGCAGCGGGTTGGCTGCTCCATCGCAAGCGTTTGGCTGTGGGCCCCGAGATTGCCCGGCTTGCGCCGACAGTGCGCGGCATCGCGGGCGCTCTCCTCGATCTGCTACCGCCAAGCGACCGCGATCTCGTTTCCGAGCGCAGTCATCGCTTCGCCGAGGCGGGCGCGCCGGAGGCGCTCGCCATCCGCCTGGGCGGGGCCATGTATGTCGCTGCCGCGTTCGATATAGCCGATCTGGCGGAGCGTTCTGCGCAAGGCATAGACAGGGTTGCCCGAGTGTATTTCGCGACTGGCGCGCAGTTCGCACTCGACGAAATGCGAATAGCTGCGCGCCGCTTGCACGCCGAAACCCCGTGGCAGAAACAGGCGGTCGAAGCGACGATCGATGATTTGTTTGCGCTCCAGACCGATATGGCCGCACACATATTGACAGCCAACAGCTCGACGGAACCAGATCCGATCGCCGCGTGGTCTGCCACCCACGCGGCGGTGCTCGCACCGGCCGAGCCGCTGATCCGTGAGCTGCGGGTTACCGCCTCTCCCGATCTGGCAATGCTCGTTGTCGCCGCACGACAACTCCGCCATGCCCTGGGGTAAGAAACGCGAAAGCTTATGTGGCCCGATTCATCCGGTTGTCGACCAGCTCGTCGACGACGTTGGGATCGGCCAGGGTCGTGACGTCCCCGAGAGCGTCGTGCTCGTTGGCGGCGATCTTGCGAAGAATTCGCCGCATGATCTTACCGGACCGGGTCTTCGGCAGACCCGGCGCCCATTGCAACAGGTCGGGAGCCGCAATCGGGCTGATCTCCTGACGCACCCACGCGACGAGCTCGCGCCGCAGTTCCTCGTTTGGGGTTTCCGTGACCCTTAGGGTCACATAGGCGTAGATGCCTTGGCCTTTAATCTCATGTGGATATCCGACGACGGCGGCTTCGGCTACCTTCGGATGGGCAACCAGCGCGCTCTCGATTTCGGCGGTGCCGAGGCGATGGCCCGCGACATTGATTACGTCATCAACCCGCCCAGTCAGCCAGTAAAAACCGTCCTCATCCCGGCGTGCACCGTCGCCGGTAAAATAAAGCCCCGGAAACGTCGAGAAGTAGGTCTGGACGAACCGTTGGTGATCGCCGAAGACCGTGCGCATGATCCCAGGCCAGGCATGGGCAATACAGAGATTTCCTTCACCGGGACCTTCGACGACCTTGCCGTCGTTATCGACGATGACCGGCTCGACGCCAAAGAAAGGCCGCGTCGCCGAGCCCGGTTTCAGCGGCGTCGCGCCGGGTATCGGCGTGATCAGGATGCCGCCGGTTTCCGTCTGCCACCAGGTATCGACGATCGGGCAGCGCCGCTCCCCGACGTGGTCGTAGTACCAGAGCCACGCCTCGGGGTTGATCGGTTCGCCGACCGTTCCGAGAATCCGCAGTGACCGCCGACTGGTGCGCCGGACATAGTCTTCGCCCTCGCGCATCAGTGCTCGTATCGCCGTCGGCGCAGTGTAGAAAATCCGGACATCGTGCTTGTCCACCACCTGCCAGAACCGCGACGGGTCCGGATAGTTGGGCACGCCCTCGAACATCAAGGTGGTCGCGCCGTTAGCGAGAGGACCGTAGACGATGTAGCTGTGGCCAGTGACCCAGCCGACGTCCGCCGTACACCAATAAACTTCGCCCTCGCGGTAATCGAAGATGTATTCGTGCGTCATGGCCGTATAGACAAGGTAGCCGCCGGTCGTATGCAGTACTCCCTTTGGCTGTCCGGTCGAGCCCGAGGTATAAAGGATAAACAACGGGTCCTCGGCCGACATCTCCTCCGGCGGGCAGTCGGCCGAAGCGGCGGCGCACGCGTCGTGGTACCAGATGTCGCGCCCTTCCACCCAGTCGATGTCGCCGCCGGTATGCCGCACGACGATGACGTTGCGCACCTCCGGGCAATGCCGCAACGCATTGTCTGCATTGCGCTTCAAGGGAATCGCTCGGGCGCCGCGGCGGCCCTCATCCGCGGTGATCAGGACGGTCGAGCGGCAGTCCTGAATGCGGCCGACGAGGCTGTCGGGGGAGAAGCCGCCGAAAACGACGGAATGAATCGCGCCAATGCGGGCGCAAGCGAGCATCGCAATCGCGGCCTCTGGGATCATCGGCAGGTAAATTGTGACCCGGTCTCCCTTGCGGACGCCCCGGGCCTTGAGGACGTTGGCGAGCCGGCATACGGCCTCGTGCAGCTCGCGATAGGTGACGCGCCGGCTCTCGTCCGGGTCGTCGCCCTCCCAAAGGATCGCGGTTTGCTCGGCACGCCGTGGCAAATGGCGATCGATGCAGTTGTATGACGCGTTGAGCGTCCCGTCCTCATACCAGGCAATATGCACGTCGCCCCGGAACTCGGCGTTCCTTACCTTGGTGAACGGCTTGATCCAATCGATGCGATTGCCGTGCTCGGCCCAAAAGCGATCCGGATCGAGGAGCGATTGTTTATAGAGCCGAAAGTATTCGGCCTCACTGATCTTGCCCGCTTGCGGATAGGCTGAGATTGGTATGACGGTCCGCCCGGACATGGCGCGTTTCCTCCTCGACTGCCGGCGCTGGCCGCGCCGTGATGTTTGCCGAGGATATTCCGCGCTGCTAAGCGCTTACAATACCTGTCGGGCGGCGGGGCTTCTCAATGATCGGCACCGGTCCGCGTCGCAAGCAACGCGGCTTGGGTCCGGTTGGCGACATTGAGGCGCCGGATGATCTGCTTGACGTGCGCTTTGACGGTGCTTTCGCTCATTTTGAGCGAGTCTGCGATCAATTTGTTCGCCTTACCCTGGGCAATCAACGCAAGCACATCGCACTGGCGGCGCGTCAGCTCGCTCCAGGGGCTGTGCCGGGCCCGCTCGGAATTTAGGGCTGGCGCAGCCTCGCTCAACACTAGGGGGACGTAGGTTCCGCCCGCGCGGACGCGCTCGAGGGCGCCGATGAGCACTTTCAGGCTGTGGCTTGTCGGCAAAAACCCGCGCGCCCCGGCGCTGAGGATGGCTAGTGCCCGCTCCGGATCGTCGCATTCCGCGGCCACGAGAATCGGGGTTTGCGGTGCCGCCGCTGCCAACAAGGCTATGTCGGCGAGATCAATATGAGTGGAGGTGGAACCACCAAGAAGAATGACATCGAATTCCTCGCCGCGGCGGAGCAGCGCAGTGAGCTCGGAAGCCGCCGCCACATCGGTGATGCGCCAGCGTTTCGGCTGATGATCAAGAGCCAATTTGAGACAGTCGCAACGCAATTGGCTGTGATCGACAATGGCCAGGTTCCGCCGAACCGCGCCGGGATAACCCGCGACTAGGCTGTGCGACAGACTTGCCACAGGTTCAGCATACGAATGCGGCATTCTGACCCAGCTCCCAAACGGGGTGTTCGCCTTCCGAAGGTTGATTTCCCGGACAATGGCGCTGCATTTTACGTGTTAGAGGTAAATTTTTGTAATTCGACGTAACAATGTGTAAAACATGACGAAGATTTGACGCTCAGCGAGTTTTGCCGGCTCCAGTCTCAGGGGCAATCCCTGCCATTTTGCAGAGTGCAGACCATTCGCTTTCGCTAACCGGACAAACAGAAAGTCGCGATTGCTTCAGCAGTGAAAGACCTGACAGCTCCGAATTGGCTCTCATCTCTTTCAATCCTACCCGCACCGGAGCCGGTGATAAGGGCTTGATGTCCACCATTCCTAGCTTCCCACTCTTGTCGGCGGGATCGGGGTAGAACGTTCTCACCACTTCGGCGACCCCGACGATCTCTTTTCCCTCGTTCGAGTGATAAAAAAACGCGCGGTCGCCGAGCTTCATCGCCCGCAGGTTGTTGAGCGCCTGCGGATTGCGCACGCCGTCCCAATGAGTGCGGCCATCCGCCACCAGTCGATCCCAGGAATAACTCGAAGGCTCGGATTTGAGTAGCCAATGGGCCATCCGTCTTCCCCTCCATGGCTCAATTAAGCAGTGCGTAGTCGGCCTGGTCTTCATAAACCGAGCCAGACTTGGTCTGGAAGCTTGCGATCAGGCTAAATTTTTTGACCGGAAGAGGATCGGCGCGGAACTGCGCATGCGTGACGAGGAAAGCTCGCAACTGGTCGAGCGGCGGGTCGCGCAGCCGCGCCAGGGTGACGTGAGGCGCGAATTTGCGCGGCTCCGGCGGCAGTCCTGCCCGGATCATCGCCTGCTCGACCTTGTCGCGCAAACCGGCGAGCTCTGGGGTTCGCTCGACTCCCGCCCATAAGCTGCGCGGCTTATCCCCGCCGCTGAACACTCCTGTCCCGGCGATTTGCAGTGTGAAGCGACGCGCCCGAACCCCCGACAACGCGTCGTCGACATCCGCGGCAAGATCTTCGCCGATCTCCCCGATAAAACGCAGGGTCAAATGGAAGTTGCCGGCGTCGACCCATTTCGCCCCGTGCACACCCGAGCACAGGGACGACAGCTGCAGCTTGAGTTCCGGCGGAAAGCCGATTCCGACAAAAAGACGCAACATGTCATCCGCCCAATGCTCCCGCCGGCTTCCCTCAAGTAAAGAGCGTGAGCACACCGGTATGGCCATAAAGACGATCGCGCGAGATTTCGCCATTGGCGAAAAAGCCGATCAACGGAAACTCGCCAAGCCCCTCCCGAATGAGCGCAGCTTCCACCCCGGTCTCGCCGAACAATGCTGCTCCGCGCGCAACACAACTGACGTAGACCCCCGCTTTCGGAGGGGCGCTGAGCCGCCCGGCGAGTTGGCTTACCATCCGCACCATGTCGCGGCGTGCACTCTCGGGGTCGCGACGGCAGAACAGGATCGCATCCCCCGCCGCGATCTCCGCCCCCAGCACCAGCCAGCCCCGACCCGGGTCGATCGCCATCAGGTTGCGCACGAGGTAGTCTCCGGTGTCCGAACCGGGCACCGGCAGTCCGGCGAAGATCAAGCCGCCCACACGGCGTAGATCGCTTGCGAGCCCGGGCCCGATATCCTCGGTGAACACCGCCAACGCGGGGCGCCCGTCAATCACCATGACGACGTTGTCGCGGGCCTCGTCGATCCGGTGCAACGGCCCGATCGGCGTGCAACCCTGTGTCAGCCCGGTGGCGACGGAAATTTCGGGAGCCAGCATCAACCCGGCAAACCCGTTGCCGCCAAGACCGCCGCCTTCGTTTCCTGGCGTCCGCCCCAATAACGGGTTGGGACAACGGTGCGATACGAGCCCCCCGACGAGAAACGCACCACTCGCTGCCGCAATTTCGAGCGCTGCCTTCGGCAGGTCGGGGCATCGGGGGTCGGCATGAACGAGTGCCAAAGCGGGCTGCGACGTCTCAATCCAGGCGGCGTGCCGTTGCGGCAGCTCCGATCCAGGATGATCGGTGGCCGAAAACACGCGAAAACTCTCCGGCGGCAGGACCGCTGTCATCGCCGCCACCGCCGGCTGATCGAAAATTTCACCCTCTGCCGAGCAGACGCCAAGCCCCACGCCGCCGACCCAGGCATCGATCCCGGTTTGTTCGGCGAGCACGCGAACAAGCTCGGGCAAGACCGGGGCCGCCGGCTCGGTTAGATAGAGTATTCCCAGATTGGCTCCATCGCTCGGCCGAAGCCCGGTGACGCATTGTTCCACCAGCCCGAGCGGATCGCCGACCGCGACGCTGGCAGTGAATTGCGGGCTCACGAGGCATCCCCGATTAGACGGGCGACGACCGGCGCGATCCTGTCGACGAGCACGGCGACGCCCTTCTCGTTCGGATGTAGCCCATCGGGCTGGTTGAGGTCTGGTTTCATCGCCACACCCTCGAGAAAAAACGGATAGAGCGGCAGATGGTGCGCAAGCGCAAGCTCGGGGAAAATGCTATCGAACGCACGCTTATACTCCTCGCCCCAATTCGGCGGGGCGAGCATGCCGAGAAGCAGCACTTTCGCGCCGGTCGCCTCGATTTTCCCTATCATCTTTTCCAAGTTGTCGCGCACGCTCGAAGGATCGATGCCGCGTAACGCGTCGTTCGCGCCAAGCGCCAGGATCACGAGGTTGGGCTTGTCGGTGAGTGCCCAATCGAGGCGCGCCAAGCCTCCCGCAGTCGTGTCGCCTGACACGCCGGCATTGACTACCCGCGCGGCAATCCCGCGCTCGTGAAGCCACGCTTCGAGCCGCGCCGGAAAGGCTTGCGGCGCCGGTATGCCGTAACCGGCGGTGAGACTGTCGCCGAAATCGAGGATTACGGGTACCCGCGCCGCGGCCGACGCTGTGATCGGCATTAGAACCAACACGATAGCGGTGAGAAAGCACTTGATGGCGCCGCGCCCCGTGAGATGGCCGGGCGCCGCGTTGAAAGCGTGGGTGATCGCGCCATATCGTCGGGGGCTTTGG
>Ga0306920_100009938_pt1 | contig 12724 bp, 9 predicted proteins | sample flu12Cox44000170_FD_204666 | JGI IMG/M metagenome (GOLD analysis project Ga0306920, IMG submission 204666) | Lab enrichment of tropical soil microbial communities from Luquillo Experimental Forest, Puerto Rico - flux4day.12C.oxic.44.000.170 (v2)... | ecosystem: Environmental > Terrestrial >...
CGAACAGTTCGAGCACGTGATCGCTGTAGCGGCGGATTTGTTCGCTCGACCAGTGCCAGCGCGTGAGAATGTCGATGCCAATGGACAGTTTCACCGCCATGTTGCGGTTCTGGGCGGCGCGCGCGATCTGGCTCGCCCAAGGCTCCCAGCCCTCTTCCGGGATTGGCGGGCGCCCAAGGTGATTAATCACCATCTTGAGCTCCGGCAATCGCTGGCCGGCATCGAGTACGGATTCGAATTGCGCCGCGTTCACTGGGATCGCGTCAAAGACGATCCCCGCCGCAGCGAGAAGCCGCAATGATTCGATCACGGTTTCCTGCAGGAGCCAGCACGGGTCGGATTCGCGACTGATGAGATGGCGCACGCCTACCAGCTTTTCGCCCGCGCCCAGGCGTTCGAGCGCGCGAGAGGCTGCATCCGGATCGGAGAGCGGGATCCAGCCGACCACGCCGCGCACGAAATCGACCTTCTCGCACAGATCAAGAAATTCTCGCGTCTCGTCCTCCTGAGGCAGAACCTGAATGAGCACCGTCCCATCGACGCCGCAGCGTTTGAGCTCGGCCCGCAAATCGTCCGGGGTGAAATCCCGCGCAAGGCGATCGCCAACGGCAGGAGGCCAGCCATAGCTATGACGGCCGGTCCACCAGAAATGATGATGCGAATCGATCATTTCCCCGTCCATTCCGGGGCGCGCTTCTCGAAGAAGGCCTGCATTCCAATGCGGAAATCTTGGCTTGCGTAACAGGCGCGCACGAGATCCTCGCCTTGCGGCACTCCCGTGTGAATCAGCCGGCGGATCGCTTCCTTGCTCACCCGCATGGTGATGGGAGCGTGCTGTGCAAGCCGCGCGGTAAGCTCGCCGATACGCCGGTCCAGGTCGGGCGCCTCCACGACCTCGCTCAAAAAGCCTGCCGCAAGGGCATCGCCGGCGGAAAGATTTTCGGCCAGCAGGAGCATGCGTTTGGCGCGCGAGGCGCCAAGCGCGGTGACAAGGCGCGCATAGTTCTGCATGGAAAGGCAGTTGCCGAGCGTGCGCGCAATCGGAACCCCGAACTGCGCAGTGGGAGTGGCGATCCGCAGATCACAGGCGGACGCGATCGCAAGTCCGCCGCCGATGGCAAAACCTTCGATCACGGCGAGCGTGGGAATCGGGAGCGACTCGATCGCGGTGAGATACGTCTCCATCTTGCGCTCGTAGGCAAGACCATCCTCGGCACCGCGGAAGCTTTTGAACTGCGCGATGTCGGTCCCGGCGATGAACGCCTTGCCGCCGGCGCCGCGGAACACGGCAACCCGCAAGTCGTCCTCGCCGTGCATGCGCGCGCAGGCTTGCGCGAGTTGCTCATACATTTGCCAGGTCATCGCATTGCGGGCTGCCGGGCGGTCGAAGATCACCGTGGCAACCTTTCCGTCACGGACGTAACGCACTTCGCCGTCGCTCATATGCCCTCCGCGGTTCAAGCTCGCCGGCGCCGCCGGAGTTCCTCGATCACGATACTGTTGTCCAGCTCTCCCTCGCCGTGCCGCACGCAGGCTTCGAGAATATCGGCGTGAACTTCGAGCAGCGGAAGCGCTTGCTTGGTGCGTCGCGCCTGTTCGAGCATCAGGTGAACGTCTTTGAGATGTTGGCTGGCGCGACCTTCAGCCGTAAAATCGGCGCGCACCATCTTTGCTCCCTTGATGTCCATCACTTGCGAGTAGCAGGCCGAGCCGCGCGCGATCTTGAGAAAAGCATCGGGGTCGAGGCCGAGCCGTTCGGCGAAGAGGAGACCCTCGGCGAGCGCGAGGCGATTGAGCCCAAGGATAAGATTGACCGCGAGCTTTGCCCGCCCGCCATCGCCGATCTTGCCGACGCGGAAATAGCTCGAAAACAGCGCGCGCAGGATCGGCTCGACCCGGCGAATCATCTCTGCTTCGCCGCCGAGAAGGCCCACACCCTCGCCACGGCTGACCTGGCCGCTGGACCCGGAAACCGGCGTTTCCAGAAGCTGCAAACCTCGCGCGGCGCACCGTTCGGCCAAGGCCGCAAGCCAGTCGGGATCACAGGTGCTCGCGCACAGGACGACGCGGCCACTGCCGTTGCCCCATGCCGGCAGCAGTTCGTTTTCGACGACGGTTTCGACCTGATCGGTGCTGAAAACCGCGAGCACAACGAATTCGCACTGGTTGGCGAGCGCGGTAAGGGATGGCATGGGCTCGCCGCCGTGTGTTGCCAGGGCGGCATTCTTGGCGGGGTCCAGATCGAAGCCGACGACCGCAAAACCGGCCTGGAGGAGACGATGTGCCAGCGCCGCGCCCAGAAGGCCGAGGCCGACGACTCCGATGGTGCCCGGTTGAGACATCAGGCAAGGTCTAGCATGATCGACAAGGTGTTGCTCGGAACAAAGCCATGATCCCATTCAAACGCGTGATGATCACACGAGGCGCCAGCCTCGGGGCAGCAATGATTCTGCTTGCCGGTGTTCTCGGATTGACCGGGGCGGTCGCAGGCTATCCCGAGCGCCCGATCAAGATCGTCGTGGCGAACACCCCGGGAGGACCCTCCGATATCATTGCGCGTTTCATGGCGGCTGCGATGCAGGAGGCATTGGGCGCAAGCGTGATTGTCGAGAACAAGGGCGGAGCGGGCGGCAATATCGGCATGGGCCTTGTCGCCCGCGCCGAGCCCGACGGCTACACCATCCTGCTTTCGACCAGCGCCTACGCCGTCAATCCCAGCCTTTATCAGACGCTGCCCTATGATCCGTTCAGCGATTTCACCGCGATTTGCGAGCTTGCCGTATCGCCGCACGTCTTTGCGGTGAAGCCCGATCTGGGCGTTGGCACCATGAAAGAATTCGTCGCGCTCGCGAAAGCCAATCCCGACAAATTCAATGTTTCGACCCCGCCGATCGGCACCACTCCGCAACTCCAGGCCGAAGTTCTCAAGTTGCGCGAAGGTCTCCAGGGCATGGCAACGGTGGTGTTTGCGGGTGGTGGCGATGGCCTCAAGGCGCTGATGAGCGGGACGGTTCAACTCAGTTCAGGCGTGCTCGCACCCGCGCATCCCCACATCAAGGCCGGCACGGTCAAGGCTCTTGCCGTCACCGGTAGGACACGCTGGCACGATTTGCCGGAGATTCCGACCATGCTGGAATCGGGATATCCCGACTTTGTCTTCGAGACCTACACCGCATTGATGGCGCCGGTGAAGACACCGGCGGAAATCGTCGGGCGTCTCGAACGCCTTGCGCTCGATATCCTGCACAGGGCGGACATGCGCGAGAAGCTGACCCAATCCGGCTTCGAGGTCACGGCCTTGAGCGGAAAGGATCATATGGCGCGGATCGCGAGAGAAGTTCCCATGTTCCGCGACATCATTGCGCAGGCCGGGATCAAGAAGCTGTAGCAACGCAATGCGTGCAGTTGGGTCCGATGCGCTCCCAGAGCCGCTGCGGCAACTTCACCTCGCGGGACGAGAAGATTCCGCTCGGGTGACGAGCGTCGAGGAAGAAGTCACCCTGAGCATCCTCATGCCTTGCCTCAACGAGGCGAGGACACTGCCGGCCTGCATTGCAAAAGCGCGCGCCTATCTTGCGCGACAGAATTTTGCGGGCGAGATCGTCATCGCCGATAACGGCAGCAGCGATGGCTCGCGCGAGATTGCGCAATCGATGGGGGCGCGTGTCGTTTGCGTGGCGCAGCGCGGCTACGGCAACGCGTTGCGAGCCGGCATTGCAGCCGCGCGCGGAAAGTTCGTCATCATGGGAGATTCCGACGACAGCTACGATTTCAGCAGTCTCGATCCTTTTGTTGATCGACTCGCGGCGGGCTATGACCTTGTGATCGGCAATCGGTTCGAGGGCGGAGTCGAGAGCGGTGCCATGCCGCTGTTGCATCGATATTTCGGCAATCCGGTGTTGAGCGCGCTCGGGCGTCTGCTTTATCGCAGCTCGATCACCGATTTCCATTGCGGACTACGCGCCTTCCGGCGCAGCGCCATGCTGCAGGTGGACCCGAGTTGTCCGGGCATGGAGTTTGCGACCGAGATGATCGTGAAATCGACGATCCACGGCCTGCGGATTACGCAAGTCCCGACCACGCTCGCTCGCGATGGCCGTGGCCGTCCACCCCACCTGCACACCTGGCAAGACGGCTGGCGCAGCCTTCGCTTCCTGTTTTTGTCGTTCTTCATCTATCGGCTTGGTCAAAAGCCGGAATAGCTCCGGCGAAAGCCCGACGGCTTTCATCCCCAGCAGCGGGCGGATTGCAAAAACAGCATGGCTTCCTACCGCGTAACGGTCGATACCGGGGGCACGTTTTCGGACTTCGTCTATCTCGATGAATCGAGCGGTGAGCTTTCCATCGCCAAGTTTCCATCGACCCCGGACGATCCTTCGCGCGCGATCATGGCGGGTATCGAGGCGTTGCATGCCGATCGACCTTGCGAGATCAGCTATTTCTGTCACGGGGCAACGGTGGGGACGAACGCGCTGCTGGAGGAAAAAGGCGCCCGTACCGCGCTCCTGGTAACCGAAGGATTTCGCGGCATCTATCCGGTCGGAGAGCAGGCGCGCCCTTACGGTGCCGCCATTTTTGACGTCCTCTACGACAAGCCGTCCCCGCTGGTGCCGGCGAGTCTCACCGCGGAGGTGAAGGAAAGGGTTGATTTTCGCGGCAACGTGCTGCGGCCACTCGATGAGTCGGCGCTGCGTGGGACGGTGCGTGCGATTGCAGCTCAAGGCGTGCAATCGATCGCGGTCTGTCTCCTGTTCTCCTTCCTCCATCCCGAGCACGAAAGAAGGGTACGCACCATCATCCTGGGAGAAATGCCCCACGCGATCGTGTCGCTCTCCTGTGAGGTGCTCCCCCAGATCCGTGAATATTACCGGCTGAGCACCACCGTGATTAACGCCTATCTGCAGCCGGTCCTCGGCCGCTATCTCGCTGCGCTCGATCATCGGCTCGACGCTGCCGGGGTCGTGAGCCCGCAAAAGTACGTGATGCAATCGAGCGGCGGCATGTCCCGTTTCGCGACGGCGGCGCGGCGCGCGGCCACGACTGTCCTCTCGGGACCGGCCGGCGGCGTGATCGCGGGCGCCGCGATGGCTCGGATGATGGGTGTTGCGAACATCATCACATTCGACATGGGAGGCACGTCCTGCGACGTCGCGCTGATCAAGGAGGGCGAGCCGCTCATGGCAAACGGTGGCAAAATCGCAGGGCGCGATCTCGCCATGCCAATGCTCGACATCAATACGGTGAGCGCGGGCGGCGGCACCATTGCCGAGATCGACCGGCTCGGGCTTTTGCAGGTCGGGCCGCACAGCGCGGGCGCGCAGCCCGGCCCCGCCTGTTACGGGCGCGGCGGCGAGGCTGCGACAATAACGGACTGCAACCTCGTCCTGGGCAATCTCGGCGAGGACAATTTCCTCGGTGGCCGCGTTGCGCTCCTTCCCGGGCGCGCCCGCGCCACGATCGAAGCCAAGATTGCGCGTCCCCTCGGGATGGATGTGCTTGCCGCCGCGGAAGGAATCATCCGCATCATTGACGTGAAGATGGACGAAGCAATCCGGGCGATCTCCACCATGCGCGGTCACGATCTGCGTGATTTCATGCTGCTTGCGTTCGGGGGCGCCGGCCCCCTGCATGCCGCGCGAATTGCGCGCGAGCTGGGCATGTCCGGTGTGATCGTGCCCCGTTATCCCGGCGTATTTTCCGCCATGGGCCTGCTCATGGCCGACGTAATCCACGACTACACGCGCTCACAACTTGCGCCGCTCGAAGATGCGAAGCCCGCCGATGTGAACGAAATGTTCGAGCGGCTCGCGTCGCAAGCGATGGAAGAGCTCCGTGGCGACGGGTTTGTGCAAAAAAGCATCCACGTTGAGCGCGCGCTTGACCTTCGCTATGCCGGGCAGGGTTACGAGATCGCTGTGCCCTGCCGCGCACAGCCCTTCGATGGGGGCGCTCTGAAAGAGCTGCGCGCCGCTTTCGACCAACACCATCAAAGGATGTTTGGTCACATGGCTCCGCACGAGACGGTCGAGATCGTGTCCTACCGGGTGCGGGGGATTGGACTCGTCCCCCCGGTGCGATTGCCGACCTTCAAATCGGCGGGCATCCCCCTCGCTGATGCGCAACGTACGCGCCGCCGCGTGCGTTTCGACGGCAAGGACGTTGATTGCCCGGTCTATGAGCGCGAGCGGCTCGATGTCGGCCTGAGCTTTGCAGGTCCAGCTATCGTCGAGCAGCTCGATTGCACAACGGTGCTCTGTCCCGGTCAGACCGCGCACGTCGATGAATGGAAGAACCTGATTGTGACGTCATGATCATCGGTCCGGTCGAGCTCGAAGTGCTCAAGGCAAGTCTCTCCGGCATTGTGCGGGAAATGCAGAACTCGCTTTTTCGCACCGGCTTCTCCACCATTGTGCGGGAATCGCAGGATGCATCCTGCGCGCTGATGAACGCAAACGGCGAAGTGGTCGCACAGCATGTGGTGCTGCCGCTGCATATCGGCGCCTTCGCGGCTTGCGCCGCCGCCGTGATCAAAGCGTTTGCGAATGAATTCGCGCTGGGCGACGCGTTCCTGATCAATCATCCCTATCAGGGCGGCAGCCCTCATGCGCCGGATATCGCGGTGATTACGCCCGCTTTCGTCGATGGTGCGCTGGTCGGCTTTTGCGGCTCGATCGCGCACAAGAGCGACATCGGCGGGCCGGTGCCGGGAAGCTGCTCCGGCCAGGCGCGCGAAATCTTTAACGAAGGGCTCCATCTGCCGGCGGTGCGTTATCACCGCGGTGATCGGGCAAACACCGACCTCGAGCGACTTATCGCCGCAAACAGCCGCACACCGGAGCTTGTGCTCGGCGACATTCGGGGCCAGCTCGGCGCCGACCGCCTGGGCGAGAGGCGACTGGGCGAGCTCATGACCAAGTTCGGCAAGGAGAAGGTTCTTGCCGCGTTCGAGCGCGTGCTGGACCTCTCGGAGCGCACGGTTAGGACCGCGGTTGCGCAATGGAGGAATGGACGGTTCGAGGCGGAGCGCTTCGTCGATGATGACGGCATCCACCTGGAAAAGCCCGTGCGCATTCACGTCAGCGTGGAGAAGCAGGGCGACGCCCTGGAATTTGACTTCACAGCCTCGGCCGCCCAGACGGACGGGCCTGCCAATATCCGTCCTCCCCTGGTCGCTGCCGCTTGCGCCTATGTTCTCATCGCGCTGATCGTTCCGGCGTCCTATGTGTCGAGCGGCCTCATGCGGGGCTTCCGCATGAAAACGCGCGAAGGAAGCGTGCTCGATCCTCGCTTCCCGGCACCTGTGAACACCTATAATCCCACGGTTCACGCGCTGGTCGACGCCATCTTCGCTGCCATGAGCCCGCTCGTTCCGGAAAGGACGCGCGCCGACGGCAGCGGAAGCCGTTCCATCATCCTCGGCGGCCGTCACACCTATACCGGCAAGAGCTACGTGCAGTACGAGATCATCGCCGGTGGCGCAGGAGCGCGCGCGAACAAGGACGGGATGTCGGGCATCACTGTCAACCAGAGCAACGCGAGGATCGCGCCGATCGAAATCATCGAGAGCGAGTTTCCCGTGCGCCTGTCATGCTTCGAGCTGATTGCGGATTCCGGCGGAGCCGGCGAATTCCGCGGCGGACTGGGCATCCGGCGTGAATATCTCAATCTCGCAGACGCGCGCTTTTCGATTCGTTCCATGCATCACGTGATGCCGCCGGACGGCTGCGCCGGCGGACACTGCGGCCGTCCCGGCAGCATCCTGATCAATCCCGGCGGCGAGCGGGAAGAACGCCTTCCGACGCGCTACGCCGATTATCCCCTGCGCGCGGGCGACACGTTTCGCCTCGACACCCCCGGCGGCGGGGGCTACGGCGATGCGCTCATGCGCGATCCCGAGCGCGTCCTCGCCGACGTGCGCGAGGGCGCCGTGTCGCGCGCGGCCGCCGAGCGCGACTATGGTGTCGTCGTCACCGAGCGGGCAGGAACATGGGCTCTCGATGAGGCTCGAACCCGCGAACGGCGATCCCGTCGATGAAGCTGTTCACGAGGACGCTCGCCTGCCTTTTTCGCGCTTGAAAGCGCCGAAGCCCGGCCGATAGCTCTTGTCGTCGAGGAACTGCTTCATGCCTTGCGTGCGGCTGTCCTCCTTGTCGGCAAAACGCAGCGCATCGCTCTTTGCACTGAGATAGTCGGCGGCCTGGGGCTCGTTCATGAAGCGCACGGCGCGCAGCGCTTCCTTGGTGTAGCGCAGCACGGCCGGAGACTTCTCCATCAGCTTGCGGGCGAGCTTGACGGTCTCGTCTCTGAGCTTTTCCTTCGGAAATGAGAAATTCACAAACCCGATCTCTTTCGCCTTCCTGCCGTCGAAGGTATCGCCGGTGAGCGCGTAATACATGCCGTCGCGGAAGTTGAGCGTCTGCGCCACATTCCAGGACACGATGCCGCCGGGCAGAATGCCCCAGTTCACTTCCGAGAGCCCAAACAATGCTTCGTCCGCGGCGACCGCCAGATCGCAGGCGCAGACCTGGGTGAAGCCGCCGCCGAAGCAGAAGCCGTTGACCATCGCGATCGTCGGCTGCGGAAAGGTCGAGAGCCTTTGCCAGCGCCATTGATTGGAGGCATGGCGCGCCTTCGCCCGCGCCGCCGGGGCATCGTCGTTAGCGCGGAAATAGAGCCTGATGTCCTGTCCTGCGCAGAACGCCTCGCCTGCGCCCGTAAGCACGAGGACCTGGGTCTGCGGATCGACTGCGAGATCGGCGAGCGCGTTATCCATTTCAATGTGCAACTGCGGGCTCATGGCGTTGCGCTTTTCCGGCCGGTTCATGATCAGCCAGGTGATGCCGTCCTCCTTCTCGATCAGCACGGTCTCATAGTTCTTTCCGGCCATCCCACGCTCCTTCTTTTGTTCGACCGCACAAAGGTAGGCCAGGCACGGGATTGTCTCAACGCCTTCCAGTGCATGCGTTCGTAATGCGTGAGTGAACGACTATTGGCCGCAACCGCGGGAGCGTGCTAACTCGCGGTGCGCTTTTACCGATGGAACCAGCCTTGACCAGCGCTGTCCCGATTGACCGGCGATCACTGCTTGCCAGTGTCGGTGCGCTGGGCGGCTCCCTTGCGTTCGGGTTTGCGGTTCCTCTTGGTCCGGCGAGGGCACAGGCGACCGGTGGTGGCGCGGAGGTCACCGCCTGGATCGTCATCGAGCCTGACGACACCGTCATCATTCGCCTCGCGAAGTCGGAGATGGGGCAGGGGGTGATGACGGCATTGCCAATGCTGGTCGCGGAGGAGCTCGAATGCGACTGGAACAAGGTGAGAGCGGAAATGATCGCTCCGCACGAAAACATGGCGCGCCGGCGCGTCTGGGGCGACATGTCGACCGGCGGCAGCCGATCGGTGCGCAGCTCGCAGCAGCAGCTGCGCGAAGCCGGTGCAACCGCGCGAGAGATGCTCATTGCTGCCGCCGCGGCGCAGTGGAATGTCGCCGCCTCGGAATGCCGCGCCCGTAACAGCATCATCACCCATGCGCGCAGCGGGCGAACTCTGTCGTTCGGTCAAGTCGCTGCCGCCGCGGCGCAAGTACCGGTCCCGCAAACCATCAAGCTCAAGCCTTCCCGCGACTGGCGGCTCATTGGCACGCCGCAGAAGCGGCTCGACGTGAGAGCGAAGGTCCTCGGCGAGCCAATGTTCGGGATCGACGTCCGCGTTCCCGGAATGCTCTACGCTGCAGTGCGCCAATGCCCGGTTTTCGGCGGACGCTTGAAATCAGCAGACGATGCAAAGGTCGCCGGCATGACGGGCGTGCGCGCCGTGGTGAAGCTTGATCGCGCGGTTGCCGTCGTTGCGCAGGACTGGTGGCGTGCAAAGAAGGCGCTCGAAAGCATCGACGTGCAATGGGACGTGGGCGGGGATGGCCGTGTCAGCAGCGAGGATATCAAAGGGGTTCTGAAGGAAGGGCTCGATTCCGAGCGCGCCGGCATTGGACGCAAGGATGGCGACTTTGCCGCCGCGATCAGCGAAGCCGATGCGCGCATCGAGGCGACTTACGAAGTGCCGTTCCTCGCGCACGCGACCATGGAGCCGCAGAATGCGACCGCTCACGTCCGCGGCGATGAGGTCGAAGTATGGGTGCCGACGCAGAACGGCGAGGCGGCGCTCCGCGCCGCGGCGCAAGCGGCCGGCGTGCCCATCAGCAATGTGAAAATTCATGTGACCATGCTGGGGGGCGGGTTCGGCAGGCGTGGCAACACACACGATTTCGTGTCGCTTGCAGTTCAAATCGCCAAGCGCGTCCCCGACCCGGTCAAGGTGCTGTGGACGCGCGAAGAAGACATGCAGCACGACTTCTATCGCCCAGCTGCCATGGCCAGGATGACGGCCGGTCTCGATGCCACCGGCGAGCCCATTGCCTGGCATGTCCGTCTGAGCGGGCCCTCGGTGCTTGGCTTTCTGCCGCCGGGCCATGTCGACAGGCAGTTCCAGGAAGGTTTTCTGGAAGATATGCCATACGATGTGCCGAACTATCTCGTGGAGCATGCGCCGCGGCGGACGCATGTGCCGGTCGGATTCTGGCGCTGCGTCAACCACACGCAGAATTGCTTCTTCAAGGAAAGCTTCATCGACGAGTTGGCGCACGCGGCCAAGGAAGATCCGTACCAGTATCGGCGCAAGCTCATTCGCAATCACCCCGATGCCGAGAGGTTTCTGGCGGTGCTTGATGCCGCCGCCGAAAGAGCCGAGTGGGAAAACCCGCCCCGCGCGGGTCTCTACCGGGGCCTGGCGCTCAACCGAGTCTATGACACCTATACCGCGGCCGTGATCGAGGTCTCCATCTCCCAAGCCGGGGACCTGCGGGTAGAGCGCGTCGTCAGCGCCATCGACTGCGGCGCCGTCGTCAACCCGCTCACTGTCGAGACGCAGGTCGAGAGCGCAACGGTCTTTGCCCTCAGCGCCGCGATCTATGGCGAGATCACGATCAGGGACGGCCGGGTGCAGCAATCGAATTTCAACGACTATGCGACGTTGCGGCTTGGCGAAATGCCGCAGGTGGAGACCGTCATCGTGACCGGCAATGGACCGTGGAGCGGAGTGGGTGAGCCGCCGGTCGCGATCATTGCGCCCGCCCTGTGCAACGCGATTTTCGCAGCAACCGGAAAACGCATCCGCTCGCTGCCGGTCAAGAAGCATGATCTGCGGCGCAGCTAGATCTCGACGAAACGCGCCTATCACGCCCGCTGCAATCGTCATTTGCGCGGTGTTGGTGGGGCTGTGCTTCCCCGCGCAGTGCGCCGATGCGCCACCCGGCGTTTCATCGTGTTCCGGCTGTCATCCTGCTAGGCGCTTTGTGGACACGACGGTGCCGCGGCTCGCCGGCCGCAACCCGGCTGATATCGTTTCCGCGATGCAGGGCTTCAAATCGGGCAAGCTTCCCGCGACCGTGATGGACCGCATCGCGAAAGGATTTTCCGAAGAGGAGATCAAAGCGATTGCTGCCTGGTACGGCGCGCAAAGAGAGTGAGAATTTCTGATGCCTGCCGGAGCAGCGAGCGGGAAGAGCCCAAGCCGGCGCGCTTTGCTGGTGCGCGCGGCTGCGGGCGCATTCGCCGCGGGCTTGCCGTGTCCGGCCATTGCGCAACGCCCTGGCGCGGCCGGCCGTGTGGCGGTCATCGGCGGCGGATTTGCAGGTACGACCTGCGCGCGCTTCATCAAGCGCATGGATCCGCGCATCATGGTGACCTTGGTCGAGGCGAGTCCGACCTTTACCGCCTGCCCGTTCAGCAATGCCGTCATCGCAGGCTTGCGCGATCTCAAAGCGCAGGAGTTCGGCTACGACAAACTTCCCGGCGAGCAAGTCTTGACCAATTTCGCTCCGGCGACCGCTATCGATCTGCAGGCACGCGTGATCGGGCTCAGCAATGGAACGCGGGTCTTCTATGACCGGCTCGTGCTCGCGCCGGGCATCGACATTCGCTGGGATGCCTTGCCGGGCTACGCGGAATCCGCAGCCGAGCGCATGCCCCATGCCTGGAAGGCGGGCGAGCAAACAATGCTCTTGCGCCGTCAACTCGAAGCCATGCCGGACGGCGGTACCGTGCTGATCTCGGCGCCCGCCGATCCCTATCGCTCGCCGCCCGGGCCTTACGAGCGCGCGAGCCTCATTGCGTTCTATCTCAAGAGCAAAAAACCGCGATCCAAGCTGATCGTTCTCGATGCCAAGGATTCGTTCTCCAAGCAGCAGCTCTTTGAGAGCGCATGGAAGGAGCTCTATCCGGCGCTCGAATGGATCTCGCTTTCCGCGGGCGGCAAGGTCACAGCAGTCGATGCGCGCGCGATGATGCTGATCACGGACTCCGGCAGGCACAAGGCCGATGTAGCGAACGTCATCCCGCCGCAAAGGGCTGGACGGATCGCGGAGGTCGCCGGAGTGGCCGACCGCTCGGGCTGGTGCCCTGTCGATCCCGTGACGTTCGAATCGAAGCTCCAGGGCGACATTCACGTCATCGGTGATGCTGCAATCACGGGCGCGATGGCGAAAACTGCGTTCGCAGCAAATGCGCAGGCCAAGGTTTGCGCTGGCGCGGTGGTAAGACTTCTCGCGGGCGCCAGGCCCGATGCCGCCAAGCTCATCGACGCGAGCTACAGCCTGCTCGCACCGGACTATGCAATCTCGCAAGCGGGCGTTTTTGCCCCGGTCGACGGCACTTTCGAACAGGTGCAGGGAGCA
>Ga0306920_100009939_pt1 | contig 12723 bp, 12 predicted proteins | sample flu12Cox44000170_FD_204666 | JGI IMG/M metagenome (GOLD analysis project Ga0306920, IMG submission 204666) | Lab enrichment of tropical soil microbial communities from Luquillo Experimental Forest, Puerto Rico - flux4day.12C.oxic.44.000.170 (v2)... | ecosystem: Environmental > Terrestrial >...
TCCATGTCAGACCGCGCGACCGAGGAATCACCGGAAAAAATTACTGGAGAACATAGAGGCCAAACGCATCGCACGGTGGTGTTACATAGTGAAGAATATAGCCAATGTGGGATATTTTGTCTGGCATGTCTTTTGATTGAAACCGCCTTAGTATTCGATGCATTCTATCAGACTCTTTAAGCCTGAAATCAGTCCATAATGAATAGGGCCAATCCGATACTAGTAGTCGAGGATGACCCGCTCGCTCTTGAGGCCTTGACTGACGTCCTTGAGATGGCTGGATATACCGTCGTTGGTGCATCTGACGGACAAGCAGGTCTGGAACGTGTCCATACCAATGATCCTGTACCCTTCGTGATCCTTCTCGACTTGGGATTGCCTGTCATCGACGGATGGGAATTCCTACGAAGGCAGAAGAACGACACGAAAATTGCCCACATCCCCGTAATCATTGTAACGGCGACTCCTTCGTCCCGAGTTCCAGGAGCAGACGCGGTCCTGAAAAAGCCCGTCAATGTGGACCAGCTGATTAATTTGCTGGCCCAATATCGGTGAGAATTCAATTCCCTCCTCTGTTGAATTCTTAAATGCTCATCCTCCACATCGCGGTGCCGTCCGTAGCTGACGCCCCATCTTGGAGCGTTCCGAGCTGAGTTCTTGATGAAATTTATGTAGTTGCCTGAAGTCACAGCTGGCTATTCACGGTCGCCTGAATACAGGCGATTGCGCAGCCGAATCATATATTATCGGCTTGTTATTGAAGTGGTTCTTGAGTCAATGCCGCACGCGCCTCTTTAATCATGCGGTAGAGCACTAAAGAATCAGAAGCTGGCCCAGAGATTGAATAATGCGGCTTGGAGAGCCCGTAACGTAAAAACAGGCTGGATATACGGCGAGGCACCAGTCATCGGCTGCAGCGGTCGACGTCCGCATCGGGCGGGGTTTTAACTGTGGTAATTTTTACACGCGTCACTCCCTGTCACTGATTCCGATTTTCTGTGCGGCGCGGAGCGAAAGATCAAAGCTGCGGTCGCATGCAAACGGACCGCAATCGTTGATGCGTACTCTTACCGAGCGTCCGTTCTTTGGATTTTCGACTTTAACGACCGAGCCCAGGGGCAAAGTGATGGACCCTGCGGTAAGTCGACGGGGATCGAAAGGTTCACCACTGGTGGTCGGCCGACCGGCAAATTCGCTTCCGTACCAGGACGCTGTCACTTCGTGGACCGTGGGCTTCGGGGGTTGGTGTTTACCAACGTCGCCAAGCTCTATGGGCTTGAGGAAGCCTGAGCGCGGTTGCCACCCGCAGCGTGCGTTCTTTTAACCCCTACGAGGCAAGCGAGTGTATAAGGTGACTATGATGTTGGTCATCGCTTGAGTTTTTGTTGAGGGGTGGGGACATCGCTTCATTAAGCGAGCAAGATTCATTGCCTGATTCCGGCATATTTGCACCGGGCCAGCGAGGGTTGACCATCGGCTTGGTGCTGGTGTTGGTCGTTGGGGCTTTTGAAGGACTGGCGGTCACCACGATAATGCCGGTAACGGTGCGGGCACTGCATGGGCTCGCTCTGTACGCCTGGAGCTTCAGTGGTTTTATGCTCGGCAGCCTGGTTGGTACGGTCGCGGCCGGTGATTACACAGCTCGGCGTGGTGCAGTGTTCGCCTTCAGCGCGGCTCTCGCGATCTTCGCCGCCGGTCTGCTCACCTGCGGTATCGCCGCCAGTATGCTGATATTTATCGGCGGGCGTATCCTTGAGGGGCTGGGGATGGGAGCCGTTCGTGCGCTGACTTGGTTCGCGATAAACCAGGCTTACTCGCCGCACGATCATGTCCGCATGGGTGCGGCGCTCTCCAGCGCCTACATCCTGCCAACCTTGATTGGGCCGACTGCAGCCGGGATTATCGCTGACCTGTATGGGTGGCGCGCAGTGTTTCTTTTCCTCTTGCCGCTCGTACCGGTGGCCCTACTGCTGATTGTGCGCGCTCTCGCCCGCTTTGACTCTCCGCCGATTGGGTCGCGTGCAGTACCGCGCAAAGCCGGGACTGCAATGCTAATAGCTGCGGGTTTGGCTCTGGCTCTGGTGGCACTGGATATGAACTCGATTCCGCTGATGGTGGGTTTCGGGCTTCTGGGCGGTACAAGCGCTTTTGTCGCGGCGCGCCGGGTGCTTCCCCGTGCGACGCTGACGTTCGGTCATGGGCTGCCGGCCATTCTCGCGATGCGCGGTGTCCTGACCTATGGCTACTTCGGTGCGCTCGCTTTCTTCCCGATGGCGCTGGAACTGGTGCGCGGACTCAATCCGACCCTGGCCGGGGTTGGAGTGTCTGCCGGTTCGATCGGTTGGACGAGTGGATCGTGGACGGCCGTGGCCCTCGATCGTCGCTTCGGCCTTACCGCACGCCCCCAGATTGTTCGAGCAGGTCTGGCGCTGGTAATTGTGGGCACCGCCGGCACAATTGGAACGTTAATTCATGGTTTTCCAGTCGGAATCGCGATCGCTTGCTGGGGCGTCGCCGGGCTTGGGATGGGAATCGCCTACAATACCAATTCGGTACTCGCCATTCAGGCGCAGAGCGAGCACAGTGCGGCGACGGTTACCTCTTTGATGCAATTGACGGATTCGCTGGGGCAGGTGTTGGGAACCGGGATGGGTGGAGTGGTGCTGGCGCTCGCCACCTGGACCAGGCTAGGCACCCCGGCAGGTATCGGGATTACTTTCGGTCTCACTATCGTAGTCTGTTTTATCGGAGTGATTTTGGCCCCGCGAATGTCAGCTCCGGCCGTGGAAATGGCTCAGCCCCTTATCGCAACCGCGGATATCTAGTTGGACCCGCGGGCGCATTTGAACAGAAAGTTACGGTTTCGATCTTGAAGCTGATTGGAGAAACAGAGGGTTCTGCACGATTGCTCTGTAAAATCAGGGTTAACCACGCAATGATGTTCAGAAACTCACAGCGCCCCGCTTTTCCTGACATTGATTTTTAGACGGGTTTTCTGACGTGTTTTGCTGGCTGCTCCCTCCCTTTTTGTCCCTGTAAAGAAAACGGACGTTTTTCTGATAGCAACGGATAAGCTTCCGAAAATAAAGGAGAAACCCGCATAGAGTCGCAAATCATTCTGTGAATTGTTATCCCCTCGAATTCAGAACCGTAACTTTTTGCGCACATGAGCCCGCTGGTCCTATTTCCATTTACAAACCCGAAGCCATCGAGCTGAACGGATAACGCCGAATTTGTGCACGTCAGCGACAAACACCGTACTATCCTTCGATGATTGACGTGCTGCTGCTGTGGCGTACTCGTCGTTTTCTGACCCGGCTGCTTTTTAGCATCCTGCTCCTTGCAGGGTGCGCTTTGAGTTCAAGTGGTGGGGTCGCAGGTGGGGTTGAGACTCCGGAGTCACAGGTAATCACACCAGTGATTTTGTCAATCCGGAACGCGCCGGTGCCGTTCACCGGCTCGGATAGCCGGACGCATCTCGTTTACGAATTGTGGATGCTGAATTTCAGCAGCCACGATGCCACCGTGGAACGGGTCGAGATGGTGGCCGATGGCAACGTGCTCGAAACGCTCGATGCCAATGATGTGGCGGGCAGGCTGCAACCGGCCGGTCGGCGCCAGCCCACTGGCGTGATAGCCGCGGGGAGCCAATCCCTGCTTTTCGTTCATGTGATACTCGCCAATGGCGCAACCCCTCCCAAAAACCTTAGCCACCAAGTAGTGGTCAACGCACGAGGCCGCGAATTCAGCGAAACCGGGGGTGCCACGACCGTGAATACTCGGCCCGTTGCAGTCATCGGCCCGCCTCTGCGCGGCGGTAACTATGTCTCAGCCGATTCGTGCTGCGACGCTACGCGCCACACACGCGCCGCGCTGCCGGTCAACGGCCGCGTCTGGCTGGCTCAGCGTTATGCCGTCGATTGGGAACAACTCGATGCCACGAACCGCATCTATGTCGGCCCGCGCGACGACGTCAGCAGTTACAAAATCTACGGCGCGCCGGTACTGGCGGTCGCGAACGGGACGGTGGTGACCGCGACAGACGGGCTTCCCGACCAAACACCCGGCAAGTTCCCCGAAAATCTCCCTATCGAGCAGGCCGATGGCAACGCGGTGATTGAGGACCTCGGCGGCGGCAATTACGCCCTATACGCGCATATGAAGCCGGACAGTGTCGCAGTCCACGAGGGCCAAACGGTGACGCGCGGGCAGGTTATTGGCCTAGTCGGCAATTCGGGGAACACGATCGCTCCCCATTTGCACTTCCAGTTGATGAACGGGCCATTGTCGCTCGCGAGCAATGGCCTGCCATACGAGACTGATGCTTATGGATCAGCTCATCATTTCATTTTCCCAGTAGCAGTCCGAGCGTGAAATCGCGGCTAGGCCGTGGGGTGATTTCGATACTGTGAAGCGCCGCATTGTCAAAATCATGGGGTTTCGAGCCTGCGGCACCGCTGTGTTGTGCAGGCTCAAGAGGAACGCCAAAAAGCGGATGAGACCCTGAACGCCGGCGGCGGAAATCCTGGTCGGAACGTCATTGGAGCCCGGATTGTCAAAAGGCGAGAACTCGTAGACGCATGCTGAAACTGTGGAGAACAATCTGCCTCGTCTGTGTCGTATGTGCGACGGCGGCAACTAATGCGCCAGCAGAAAGCATCAAAACCCTGGCGAACTTCGATGGCATCAACGGAGAAACCACCTCTGGGACATTTGTTCAGGGCTTGAACGGCAATTTCTACGAGACGACTTCCGGACACCACCAACTTGGCTCCGCTCGCACAACGCCACCCTTGAGTCACGAAGATTTTGTCAACGCCTTTCAAACAGTGGATAACGTAGGAGCATGATGAATCTCACTGGTATTGTGGCGACTGTAAAGGCATCCCGCCCTGTGCTTGTCGTCTCCTCTCATCCCGCCGGCGAAAACCTCCCACCATACCGCCCATGGCTGCCCCCGCCGCGGCGCCTTTACCAGCGTCGCCGGTGATAGCTCCACCCACTGCCCCTAGTGCCGCACCACGGCCGGCGCCTCTCAAGATATGACGCTGGGACGGTTGGTACATATTTGGCGCGGAATAGGCAGGCGTGGTCGGATAGCTTTGTGTCGGATAGCTTTGTGCCAGTGCCGTTGCTGCGAGGAGTGAACCCGCGATCAGTATGACCAAGGACGGAAACCCGAGGACCGTTCGTTCCATCCGAAAACCTTCAGAACGTTGATGTTGCATATTTGCGTCTTCAATTCCTGTAACCGTTGTGGAATGGCTCAGCCCAATAATCCATACTCTTATCGCACTCCAAACGGCGGGCCAGCGGTTTCGTCGCGCCGGGCCAAAAGCGCGATCATCTTTTGACCGTGCCGCATTTCACCCGGCGCCTACTCCCCACCCTGGTTTAGGTGGCCAGTTCGTCCAGCAGCGCCTTGGCCTCCTTAAGGTCGGCGGTGTCGAAGCCCTCGGTGAACCAGTTGTAGATTTCTGTTAGCAGAGTGCGCCCCTCATCTCGACGATCGGTGTCGCGCAGCAGACGGGCGAGGCTAACCGTTGTGCGCAGCTCCCACCATTTGGCCTCCTGCGCACGAGCGATTGCGAGCGCTTCGCGAAAGCATTTCTCGGCTTCCGCCGTCACTGAACGGTCGCCCATGAGCAGCACTTCGCCCTTAAGCCGCAACATCTCCGAGTGTTCCGCGTTGTCGCCGCTCCGTCCGATATTCGCCAGGGTCTCGTTCAATATTGTAAGCGCTTTGTCGATCCGGCCAGTCCTGGCGATCGCTTCGGCGCGAACCGTGTTCAAATACTGCAGGCGTGGAACTCCACCGAGTCGCTGGAAGCTTGCGATTCCCACCTCCATTTCGGCGAGCCCCTCGCTAACCTGCCCCAACTCGAAGAGCGCCCAACCATGGATGAATCGGCCCCACGGAAGCCACTCGGCAAATCCGTGTTCCTCAGACAACGCGATTGCTTCCTCGCAATGCGCGCGGGCGATGTCAGGCTGGCGCCGCTCAAGCGACAGTTGAGCGCCTCCTATTGCCAGCGCGTAGCCGAGGCTGAATAAATGTCGGGACTCGCGAGCCTGTCTCAGGCCCTCCTCGGCTACTTTTGCGGCCTCACTAACTCGACCGATGGGCAGCAGAGCCAGGGAGAGTTGGGCCGGGAGCACGCTAGCGTATAAGACGCCAAATTGTGGCGAAACGCTGCAATTCGTTCTGTGCGCCTGACGCAAGGCCTCTTCGAAGTGTGAAGCAGCCTCTTGGAAGCTCCCGCAGCGCCAGGTTAACATTGCCGCGTTGTAACGTAAGTCCACCAGCAACCCGTCGTCTTGCGAGGCGCCGCCGAGTGCGAGACATCGTCTTGCCAGCTCGAGCCCACGGGCCGACTCGCCTTGCGTAAAGTAGAGTGAGCTGAGGGTACTGAGCGCGCGCAGGAACTGGTCCCCTTCTCCGATACTCTCACCCAGCTCACACATGCGCCTGACTGCCTGCTCACGTTGCTTGGACGAACTGCCGTACAAAACAAAGGCGACCGTGCTTTCGATGGTGCGGAGTCCCAGCTCGGTGCGGCTACGCTCGACACTCTCCGGCTTACCGAGGAGCTTCAAAGCATCGTTTATCAGGCTCATTGCTTGCGCGTAAGCGGCGCGGCGGACGGCCTGCTCGGCCGCCAATTGCGCATACTGTATTGCCTTGGCTGCGTCGTTCCCGCGGAGGTAGTGGTAGGCCAGCTCGTTGTAGTGGTCTTCGAGCTGATGCGCATAGAGATCTTCGATCCCGCTCGCCGCCCGGTCATGGAGCGCGCGACGCCGCTCGGCGAGTAGCGAATTGTAGGCGACCTCCTGGGTCAGCGCGTGCTTGAAGGTATACTCGACCCAGGCTGCGGCGGGCGCTTCATAAATGAACTCGCCCGCTTGCAACGTTGCCAGCATCTGCTCCAGTTCGCCTTCGGGCTGCGTGGTGACCTGCCGAATGAGGGCCAGCGGCGATTCTCGGCCCATGACGGCGAGGGTCTGGACTAACTCCTTGTGTTCACGAGGCAGCCGGTCGATGCGGGAGACCAGAAGGCCTTGCACCGTCGGCGGCAGCCGCAACTGCGAGAGTGAACGCGCGACCTTAACCGCGCCATTGCGCACCAGCGCGCCCTGGTCGAACAGCGCCTGCACCATCTCCTCGATAAAGAAGGGGTTGCCCTCGGTGCGCTCGGTAATCAGGCGCTTGAGCGGATTGAGTTCAACGCCATCGCCCAACAACGTCGACAGCATCTCGGCTGCGCTTTGCCGACCGAGTGGGTCCAGCCGCAACTGGGAGTAATAGCCCTTGTTGCCCCACTCGTGGCGATACTCCGGACGGTAGTTCACAGCCATCAGCACACGCGCATTGGCGATGCCGTCGGCCAGCAGGTCGAGCAAGGCCTGGGTCTCGCCGTCGATCCAGTGCAGGTCCTCGAAGATGATGACCATTGGCTGCTTGAGGCCCTCGCGCAGCACGATTCGCTTGAGCGCTTCCACTGTGCGCCTGCGCTTTACCTGCGGATCCATCTGGGCGAGGGGGTCGGGACTCTCTGCAATAGTGAGCAAGGCGAACAGGTAAGGCTGCGTATCCGCAAGTGCCCGGTCCAGCGCAGCCAGTGCGGCTCGGAGCTTGTCGCGCCGGGTTGCCGGATCATCGGCCTCCTGAATGCCAAAATAGTCGTGCAACAACGCGAGCACCGGCAGCCAAGCAGAGGCCTTGCCGTGCGAGACTGAGTAGGCCTCCAGCACTTTACAATCGGCCGGCAGGGTCGCCTTGAACTCGTAGAATAGCCGCGATTTGCCCGTACCTGCCTCGGCCACTACGGCAATCATCTGCCCGTGCCCACCGCGTGCCAGTTCGAGCGCGTGCGCCATCTGTTTAAGCTCGCCCTCGCGCCCGACGAACTTGGTCAGTCCGCGCCGCACCGCGAGGCCAAAGTGACCGTGGAGCGGTCCAGCGCCGATCACCTCATAAACATCGATCGGCTCGGCAACTCCTTTAACTTCAGTGGGACCTGATTCGCGAAGCTCGAAATAACCCTCAACTAGGTGCCGCGTATCTGCGCTGATTATGATTCCACCCGCCGGCGCGGCCGATTGCATCCGGGCAGCGAGGTTAGCCGCGTGTCCGACCGGCGCGTACTCGGTGTGGCCGCCGGTATGGACTAGGCGCAGCACCACTTCGCCGGTGTTGATGCCGATGCGGATCTCGACTGCTGGCCGGGCTGGTCCACATCACGGCGACGGAGCGCGTCGCGCATCGCGATGGCGGCGTGGACCGCCCGCTGGGGATGGTCCTCGTGCGCCACTGGGGCGCCGAACAGCGCGAAAATGCCATCCCCGGCTGACTGCACGACGTAACCATCGTAGCGATGCACCGCGTCCATCATGAGCTGTAGCACCGGGTCGATGACTGCGCGCGCCTCCTCAGGGTCAAGCTCGCGTATCAATTCGGTCGATCCCTTGATGTCGGCGAACAGCGCGGTCACCGTCTTGCGCTCTCCCTCTGTCGTGTCAGGCACTACCCCGTCAGTGTGGACTTGAATGGTTGCCGCGCCCTCAGGTGGCGTGACGATTCGTGGTGGAGATCCAGGCAAAGCTGCGCCGCATGAGTCGCAAAACCGTGCTCCGGCACGTACCAGTATAGCGCACGAGGGGCATTGCACCGGCAATTGTGCACCACAGCCATCGCAGAACCTCGCAGCTTCTCGATTGTCAGCGCCACATTTCGAACAGCGCATATTGCCCCATTCTGGTCGCGATAGTTTTGGTCCGGTACAGTTGTGCTGTCTTTTAGGTCGTGTCGAAGCCTTATCATGCATCGGATAACACACCTAACGATTGAGCAAGGCGTATTCGCGGCGAGATCGATTGCGGCCGGTCTGCAGGCGGTAATGGCGCCGCTACCACCGCCGCCGCGGGGCATCGCCGGCGGGGGAGTCGCGCGGGCTCGGCATGCCTGGCGCTATGACGACGGGACGTTCATGTCGTACGAGAACGAGGAACAAATCCGCCTCGAACAGCACGAGCGGATGGCGCGTGGCGGGCGAGCTCGTGCAAGCGTGGCTAAGCGGGCTCCGGATGGGACTTTTGTTGCTTGAGCGCCTTTTGTTCTTTGAGCGCTTGCTTGAGTACCTTCCAGTTGACACTGCCGTGGCAGGCAGTGCGCAACGCGTAGGCGAGCTCCTCCGCGTCGGTGACATCGCAAATCGGCGGCTCATCATCGCGACCTCGGACCCGAATCCAGTAGGTGCGGCCCTCATAGTGCGCCAGGGTAAAGCCACAGGCGCAACGCTCATATTCAGTGGGCCCGAGCGCGCCGATCGGCGCGGGGTGATGTTGGACCACACGCGCCAGGATTTCCTGCCGGTGTTGCAGCATATCGCGCTCTGGTTGCGGCTCGGGCAGAATCGTTGCCGGCTTTTCTATATTCGCGGAAGTGGCCGAAGCCATTGGCCGCGTAGGTAAATCTGGATTCTTGGTAGTTGGAGATGGGGCAGGGCTCGACGATGGGGAATTCGTATGGGGAATGTTCGTGCGCTTTTTCATAAGTCGCCTCCCATTCGGCGGGGTTATTCCCGGACATCTATTATTATTATAGGTGCGCACTTCGCATAAGGACCAAATCGTTAACTTACGATTTGGCTTAGATTAGCTGGTTGTAGACTAACTAAGACCTGCTTGACGATTTTCGATTGTTAGGCGAATTTGGAGCTTTACCTCAGGATCCGCTGGTTTGGGCTCCGATCGCGCGATTGCAGCCAATTGCGTGTTATGGAAACCACGCTCGGGTCTAATGTCCAACCGAAGGCCCGGCAGCAAGCCTTAGCAGTTGTGCCAGCAGAAATTAGCAGTTGGTGCTAAGAGAAATTAGCGTCAAAGCTCTGCTATGCCGCAAATCATGGAGTTTTTCCATGGCAGCGCTCTTGCACCCCCCGCGTCATTGACCCCAACACGTCAGAGAGCAAGGGAGAGACCATCATGAAGCAGCACAAACCGATCGGCGTACGCGGCCTGCGGGAAAAGAGCGGAGTTAAGGCCGACGGACTTGGCTCAGGCAGTGGTGGCATCGCAGAGAATCACAATGAGACGCTGGTGCGTGACCTGCCCAAGGTACGCGGTATACAGGTCAAGAGTGGAGTTAAGGCCGGACTCAATGTCGTTAACTTTCCATTCGGACTGGAGCGGTAGGGCCTCACTCAGTTTGGCTTTATCACTTGCTACTCCCGATGCCCATCAATCGCATCAGACGTTACATCCGCTTGCGATTAACCGTGTGGCCCTGGGTCTGGAGCCAGGCTGTCATCCGCCGCGAGCCATAAAATGGCGAGCGTAAATACTGATGGTCAATGAGCGCCATCAATTGGAGTTCGTAGACGCTGACTTCCACCGGGTGATAGTAGAGCGCTGCTCGATTCGGTTCCAACTGGTGGCTCAAAACAAGCAAGTATCGGAGAGCAGTGGAGGCGCGGCCTATGTGTAACGCCTGCAATGGTGGTCTCGCTGTCTTCTCCCGCGCAAGGTCCGGGGACGCCATAGCGACCACCGAAACGAGAAGCCCCGCGCATGTTTAGCGCGGGACCGAGGCGGTTAAACCCACCGAGCCGGTGCACCTTTTAAACGGGTTCCGGTGCGCTCGCTAATTTGCAACTGAAATATGAAACATCAAAACGCCTGATTTTATTGGCTTTTCTGAACGTTGCAAGACTTACCGATGCCGTTGAAAAACTCAGACAAACCAAACATCGGTGACGACTAAGTATTCTTAGGCTTTTAAGGGCGCCCTTTGGACCGGCGGTCTCTGTGGTCGGAAGCCCTTTTTCAACAGTATCTACCGTTTGTGAAACATAGCACGGCGGAGCGAAGCAGTTCAGTTTGTTTTATTTGGGTGTAACGACTACAGCCGCGCCTAAAGGAGGCTCCGTGCCTTGGTGTTGGGCCGTAAGCCGCACACGGCAATCAGCGTACTGCGAGGTGCCGAACTGCAAGCCGTATGACTGGCACAGCTTATCATCCGCATCAGCGAATTTGTTGGGGTCGTCATAACCGGCGGTGTCGGGCAAGCAGTCGGAGTGATGAATGCCGAGGGCGCAATCTATTGGGTGGTTGGCGCAACCAATTAAAGCGACACAGACGCTGATGACCAAAATCCTAGAAATAAAACCAGTCACCACAACCCCCAAAGACCAAGGGCGAGATGATAAGCCGGATGCGGCGAGGCAGGGAAGAGGCTAAATCGACCCTTTGTGCGACGGGGGAGTGCAGGGGGATAATACTTCCTTATATGGCTTCGAAAGGTGAACCATTTTCTAGAACTATTTCCGCATGTATCGAGAATGGAAGGAACCTTCTCGAAGACGCAAAAAGCCTATTTGATTGGGGTGACTACTCGGGCCGCTTCTCGACGGCCTTTGCACTCGCGGTCCTTGCTCAAGAGGAGTTTGCGAAGGCGTTTTTGCTGAAGCTTGTGGCGGATGACGCGCTACCGTGGCTCCCGGCGGTTCGGCGGTCAATTGCTAGACATGAGTGCAAACATCTTCTCGGGATTGTAATGGAATGGCTCCCACTTTTTGACGGAGACAGCTTCAGAGAGCGGGAGAAACGACGCAACGAATGGTGGGCATGGTTGAAACGCTTCAGAGAACGGAAGTTTCGTCCGGATGCAGATGACCCGGAGCCGCAGATTTACAACGAAGTTTCTTTTCCCGCCGACGTTGCTACAGCCCTAAATATTTACCGCCATGAAGAGATAGAGAGACTCGGGGATGGCGAACCTTGGAAGGATACAGATTGGGCTACCGGAAAGGCCCGCAAGATTGCAGACGGTTTGCTGGACCGCAAGAAGCAATCGGCGTTGTACGTTACTGTTACTAAAACCGGCGAGATTGGGTTACATCCAGGGCTTATCACTCGCGAGGAGGCATCTGAAGCAATCAAGCGGGCGGAATATTACAACGAGGGCCAATACAATTGTTCTGACGAATATAACGCTTAGGGACGTTCTCGTCCTTATTTTTGCGAACTTGAAAGATACCTCAGAAGATACTCGATATGTCCTTAAAGGCTAAAATATCTCGACAAAATGTGCTCTTCTGTCGAGTTTCGGGGGAAAATTCGACATTTCGTATCAAACTGTCGAGAGTTGCAGCGTTTAAACGATGATGCAAATTCTACCCTTGTGCATCGTCGGAAATAACGATGCGGCTGGGCGGCTCCATGGAGATGAATTTCGGTCGTCGATAGCCATTCGGCGGCTAGTCGGGACCTAGTTCTTTCAGCGTTTTGATGAAGACAGTGAGTCGAGCCCGCGTCCGCAACGAGAGCACCCCTTCGAAGTAGGGAGTATTGCCTTTGACAAACCCAGTACTAAATGACGTGGAACGTCTTGGCGACGATAAGCGCGCCTAGGATCAATCCGACGCCCATAAAGCCGTAGGCCATACGAATTATGTCGTGGACTGGGGCGGATGCCGGTCTAGCAGGCTGTTGAAAAACCTCGAGCGGATTTTGGGGCGGGGTAACAATCAAAATCTGTCATCCTGGCCAAGCAGAGCTACGGCCGGGATGACAGGGGTTTAGTGCGATGGTTTGTACGGAATAACCCTCGGCACCTATCGCGGCACGTTCTTGCAGTAGGTGCGGTACTCCTCGCCGAATTGCTGCCGCAGCGTGGGCTCTTCATAGATCACCACGACTGCAAACGTGAAGAGCCAAAAGAGC
>Ga0306920_100009940_pt1 | contig 12722 bp, 10 predicted proteins | sample flu12Cox44000170_FD_204666 | JGI IMG/M metagenome (GOLD analysis project Ga0306920, IMG submission 204666) | Lab enrichment of tropical soil microbial communities from Luquillo Experimental Forest, Puerto Rico - flux4day.12C.oxic.44.000.170 (v2)... | ecosystem: Environmental > Terrestrial >...
GATCACGCCAAGCCCGCCCGATTGCGCCGTTCGCGCACATTCTTCGACCCCGTGGATCAGATACGGGCGACAAGTACAGATGTCGGAGCCGAAGACGTCCGACCCGTTGCACTCGTCATGCACACGGCAAGTGATTCCTGTGCGCGGGTCGTCCAGTTTCTCGACGTCGCCAAAGAGATAAACTGTCGTTCCCCCAATTGGGGGCAGAAAGACTTGCATATCGGGGCGCGTCACCAACTCGGGAAACATTCCCGCGGTCTGTTCGAACAGGATGCGGCGCAGATTGGTTTCCATCGTGCCGAAGCGTTCGGCGATGCCGGGGAGGTACCACACCGGATCGATGGCGATCTTGACGACTGAGACGCTCCCGTTTTGATGCAGCACACGTCCGTCCGCGTGCAGCCGCCCAGCAGACAAGGCAATCCGGATTTCCGGCAGGTCAAGGCGAGCGCGGGTGACTGCAATGCTCGGACGAAGGTCGAGACCATCGGCTATCTCCGATTGGAAGGTCTCCGCGACCAGATGTCCCCAGGGATCCATGGACACAATGCGGCGTGGCTCCATCCATTGCGGAAAAAGGGCCGATCTTTGCAGCTGGGTATGTATTTGTCAGATCCGTTCGCCGGATCGGATCGAGCGTACCGGAGGATACTGCAAGCGCTCGGTAGAGCGCATACGATCCCCCGTGACTGCCAATGACATTGCGGTCCTGAGGTCGCGAAACCGTGCCGATGATCGGGCCACGCTCTCGCGCGCTCGGCGCCCCCCAATGAAACGGAAAGCGACGTTTGGCGTTGGGGTCCGGATGTGAGGTCAGCCGAATATGATCGATACGGTTTGAGCGGTTCATCAGAGCCACCCCCAAAATGCTGATAGCCCGCCAAGGCGGGCTCGCTTCGATTTTCCCTTCCGGTAAGCGACAATCGGGGCTGCGACCAAGCGGACCTTCGTTCTTCAGTCGCTCGGAGAGTGTTAAGCGCAAATATAGTCCTTCCCATCTCGGACATCCAGGGCAGAGCCATGTTTCAAATCGGCTCCGTCTCCCCCAATTACCGACGTGGGCACCGTGACCGATTGCACCCGCTCCTATGCGCAACAGCGTATCCGCTGCGAATTGGTACTGCGAAGGGTCGATCCGATTGGATCGAGCTACAGCACGCTGGCCAAGCCCCGTAACAATCCGGATGCAATGCGTCCGAGTATCCGATCAGCGGGCACGATCTTGCGCAATCGGATTTTTGTACACGCACGCGGTCGAGGTGCCGCGCAACGCAACCGCCGTTCGTCTGGGCGAGGTCGGCATCAAGCCGGATCGCGTACTTCGCGGAGGGAAAGCAATGCGCGGACATCTCGCAATTACGGCGCCAACGTGGCGCTAGTGAACTTGCCTCAGCGCTGGGCCGATCCCCATTTCCACGGAGTCGTGAAGTGGCTTCTCATGCCGAATTCCCCAGGCCGCCCTTCGCGGCGGCTCGGGCCGCAGTTTTTGGTAAAATGGATTTGTGTATTCACATTGTTCAGGCCTATCCTAACTCAGCAATTAGCGTGCAGGCCAGCGGAACATGGGTCGCGGACCGGTCGGGATTCCTGGCAAAGCGGAGCTGATCGGCGTCGAGCAAAAGGTGGCACCTTATGAGCACGTACGGGAAGTAGCGAGGTGAACTGTCCCAGGGAAACGCCGATACCTGTCGGCGAAGCACGTTGAGCTGTTGGCGAAGGATTAGGATTTCTGCCGCGAGTTTCGTTCTCGGCTTAAAAAACGAGGCCATGATATGGAGGATCAGTCGGAGTAACTCGATCATCAAGTGGCAGGGTTACCGAGTCTCAGCCTCGTGTCTAGCCGAATCCAATTTTCGGTACACACAGGCATCGAGCATCCCCATCAAACTTGCGATGACGCCCGCCGCGCCATCGAAGTTGCCGCCTGCGGAACGCTGTCGAGATGCGAACCCGTTGCCACCACGGGCAATGAGGAGAAGGCGGTGCCGGGCTGAGCGGTGTCGTTCGCGTTGCGGGAGGCCAGTGTTAATGAACCGTGTCGAAGTTGCACAAATAGGGACCTGCAGCAGCTCGCAGGTCCGAAAGACCCCCGATCCAAGCTAGATTACCGGCGGAGCGAAGACCAGTAAACTCAACTTGCTGTTGCAGGCGGACATCGCTCGGCCGCGACAATGATGGACCGGCGCCAAAGGGCTGTTTTTCTGGCCCGATGCTGGTGCAATGTATAAGACCGTTCGCTGTCGAGCCTTAGCTGTTGGTCGTCGGGCAGATCCAAAGCGGATTGAGGGGTAATTCGGAGCAGGCAAATGGAGCGCATGCCAAACCCGATCCTCGGCCCGAACAAGTTCAAACTCGGCCTCTTCAGTGCAAATTGCGACGGGGGCGCGAGTTTGAGCACAGCGCCGGAGCGCTGGGCCTGCGAATGGGACGACGTCTTGAAGCTTTCAGTCATGGCCGACGAGGCGGGGATCGATTTCATTCTCCCGGTTGCGAAATGGCGTGGTCTCGGTGGTGATGCGGACAGTTGGGGGCGTTCGTTTGAAACGTTGACGCATGGTGCCGCCATAGGAGTCGCGACAAAGCGGATCGGGTTATTCTCCACAGTCCATGTGCCGCTAGTGACGCCGGCTTTCGTCGCCAAGGCGATCGCCACCATCGATCACGTGACGCATGGGCGCGCCGGGCTCAACATCGTGTGCGGATGGAACCAGGACGAGTTCAGCGTACATGGAGTCATCATCGATCCGGAACGGCGCTACGATCAGGGACTCGAATGGTTCAAGATCTTCACGAAACTGCTCGAAGGCGGTCCGCTGTTTGATTGGGATGGCGAGTTCTACAAACTGCGTGGCCTGACCACAAACCCGCTGACCGTACAGCGACCGCGGCCGCCCATCATGTCAGCGGGCTTCTCGCCGAAGGGACGGGATTTTGCCTCGCAGACGGCAGATTTGCTGTTTACTTCGGTATCGAATGTGCAGCGCGCGCCCGCTATCGTGAAAAGCGTTAACGACTTCGCGGCACGTTACGGGCGCCACATTGACGTCTACACGACATGCCACATTGTCTGCCGATCGACGCGGCAGGAAGCCGAAGACTTCTATTACTACTACGCGGAGGAGATGGCAGACAAAAAGTCCATCGCCTACATCGTGGAGCAGAAGATGGCGACCGTCGGGGCGGATACAACGAGGACGGAACGGCCCGATACCAATCCAGAAGCCAATTTCCGCAAGGGCGGCGGGAAGATTCACCCGGGTGTGTTCCCTGGCTATTACATTCTCGTGGGCACGCCGGATGATGTTGCGGAAGAGATGATTGAGATGAGCAAGGCTGGCTTGGCCGGTGCTTCGATCTGCTTCGTCGACTTCCTCCAGGCCATGCCGTATTTCATCCAGGAGGTGCTGCCTCGCTTGGAGCGCGCAGGTCTGCGCGAGCCTGAGCACCCCAGCGCGCGCCGTACAGCCATGGCATGATCGAGATTGCGATAAACCGGAAGGCACAGTCATGTCGGCCAGTCCTTATGGAATCGGTGCAACCGATTATCAAAAGGGAATAGACTTCGACCGCATGCGTGCTGAGCGTTTGGGCCGGGCGCGAGCGGCGCTTAAGCGCCACAACATTCCCGCCGCAATCCTCGTCCGACACGAAAACATTCGCTACACGCTGGCGGTGCGCGGACACGCATTTGCACCGCAATTAAGCTATGCGCTCGTTTTCGCGGAGCACGATCCGATCCTGTATGATCTCGGCGATCAGCTCGCGCATCAGAAACTCTATTGCCCATGGATCAGACCAGAGAATTTGCGCTTCTCTTACTCGTGGCTGGACTCGATCGGCGGAAGGGAAGCGGCGCAGGCCGAAGCCAGGAAATTCGCCGATGCAATTGTCGCGGACCTCAGGAAACATGGCTTGACGACGGAGAACCTCGGGGTTGACGCACTTGACGAAAGGGGCCGCGAGGCGCTTTTGGCGCAGGGACTGAGGCTCGTGGATGCCAAGCCGGCGCTGATGGAAGCACGCAAGTGCAAGACGCCCGACGAAATCGCCTGTATCGAGACCGCCGTCTCTATCGCGAATGCGGGATATGCGAGTTTCCTCTCCTTCAAGCCGGGCATGCGCGAACGCGACGGCGGGGCGGCGATGTACGCAGCGATGATGCGGGCGGGCGCCGAGGTCGTTTCCGGCGGTGTGCGCTCCAAGCTCAATACCTACGATGTCTATCACTTCGGAAACACGGACCAGATCGTCGACCCCGGCGATCTCGTCCAGGTCAACACCTGCGGCACCATCTATGCCGGATACAAGGTCTGCATCTACCGAAGCTTCATCGTCGGCCGGCGGCCGAACGCCAAGGAGCGCGACTGGTACAAGCGCTGCTACGACCGCGTGTACGGCGTGATCGAGAGGATCCGTCCGGGCTCCACCACCGCGGAAGCGGCGAAGCCGATGGTACCCGCGAAAGATTGGGGCTATTCGGCGGAGCAGCCGCTTGTCGTTGCCGAGGTCGGCCACGGCATCGGCATGACCTACGAGGAGCCGGTAATCAGCCGCCTCTGGTCTTTTGACTACCCACAGGCATTGGAGCCCGGCATGGTTGTTGCGGTGGAATGCCGCGAGGGTGAATGGGGATACGGTGGCGTCCGCCTTGAAGAGATGGTGCTTGTTACCGAGAATGGCCACCGGGTTCTCAGCAACTGGCCTGCAGACGAAATCGTGCCAGTCGGTCTTGTCTGTGGATAACAAACTTTCAAATGCAACCGACTTTGAGGGAGGATCTGCCCATGCAAAAAGGCTCGATCATTGGCTCAAGCGTGGTCGTCATGACCATCGCGATGCTCTTCATGTCCACTGGTGTCGATAGAGTCCGCTCGCAAGCCCAGGCGCAAGAACCGAAACTAATCAAGATCTCCACCGCACGCGGAATTCACCATCTTTCGCTCTGGGGCGTCGCCCCCTTTGCGGCTAAGTACGGCCTGAAAACCGAGGTCATTGCCACCAACACGAATGCCGAGATGCAGCGCTACGCGCAAACCGGTGAGGTCCAGATCGCCGCGTTGGGATACCAGAGCCCGGCCATCATGGCGGAACAGGGAGTCGCTACGGTCAAGGTGATCGCTGGCCACTACAATGCCGGCCAGAATTTGATCATGGGCAAGGGTGTCAAGTTCGAATCGTGGAAGGACCTTGAAGGCAAGAAAATAGGCGTGCCGCCGGGAACCTACGTCGGCGTCCTCTTTCTCCTCGCGGCCAAGGCCAACAACGTCGACATTTCAAAGGTCAACATCGTCAACATTACGCCCGTAGGAACGGTCGAGCTGCAGGCGCTCAAGAGCGGCGATCTGGACGGGTTTGTGATGTGGTCCCCCGTAATAGACCGCGGGGTGGTGGATGGTTATGCCGTCTACCCCGCATGCTGCGACATTGGCTCAACCGCAAAGTTCGGCGCCGGCAACCAGATCCTGGGGGCGAACACCGAGTTCCTCAAGGACCGCGCGGCTGTGGTGAATCTTCTCAAGGCAGTGGTCGAGGCGAAGGAGTTCTATGCCAAGAATCCGGACAAGGCGCTCGAGGTGATTGCGCAATACGCCGGCATCGACAAGGCCGTTCTGACCGAAGCCTTGAAGCGCGCAAACTGGGAAACGCGGGTCGATGTCGAGATCGCGAAGAATGTCGCTAAGGAAGGGCCGACCTTCGGTTTCACGAAGGCCGACATGAGCGGCAAAGTCGAGTCCTACTTCGATCTGAGCTACCTGTCCGAAGCAACCGGCAAGAGCATCGATGCGCTCCGCAGCTTCACGCGGTGACACGAGATGGTGTTGACTAAAGCAATGGGCATGCGCCGACGAGTTGAACGACGCGATGTCGGATGAAAAAACCGTCGCCTTACCGCCAGCGCAAGCGCTGACTGTCGCTCGGCGGCCGCGATGGCTATGTTCGAAGCGCACGTTGCGCCGCGCGATTGTGCCCGTCGTGCTGCTCGCGCTTTGGCAATTCACGGCGTCAGCCGGAATTCTCGACCAGAGTCTAATCCCGGGGCCGGCGGCGGTCTGATGACGTCGCGCCCGGGCGTGGTGAAGGAAATCGTCGCGGTCGACCTCCCACGCCCGCGCGACATGACCTGGCTTTCAACCGATACCGCCGCGATATCACGCGGCTGATTCAAGTTGAGTCCCGCAAGGTCTTCGCTTCGGCCCTCGGGTAGTATCAGATGCAAGGGCGAGGATACGATTACATAATTGTCGGCGCCGGCTCGGCTGGCTGTGTCCTGGCGAACCGGCTGAGCGAAGACGCGAACGCAAGCGTGCTTCTGCTCGAAGCAGGTGGGCGCGACATCAACCCACTGATCCATATCCCTATCGGTATCGGAAGGATGTACGAGCGTAACATGTACGACTGGGGATATCAGTCGGAGCCGGAACCAAATCTCAACGGCCGGCAGATTGGACAGATGCGTGGGAAGGTGCTCGGCGGGTCATCGTCCATCAATGTGATGACGTTTACCCGCGGAAACCGTGCCGACTACGACCGCTGGGCCCAGAAAGGCGCAGTTGGCTGGTCGGCATCCGACGTGCTTCCCTATTTCAAGCGCATCGAGGCGTGGCAGGGCGGCGACAGCGATTGGCGCGGCGGCTCGGGACCGGTGGGGGTGAGCTACGGCGAGACACGTGATCCTTTGGCCGAGGCGTGGATCGCCGCAGGCAAGGCCGCAGGCGTTCCCGAAACGCTCGACTACAACGGACAAGAGCAGGTCGGCTTCGGGCGCGGACAATACTCGATCCGCAAAGGCCGCCGGTCATCTGCTTCCACGGCCTACCTCAGGCCGGCGCGCAGGCGACCGAATCTCACCGTGCTCACCCAGGCACATGCAACGCGCGTCCTTCTCAAGGGCACTCGCGCGGTCGGTATCGAATATGTCAGGAGGGGTAGCACAGTTCGTGCTCACGGCGACCGCGAGGTGATCCTTTCCGGCGGGGCATTCAATAGCCCGCAATTGCTGATGCTGTCGGGCATCGGGCCGGCGGGGCACCTCAATGAGATGGGCATCAAGCCGATTGTTGACCTTCCGGTCGGAAAGAACCTCCAGGATCATCCGGCGGTCACATTGTTGTGGACACGCCCAAACGCCGGACCGTTCCGTGACATGATGCGCTTCGACCGGATGATTCTCGGTCTCATTCAGGCCTACATCTTCGGCACGGGGCCGGCAACCCTAGTTCCCGGCGGATTGCATGCGTTCATTAAGACGCGCCCTGAGCTCGCCGTGCCCGACATCGAGTTCATGTTTCGCAATACGCCTGATCGAACGCATCTGTGGGCGCCGCTGGTGCGCCCGCCATACCTCGATGGTTTTGGGATTAAGCCAGCCTTGCTACATCCGGAAAGCCGCGGAGAGGTCCTTTTGCGCTCAGCCGAGCCACAAGATGCTGTCCGCATCATTCTCAATTTCTTCTCCGCGCAAAGCGATCTCACGACCTTACGCGAGGGCGTAAAACGTGCGCGCGAGGTCGCCTATCAGCGTCCGCTCGACCCCTTCCGGGGCGAGGAGCTCCAGCCCGGGCCTGGGATAACGACGGACTCCGACATCGAGGATTGGATTCGCGTGAACGCGATTACCGCGCTGCATCCGGCCTGCAGCTGCGCGATGGGGCTGCAACCCGATCAAGTGCTCGATCCTCAACTACGCGTACGTGGGATCGAGCGATTGCGCGTGGTCGATGCTTCTGCAATGCCCGACCTGCCATCCGCGCATCTCAACGCGTGCGTCATGATGATGGCGGAGAAGGTGTCAGACATAATCCGCGGGCGTCCGTCACCAGGGGCATGAGGATCGAAACCATGACGACCTTACAGGAACCTCTACCGTAGACTCTCCGAGGCCACCGAGAGCGCACGGCATGGACAAAATCACCATTCGCCGACCGGATGACTGGCACGTCCACTTCTGCGACGGGGCGGTTCTGCGGCAGGTCGTGCCGCTGACCGCCCGCGCCTTTGGCCGCGCCATCGTCATGCCCAACCTCGTTCCGCCGGTCATCACGTCGGCGATGGCTGCGGCCTATCGGGACCGGATCATGGCTGCAGTGCCGAAAGACTCGGCATTTACACCCCTGATGACCTGCTACCTGACCGACGACACCGATCCCGCTGACCTCGTCGCGGGGCAACGCGACGGCGTCTTCACGGCGACTAAGCTCTATCCCGCCCACGCGACGACCAACACGCAATTCGGCGTCACATCGATTGCGAAAATCTACCCGACGCTCGAGGCGATGCAGAAATGTGGGCTTCCGCTGCTTACGCATGGCGAGCTGGTTCGGAGCGGTGTCGACATCTTTGATCGCGAAAAGATGTTCATCGACGAAGTGCTTGTACCAACACTGGAGCGTTTTCCCGACCTGAAAGTCGTCATGGAGCACATGACCATCAGCGACGGCGTCGAGGTCGTGCGGTCCTTTCCGGGCCGCCTGGGTGCGACCATTACGCCGCAACATCTTCTCTACAACCGCAATGCGCTCTTCCACGGAGGGTTGCGCCCTCATGTCTATTGCATGCCGGTGCTCAAGCGCGAGGTCCACCGTCTCGCCCTGCGCGTAGCGGCAACGAGCGGGGAGGCGAGCTTTTTCCTCGGGGCGGACACCGCCCGGCACCTGCAGCATCTCAAGGAAGCCGCTTGCGGATGCGCCGGCGTGTTCAGCGCGCCGGTCGCCCCACCGGCATCGACGTACCCGGTGAGGGAAGGATCATTTGTCTGATGGGCGGCGAAAACGTGGATTGGTCCGTAGCATGAAGCGATGAGCCTATGTTCAAGATAATCGAAGACGATGAAGCGCGCCTGCTGCTGGATCGTGCAGATGCCATCGGGATCGTCGAGGCCGCATACCGCATGGGGGCGAGCGGCAACGCGGACGTATCGCAGCCGTCAGCCTTGCTCATGCGGGGTCAGGCGGGAAGTGATACACACTTTAAGGTGAAGGGTGCCGTGCTCGATGAGCTCAATGTGGCCGGTTTCCGGCTCGTCGCCGACGGTGCGCTGACGTCACCCGATGGCAGCGCCTACCTTTACGTGGCCGACGCCTGCACCGCGCGTCCGCTCGGCCTGGTCTCGGAATCGTGGCTGCAGCGCATTCGTACGGCCAGCACGGCTCTCGTGACATGCCGCACGCTCTTCCCGGCTGAAGCGAAAGTCCTGGCTCTAGTCGGCACGGGGCGGATTGCTGCGGAATTCATCCGCTCGTGCCACTTGGTGCTTCCCGGCGTGAACATCGTCCTCGCGTCACGCTCGCCCGCGCGTGCCCATGCCAAGGCCAAAGAGTGGCGCCACTTGACTCCGAATTGGCTTTCGCCGGCGACGATCCCGGACGCCCTGGCGCAAGCCGACGTCGTCGTTACGCTTTCTGATGCAGCCGAAGTTCTTTTCAAGGCCTCGGTCCTTCAGCCGCATGCCCTCCTTTGCGCAATGGGCGGTCGCCATGAGTTCGACAGCGACGTGCTGCATGCTGCTGATGCTTTCATCGTCGATGAGATGGACTTCGTTTGCACATTCGGCAGCGCGACGCATTGGATTGCGACCGGACAGCTGACACGCGCCGACCTGGAGCGACGCCTGGATGCGACGATCGGCGAACTGCTCGTCGGCGCGAAATCGATCGGCAAGGACCGGCGAACGCTTGCCATCATCCAGGGCATGGCGATCTGCGATCTCGCATTGGCAAAGACCGTGCTCGATAGGGCCGCAGGCGCGGTCCAATCCAGGCAAGCGAATGCTTGAGGATCGAGCCATGACCGCGAAAGTTCTCACCTACGATACTGCAAATCCAGGCGATACCAGCGACCTTGCGGTCAAGCTTGCGCCGCTGGACCCGAGAAGGATCAGACGGCTGGCATTTCTGGTCAAGACGGAGGGCAATTCTGACGTCAACGACTATTCGCGCGAATTCGCACTGCTTACCATCGAACAGGCGCTGCGAAATTTCGGCGGCCAAGATTTGGTTGACCGATCGACATTCCTGATCTCAACTGGCTGCGAAGGCGCCATGACACCCTTCGGTTATCTCTTCGCCGATTACGACGATCCGGCTGCCGCAACGCCGAAAGGTGGACGGTCGCTCGCTTTTGGCTGCGCGCGCAGCCGCTCGCTAACGCCGGAGGAGATCGGTACGCTCGCCCACGCGGATATTACAGCAGAAGCCGTCCGTGCCGGAATGAAGGATGCAGGCGTCGAAGCGGCGGATGTCGAGCTTGTCATCGTCAAGACCCCCGTGACGAGCTACGTTCCTGCGTCCGCCAGTAAAAACAAGAACAAGAGAATCACGTCCGAGTACTCCAAGGCCGTCGCCTCGCTCGGAGCCGGACACGCACTGGGTGAGGTCGAGCGCGCGAAGCTTGTTCCGCAAGTCTTCGACGTGGATCACGCCGTGCACGCCAGGCGGGTCATGTCGTTTTCCGGTTCAGAGCTCGACCGCGTTGAAATAATGGTGTTGGCTAACCGCGCGGGCCAGCCTGGCGATCTGATCGTCAAGACCGGCTTTCTCGCCGACTTGCTTGACGCGTCCGGCATCCGCGAAACGCTTCGCGCCGCTGGCTGCAGGTTGGATACCGAGGGTCGCGTGACTGATCCGCAAACCGTCGTCGCCATGGTGGCCAAGATCGGCATTGCGCCCGATGGCCGCTTGCGCGGGTTTCGGACGACAATCCGATCGAGCCACATCGACATGGACAAGCATTGCCGCGCGACGATGAGCGGAGTAATCGGCTCCATTCTCGGCTCGTGCCGCGCCTTCATTTCGGCGAACACCGTCCACCAGGCACCGCCAGGGGGCGGACTGTGCGCCGTGATCGCTCGGACGTTGTAACTGATAACGCGTTGCGATCGATGCTCGACACTGCAATCGCGTATCCAAATAGCCCTAGTGATGTTTGCGCGATGCGGACGTGGCTCGGCGGTCTTTCGAAGAATGAGATTTCCAAATTGGTGATCTTGGGAAAGAGCCGCTGCTGCTCCAGGGGACCGTGCGCCACAACGTGGAACTTGGCCTCAAGCTGCGCGGCGTGGCGGGCCCGGAGCGCGCCGCTTGCGTCCAACCTTGGCTCGATCGCCTTTCGCGAGCGTCCCGCTAGGCTGCAATTCTGTGGTTGCTCCCACCTGTATCTTCCGAAAATCATATCCGGACGTAATGGTGGTGCAGCCCAGACAAGATTGGGATGGCTACAATGACCCCGGTCCGTTGCACTGCCCGACCTAGGGGCGCATCCTTGCCCAGCGACAAATGCGTGCGGACCTTGTTGTAGTACCCCAGAGGTGATTTGCACGGCTCATCGCGCCGATGAGATTGCGCAGTTCGGCCGGCGAGGCAGAGACTCGGTAACCCTGCTACATGATGATCGAGTTACTCCGACTCGATTGAGCGCCTCGGCGCCATCACATCACAGCCTGTCCTCGGCGGCCTTCATCGCCAATATTGCAGAATCTGATTTTCGGCACGCACAGGGAGCAGTAGGCGCAGCCCTCAGCGCCGGCTATCAGGCGTAGCTGAAAATGATGCGGCCTCGAGAGCGGTCGGCCGCAAATGTCGCCATGACATCCGACACATCGGGGTGGCGGTGAGGATTTCGAGCTGCTGTCCCATGACCGAAGCCGCCGCCTGCACGTCCGCGATCACGGCCCGGCTCAGCGGATTGGCGGGATTAAAAAGAACCGCAAAGCGCGCGTTTTGGCCGCGAGCGCCGCGGCCGTGCTGCCCGCGGCTGCGATGACGGCCACCGGCCGGCTTACGAGATCATCCGCCAGTTCCGGCAGCCGAGCACTGTCGCCGTACCCCCAGCGGTACTCGATCAGGACGTTGCGGCCCTCGACGTATCCGGTTTCATTTAGCCCTATGCGGAATTGGGATACGAATTTCGCATAGGCTTCGGGTGAACCGTGATGGAGAAACCCAATCACCGGCATCGTCGCCTGCTGTGCGCGCGCCGTGAGCGGCCGCGCCGCCGAGCAGCGTGATGAACTCGCGGCGTTTCACTCGATCACCTCGTCGGCGCGGGAAATTGCCCATGGCAAGGCACGATCATCTCATTTATGTCGCCTCCATCATGCCCGGGCCGAGCGGCTGCGGGAAAACAACCGAAGCGCCGAGAAAGTCCCGAACGCCGACAGGCAACGAGGATGATGAGCCGTAGCGCGACCGCACCGGATGGGATTTTCGGGACCGACAGGTCCGTATCAGCGAAACGTGATTCCGGGCACCAGGGTCTGTTGCCGTTCGGACACAGTTCAACAGAAATTCGTGCCAGGGTTTCCGTAGGCGAGAAGTCGCAAACTGAGCTTGAATGCTCGCGCTCCGTCGTTTTGATCAGCAAATTTCGTGCTTTTGTGCTGCTGCGTGCCCGTGCCGACGCCAGCCGCGGTGGCAGCAAGCCATAGGGGCCTTTACCACAAGACCATGCGACGGCCCGGGGACCGTCGCATTTTCAACATCGGTCAAGATGAATGACTTTAGTCAGGGGCAATCGCTGACATCGGGGACGAGGGGAACATGGCGGCTCCGACAAAACGCATCGACGGCATCGACTTCTGGCGCGGCCTTGCGTTGTTGATGATATTCATTGACCACGTGCCGGAAAACGTATTTCAGCACGTGACGCAGAAAAACTTCGGCTTCTCGGATGCGGCCGAGCTGTTCGTATTCCTATCCGGCGTGTCCGTCGCGCTCGCCTACGGCACG
>Ga0306920_100009941_pt1 | contig 12722 bp, 9 predicted proteins | sample flu12Cox44000170_FD_204666 | JGI IMG/M metagenome (GOLD analysis project Ga0306920, IMG submission 204666) | Lab enrichment of tropical soil microbial communities from Luquillo Experimental Forest, Puerto Rico - flux4day.12C.oxic.44.000.170 (v2)... | ecosystem: Environmental > Terrestrial >...
CTCGCGCCTCCTGCATCTGCTCTGGTTGTGCACACGGAAGCCGCAAAGCGCGCGCCCAAGCCCGCCCCGTCTGATAGCGACGCCGCGCCCGCGCCAAGTTCCCTCGGCTTGACGTCGAGCGCCGACCCGCATGCTCTGGCCGCGATCGGAAGCGCCCCAGTCGCAGTACCAAAAGCTTCCAACCAGGTATTGAAGATCTCTCAGGGTGTATCAGAAGGTCTGGTGCTCAAGAAGGTCACGCCGCGCTACCCGTCGCAAGCACTACAAATGCGCATCGAAGGGTCCGTGCAATTACAAGCGACGATCGGCAAGGACGGCTCGATCTCGAACCTCAAGATTCTTAGCGGAGAAGCGATACTGGCCCGCGCCGCCCAAGATGCCGTCAAGCAATGGAAGTACAAGCCCTACTACTTGAACGGAGAACCGGTCGAGATTCAGACTCAGATTACGGTGAACTTCAAGCTGCCCAACTAGTCGGCATCCCGCAGTTGCTTCTGATCGCGCTGGGGCCGCCCTTACTGAGTGCCGCCATCGGGTTGCCACCGGCGGCTACGGGGGTGGGCCAGGTTGAGCCGCTGAAAACTGTGGTAGAGACCATGCAGATCTTCGCTCAGGGTTCTTACGACCTGCAGACAGATTTTGTGATGCTCTCGCAAGTAACCCATCAAAGTCTCTCTGGGCACAAAGCCGGCCTCGGTTTGCACCAGCGCCATAGCTGATAGTTTGTGGGTTCCCTCAGAAATCGCCTCGCTCAGCGCAAGCATGGTCCCCGACGCGACAGACGTGGCCAGGATGATCGGCCCTGAACCTTCTGGTATCCACAACCGGACCTGCCCCTTTTGAATCAGATAGATACCGCTTGCCGACTCACCCTGCTCAAACAATAAAGTGCCCGACTCGTATCGGCGCACAACGCTAATCGCCTCAAGCGAGGCCCACAAGTCGGTGGCAAAGCTGGAAGGATCGTCAGCCATCCGAAAACTCACCCGTTGTGATTTGAATACTGGATTTGTGATCGCCCGGGATGTGATGCCCATCACTCGTGCGCGTGACCGCATTAGGCGAGGCTGTGCGAAAGGCGAACACCCCTTGGAAGCAGAGATTCGCGCGCCAATCGATCTGCGCGATCCCGCTTGCCGGGCGGTGAGTGGGCATCAACAATCCCAGGGAAGAGATCCCTCGTGCAAAACCTTCGAACTGGCTAACTATTGCTCGGGCTGGAGTGTCTCATCGATTGAGACGCTGCCATCTTTATCGACCGTGATGACTTTCTGCACTGGCTTGTATCCTGTTTCGGTGATGTCCACTACGTAGTTGCCCGGATTCAGCACGAAGTCTACCGGCGTTGACTTCTCAAGCATCCGGCGGTTGACGGCCACCTGTGCGCCCTTGGGCATCGTTCGTACGCTCACCTTGCCCATTCCCGCCAGAGCAACGTTGCTGCGGAAGATCTTGGACAACTTGCCCACGGTCTTGATGTTGTCGGTATTACCCAAGGCGCGCAAGGTGGGAGCAAAATGGAAGCTCTGGCCGGGCTGGCCCACAGCCGACGTCGTCTCGTCGAGGTAGCCGACCTTGCGTACAAGAATCGTATGATTCCCGCTGCCCAGCGTAATCTGGGACGGCGTCACTTTTTGCGAGTCTTTTCCATCGACGATGATCGATGCACCGGGAGGATCGCTGTTGACGCTCATTACCGCGTTGGGTTGAGCAAGATGAAAGCTCAGCGACGACTTACTGGCTGCGGCCACATCCACGGTACGCGTCTCCTGCCCGTAGCCCGCCTTGTTGACCACAACGGTATGCGACCCGGGAGACAGCCCCGTCAGGTTGAAGGGTGTGACCCAACCGGGATCTGTGCGACCATCCACCTGGATCTGCGCCCCTTCCGGATTGGAATCCACGGATAGCTGCCCGGGCACGACTGCGGCCACTACCGGGGCGGGTACTTTCTTACCCTTCGCCGGACGAGCTTTTGCCGCGTTCTTAGCAACCGTCTTCGGTGTCGCACTGTTGTCTTGGGAATTATCCTCGGTCGCGCTTTGCGCTTCCGGAGCGGCGGGCGCGGCTGCCTGGTTTGAAGTGTCCTGTGCTGCGGGGGCGGGAACTGGAGCAGGCTGGGTCGCTGCGGCCGCTGACTTCGCCGGAACACTGCCCTCTTCGTCCGTATTCTGCGAATAACTGTGCCATGCCATCGCGGCGCCAACGACTAGGATGATCGCGACCGCGCCGCCCAGCGAGTACATCAGCAGCTTGGGCGGAACACCTTTGATCTCTTTAATTGCCTTCTCCGCAACTTCTCGCGGATCCACCTTCGGCTTTTCCGGTTCGCTCGGGCGAAAGACGATCGACGGCAGCGTGGGCTCGGCTGCAGCCTCTTCCTTCCTCGGCGGCGGGGGTGCAATGTACACCTCTTTCAGCGGAGGCAATTCCGACATTTCCGAGAAGCTCGTGGTGTTCGCTGCGCTTGGCGCACTCTCGGCCATCATCGGGTCAATTGCTAACTTCGGCTTCTCGACCGCCGCTTCGTCAGCCACCCCGGCTGACAAGCCTCCTTCGTTGACACTCAGTGCCTGCACCGAGGCCCGCACCGTGGCATTGATAAATTGAGCGCTTGGATCCAGGCTTGGACCGCGTGACGTCGTACTGCTTTGATTCCAGCCAGCCGCCGCGGCAGCCGCTTGGGGCGCCTCTTCAGCTTTGCTCCGGACCACGCTCTGCGAGCGCGGCGAAGGTGGAGACGGCGGTGTCCAGGAAGTCTCCAACTCGTCAGAAATTGAAGGTTGCGGCGAGAACTTTTCTGGTGCCACGACCGGCAGCGTCGGTGTAGTCGACTCGGCCTTCGTGACGGGCGCCGCAAACTTCGCGGCAGATGCAGCCGGAGGCGCTTTGGGAAGCGCAATCGCAGCCTTCGGAGCCGCTGGCTTGCCAGTCCCTTTCGAGGCCGCTTCCCGGCACTTGTCGAGATCCGCCGCCAACTCTTTACCACTCTGATAGCGCTGCGCGGGATCTTTGGCAAGTGCCTTCATGATCACACCGCTCGCAATCCCGTTGATCTTCGGATTCAGCTGAGCCGGAGCGACCGGCATCTCCTCCAGAATCTTCTGTCGAACGGCATCCGCATCTGCGGCACCGAATGCCTTTTGGTCGGTCACCATCTCGTACAGCATGGCTCCCCAGCTGAAGAGGTTTGACCGCGCGTCCAACGAGTCACCCGCTACCTGTTCGGGAGACATGTAATAAAGGACAGACGGTGGCTCGCCCTTAGCTTGGGCGTGTACATAACCCGTGCTCGAAATGCCGAAGCTCAGGATCTTCACCGTACCGTCCCACGTCACCATCACCTTCGCCGGTTCCAGGCTCAGGTGAAAAACATTGTGTTCATGGGCATGATCCAAACCTTGGCATACCTGCCGGCTGATATCGAGCAGGTCCCAAATCGAGAACCCTTCTTTGCGGGCCAGCATGGTCGCAATGCTGTTGCCCTGCACATACTCCATTGCTGCACAGAACTGCCCGTCGATTTCACCCGCCCCATAAACCAGGGTGATATTCGGACTGGTCAGGTCTTTGGTCGTTTCGGCTTCTGCCAGAATGCGTTGCTCAAGGTCGCCGGCATGTTCCCCGTAGGCTTCGAGGCGAATGGTCTTGAGCGCGAGCACCTGCCCTGACTCGGGATCGCTAGCCTTGTAGACACAGCCGGAGTCGGACTTTGCGAGTTCGCTTTGAATTTCGAAACGGCCGATTTTGTTAGACATTTCTCCCTAGCCTCGTTGCGGGCGAAGCCCTCGCACACGTTCCAACCATGGAACGGCGCTCGGAGTCCTGGGGGTGGTGTTAAGAGAATAACGCTGTGGGAGAGTCCGTTCGAGTTACGAAGGTAAGCGGGCATTCGCCAGGCCCGGCCGCCGATTAAGCACCGCCGCCGGTCAGCCAAGCCTCGAAGATGCTGCGCACCTTCCCGCCTTCGGTGCGCCGGCGCACGCCATCGAGCACTCGAAGTCGGGCGCTGTTTCCAGAGCCCGAAAACCCAAGCCAGTAAGGAATATGAAGTTCATCGTCCAACGGGTCGGCGGAGATTTCCATCGCGTGCAATCGAAAGAAACCTTTGCCATAGAGAAGCCGCCGGACTTTAGCCACTAACAACTCCCCGGCTTCTGTTGAGCCCAGGTGCGGAGGTAGACTGTTTCGTGTATCAAGCCGAACCGTCTCGCTCTCGGTCGGGGCATGTTCGAATCGATACGGATCCAACGAACCGCGAACTGCATCGAGCCCCAACGTACTCGTTTCGATCCGCCCCCGGTTCACAATCGTCACTCGAAACAGATAAAACGGGATATATGCTTCGGCAACTGACTTCAGAGGCCCAGACAAAACACTTCTCAACAATCCTGTGGGTCCGCTTGGCCTCAATAGCCGAATCGCCTCATCGCGAGAGACATTCGGACGCAGGGCCCGAATCGTCGTTACTCCAGCATCTGATAGGGTTTGCATCGTCACCGGGTTGCAGGATTCTGCCTTATCTTACATGCGGTCTCATTCTGGGATGACATTTGTCATCTTGCTCCGATGACATTGTCCACTGGCTCCGCATAGCTCGTTCATCCACAATCTGGAACGATGAGGAAGGGCCGAGCCTCAAGCCCCAATGACACCCAAACGCCTAAATGGGGCCGCCCTAGGTAGCAGTTGTCGCGCCTTTCCTCATCGTCTATTCTTATGGCGACCGCTTACAGCACGATTCATCCCGCGAGCCGGGCCGGAATCCGAGTTTCCACAACGAGACGTTCTACCACGGGAGTGCCATCGTGACCCTAACGTCCTTTGTAACCAAGAGTGCATTCCGCAACAAGCGGCGTAGCGTACTGACCGTACTCAGCTTGATGTTTTCGCTGTTGCTGCTCACCGTGATGATGACCGTTTGGAAGGGCTTCTACCTTGACAAGGGTAGCGAACAGTCTTCGCAGCGGCTCATTACGCGCCATCGCGTCTCCTTAACTGAATCCCTGCCTGTAGCCTATCGCGAAAAGATCCGGACCGTTCCGGGCGTCGTCGCGGTTGCTCCCACCCAGTGGTTTGGTGGTCTTTACAAGGATGCAAAGCCCGAGAACTGGTTCGCTCAATTTGGCACCGACCCCAACGAAATCTTCAAGGTGATGACCGATTTCAAGATTCCGGCGGATCAGCTCGTTGCTTGGCAGCGCGATCAAGCGGGGACCGTGGTGGATTCCGAACTCGCCAAAAAATATGGCTGGAAGATCGGCGACCGAATCGTCCTGCAGGGAACGATTTTCCCCATCAACCTCGAACTCACGATTCGCGGAATGTTTACCGCGCCGCAGCCCAGCATTACCGTCTACTTCAATCAGAAATATGTCGAAGAGGCGGTCGCCTTCGCCAAGGGGAACACCGGAACCTTTAACATCCTTGCCGACTCCGCGGAAGACGTCCCCAAAGTTGCTTCCGGCGTGGATGGTCTTTTCAAGAACTCGCCTTATCCCACGAAGACGGAGAGCGAGAAGGCGTTCCAGCTAAGCTTTATCAGCAGCCTGGGGAACGTGAAAGCTTTCATCCTCAGCATCTGCTTCGCTGTGGTCTTCGCAACGCTCCTGGTATCGGCCAACACCATGGCGATGTCGATCCGCGAGCGTACTCGTGAAGTCGCCGTCCTCAAGACGATTGGATTCACGCGTCGCAAGATTCTCAGCCTCTACATAGGAGAATCCGTAACTGTCGCGTTGATCGGCGGGATTCTCGGTTGCTTACTGGCTGCCGGCATGGTCTTTGGAATGGCCCATGCCCCAGGAATGGGCTTCTTCTTTCTTGGCATGGCAGTGACTTGGCCTACCGTGCTGCTGGCAGTCGCGGTTGCGGGAACAGTGGGATTTCTAAGCGCGATCTTCCCCGCTTATCACGCAGCGAAAGTTGATATCGTGGACGGTTTGCGTCACATCGGATAGCGCAGAGGACTCATGGCAATCCCCATTAAGTACAACATCCGGAACCTGAAGCTCCGCAAAGGCCTCACCATCATGACCGCGCTGGGCATTGCGCTGACCGTGACCACCGCGGTATTCCTGATGGCGTTGCTGGCAGGTCTCGATCGTGCGTTTGTCAAAAGCGGCGACCCGCTGAACGTTCTTGTGTTGCGCAAAGGATCGCAAGCCGAACTCTCGGGCGGCTTCGATGCCTCGCTCTTCCCTACCCTCAAAGAACTTCCCGGCATTGCTAAAGACAGTAAAGGCGAGCCGATGGCGTCCGGCGAATGGGTCGTGGTCATCGTGCTGCCTCGTAAAGACGGTACCGGGGAAGTGAACGTCTCGGTTCGCGGCGTGATGCCCGACGGCCTCGAGCTTCGCCCTAGCGTCAAGCTGATCGAAGGCCGCTGGTTCTCACAAGGCCAGCGTGAAGTAACGGTGGGCCGCAACATTCATTCCCGCTTCTCGGGCACAAATGTCGGAGACACACTCGACTTCGGCAAAGGCAAATGGACCGTGGTCGGCGTCTTTGACGCTGGAGGCACCGCGTACGATTCCGAGATCTGGAGCGATGTGAATCAAATGGCTCCCGACTTCGATCGCACCGGCGGCTACTCTTCGGCCTACTTGCGCGCGACCGATCCAGTTGCCGCCGACGCTCTCAAGAATCGTGTCAGCGACGATCAACGCCTGAAACTTGAAGGCTCGCTCGAAACCGAATACTTCGCCAAGCAAACGAGTTCCGGTGGCCCGATCAAGTTCGTTGGCACGTTCGTTGCTTTCATCATGGCGATCGGGTCGATCTTCGCTGCCATGAACACTATGTATGCCGCCGTAGCGTATCGCGGCCGCGAAATCGCCACTCTGCGCGTGATTGGCTTCAGTCGGCCGAGCATCTTGACCTCCTTCGTCTTGGAATCTCTCCTGCTCTCGCTGTTGGGCGCGATCCTCGGAGTTGTGCTGATGCTGCCTTTTAACGGCATGACGACAGGCGTGGGCAATCAACTCACCTTCAGTGAGATGGTGTTCAGTCTTCAGCTCACTTGGAAGGTCGCGTTCTACGCCATCCTCTTTGGCATCATCATGGGCGTGCTCGGTGGACTCGCTCCGGCGTGGCATGCCGCCCGGCAGAACATTTTGAATGCGCTCCGCAGCTAAGCTGCCGAGCCTTCGAGACAGGTAGCTCTAAACCATGCCTCTGGACACAAAACACGAAGAACTGCAGAACCTCCGCATCGATCGCTCCAATCGCGGAGAGGCCGCCGGCGAAGTGCCGACCTGGGCGAAGCGTTTCATTCTCGGCGGAATCGCGGTCGTACTGCTGCTCGGAGTCGCGGCGTTAGCTTATCGATTCCTGGCGGCCCCGGTCTCAGAAGTGAATGTCGTTCGCGCCGCGGCTGAGGGCGGAGACATCGGCGGGGTTGTGCTCTCCGCGACTGGCTACGTGGTCGCTCATCACAAGATCAATGTCAACTCCAAGGTCACCGGCCGCCTCGCATGGATCGGCGTCGAAAAGGGTGACAAGGTCAAAGAAGGTCAGGTACTGGTTCGTCTGGAGGACGAAGAATTCCGAGCACAGTACAAGCAGGCGGAAGGCGCTGTCGCAAATGCTCGCGCCTATGTGCAGGAACTGGAAAATGGATCCCGCCCGCAGGAGATCCAACAGGCGCAACACAACCTCGCTGAGGCTCGAGCCACTGCTGCCAACGACAAGATTTCCCTGGAGCGCACCACCCAACTTGCCGCACAAGGCGTGGTTTCCAAGCAGGCGCTCGACGACGCCACTGCCAAGTACGAGTCCAGCCAGCAGCGCATGAATTCGCTCACCCAGGCTTTCACGCTGATGAAGGTTGGTCCGCGCGCCGAGGAACTCGAACGCGCCCGCGGCCAGCTTCTTCAAGCCGAAGGCCAGGCGGCTTATGCGAAGTCGCAACTCGACGCGACTACCATCCGCGCGCCCGTCGACGGCACCATCCTCGAACGCAAAGCGGAAAAGGGAGAGCTCGTCACCTCTCAGTTTGCCAGTACCGCTGAAGGCGGTCCGCAGGGCTCCGTGGTTGCTCTTGCAAATCTGCAAGACATTCAAGTCGAACTCGACATCGCCCAGGATGACTTCGCTAAATTGAAGGCGAAACAGCGCGCCACCATCACGGTCGATGCATTCCCCGATCACAAATACACGGGCTACATCGCCGAGATTTCGCCTGAAGCGAACCGGCAAAAAGCCACTGTGCAGGTAAAAGTGCAGATCGAGAATCCGGACGAATTGCTGCGCCCGGATATGAACGCAACCGTCAAGTTCCTCGCGAACGAAGACAAGACGGTCACGAAGGCTCCGTCAGGCGCGATCGTTCCAACTTCCGCAGTGGTTGACCGCAACGGAAAGAAAGTTGTCTTCGTCGCGTTCAACGACAAGGCTGTGATGCGTGAAGTACACATTGTCAGCTCGCGCTCGGGCGGCTATCTGGTGGATGGCCTGGTCGGCGGCGAAAACGTCATCACCGGACCTGCTGAAACTTTGAAAAATGGCGACAAGATCAAGCTTAAAGGACAAACTACATGAGCACGATGACCCAGACTCCTCCCGCTACCGGCACCAAGGTGGTTCAAGCGCGCAATGTTAGCAAGGTATTCAAGCGCGATGCATTTGAGGTGAAGGCGCTCGAAGACGTTTCCATCGACATTGCCGAGGGAGAATTCCTCGCGCTCATGGGCCCATCTGGCTCGGGCAAGACCACGCTGCTCAACATGATCGCCGCCATCGACCGTCCAACCGCCGGCGAACTGCTCGTCATGGGCCAGAACATCTTCGGCTTCGACGATGCGCAGTCCGCACGCTGGCGCAACGAGCACGTCGGCTACGTGTTTCAGACCTTTAATCTGATTCCGGTGTTGACCGCGTTCGAGAACGTGGAGATGCCCTTGCTGCTCACCAAGCTCTCCGCGTCGCAGCGCCGCGATCACGTGATGACCGCGCTCAAATTGGTGGGATTGGAAGAGCGTGTCAACCACTTACCGAAGCAGCTCTCTGGTGGTCAGGAACAGCGCGTAGCAATCGCGCGCGCGATTGTCAGCGACCCGACCTTGCTGCTCGCTGACGAACCGACCGGCGATCTTGACAGCCATTCAGCAACCGAGATTCTGGAAATTCTGAAGCGGCTGAATGAGAGTTTTAAGAAGACGGTCGTCATGGTAACGCACGACCCGCACGCAGCCTCGTACGCGCACGTTACACGTCATCTTGAAAAGGGCATGCTGCTCCCGCCTGGGGTCAGCTAAAGGGTCAAGGTGCGCGGCCGAACCGATCAGTCGCGCACCCTTTACAGAAGAAGTTAGGCGCGCGCTAAGCCCCGTTCTTCGCTGGCGCTGTCGGCAGGATCCGCGACCCACTCCCACGCTCGTCGCCCGTTCTCTCGAATCGTCGAGCGCGCCTCACCGTATTCCACCAGGCGATTCAAGACCGTGGTCACCGAGGCCAGCGGATCCTTGTGCCGCGCGAGTAGCGGCGGAACTCGCCGCTGAATCTCCTCGCACACTTCCCTAGCGGCTAATGGACGCTTCGCCTCCATCAACACCATCCGGCACGCTTTCGTAAACCCGGGCTGGCGTCCACCGGACTTCCGGTCTACCAGGTCGAGGAGTTCTTCACTCAGAATGTCGTCCCCAAATAGATTCGCAAGCCCCACGATCGTCTGTTTCACAGTTCCGATGCGCTTCATGATCTCGGCTCTTTGACGCATCAACTGCCGGAGTTCGTCATGCGCCTGCCGCACGACCTCCACTACATGCGCGTCCCCGGTTCCCGGAATATTCCTGTTCCCGTTCCCATTGAGTTCCACTGACCTGATCTCCATCGCGCCATCCTCCCAACGCAGACTGCAGTCGTCACCGGCCCAACTATGCCGACACCGCGCCCATTATGCTGGATACGCTCAAGCCTGCCTGCAAGTTCCCCAAAATGTTGTCTGGCCGGTATACCGACTTCTGACAACTTGCCCCGTTAGACGTGTCAAGAATTGATCGGTAAGCAGAAAACGCGGTGGAATGTGCAGGATATGAAGATTCGGAGAACACAGTTCACGGTGAACGTGAGCCCTGAACGTCCATGTAACTATATGGAATTCTAAATAACATTTGTGCTGTCGAGTGCAGGCTTGTCATCCCTGGCGCCTCCCTCGTCGATTGCGTGTTTTGCGAGATTTGCTGCGAGATCATCGGTCGCGGAGCGACCGTGGGTTGCGAGCTTTCGATTAGTAGGCGAAGCCGTCCGGTTGGCTCACAGCTCCAACTCGCACCTGGTTATCAATAAAATTTTGGCCGGTTGTTAGTGCTTTACGATTTGTCTCTAACAGATCCACGCGCTTGATCTTCGTCTCAATCACTCGCATCGCAGTTTCGCTGCTGAGGCATTCAACCTCTTCCAGGAGCGCGCCCATCATTACGATATTGGTGACTTTCGTTGAGCCAAGTTTGTCAGCCATCGCCGAAGCCGGAATACATACCACCCGCGCCTGCGGCATCACAAAGTCTTCGGGCAGCCGCTCGTTGTTATAGAGGATAAGTCCGCCCGGCAAAACTTCCGCAGCAAACTTCCGCAACGAGATTTCGTTCATCGCAATCAGCACGTCCGGATGGGAAATCAGCGGCGATCCAATCCGTTCCTTCGAAAGACAGACATGGCAATGCGCGCTGCCCGATCGCATCTCGGGCCCATAAGAAGGCAGCCAGCTCACTTCTAGGCCTTCGCGCATTCCCATTTCGGTGAGCAGTTGCCCGAGCAGCAACACTCCCTGACCCCCGAAGCCGGCGATCTTGAGATTCAGCTCCGCGAAATGATGATGAACGTTCGTCACCTTGCCGCCTACCACTTCATCCTTTGCGCTGATCTCCAGAAAATCCGACACTAAGCGCTGCGGAGGGTCCGCATTCACGATTGGCTCCGGCTTGCGATCCCGAAATAGATTCAACGGAAACGTTGGAACAAGCTTCTCTCCCACCCACCGCCGCGCCTCGACCGGATCTTTGCCCCAGATCGTCGGACACGGCGACAGGATCTCGACAAACGAAAATCCAACTCCATCGCGCTGAATATCGAGCGCTTTTCGCACCGCACGCCGCGCCTTCATGATGTTCTTGTTGTCGGAGAGCGCCACCCGCTCCACGTACACCGGCGCCTCGAGCGTAGAGATCAATTCCGCCATGTGCAGCGGGAAGCCTTCATTCTGCGGCCGCCGCCCCCACGGTGACGTCAAGCTCTTCTGCCCAACCAGGGTGGTCGGGGCCATTTGCCCGCCCGTCATCCCGTAGATTGCATTGTTGACGAAGAAGACTGCGATCTTCTCGCCGCGGTTCGCGGCATGAATAATTTCGGCCGTACCAATGGCTGCCAGGTCACCGTCCCCCTGGTAAGAAATTACAATCTTCTCAGGACAGGTGCGTTTGATCCCAGTCGCGACCGCAGGCGCGCGTCCGTGCGCTGCTTGCACATTCCCCGTATCGAAGTAGTAGTAAGCGAAGACCGAACATCCCACCGGACTTACAAAGATCGTGCGGTCCTGCAAGCCGAGATCTTCGATCGCCTCAGCAATCAGTTTATGCGCCACGCCATGCCCGCAGCCCGCGCAATAGTGCGTCTGGTGCTGCAGTTCGCCCTTGCGCTCGTAGCCGTCATAGAATGCAGCGGACTTGGTATGAATCACTATGTAACCGTTGGAGTTCTCTACGCCCGGTGCTTTTGTCCCGTCCCACATGGGCTGCCTCTCCTACGCCAGCGAAGTCATGTGCACCAAAATCTCGGCCAGAATCTCTTCCACCGATGGCACGTTGCCACCGGTCCTTCCGTAGAACTCCACCGGCACTTTGCCTTGCAGCGCCAGCCGGACATCCTCGACCATCTGCCCGTTGCTTAGCTCAACGACGAGCACTTTGTGAGCACGCGCCGCAGCCCTCTGCAACGCTTCCGTCGGGAACGGCCACAACGAAATCGGGCGGAACAGGCCGACGTGCAAACCTTGCTTGCGTCCTTCTTCCACCGCGGATCGAAGCACGCGCGACGTAATGCCGTAGCCCGCCAGCAACACATCTGCATCGGCAGCGTCGTACAACTCGCACCGCGCCTCCACCTCAGAAGCGCGCCGGTACTTCGCTTCCAACTTGCGCTGGTGCGCTTCGAGTTGATCGGGTTCGAGGAAGATCGAACTCACAAGATTCTTCTGCGTCGCGGGCGTTCCTTGCACGGCCCAGGGCTTGTCGGGAATCACAGCCTCGCGATATTCCAACTCCACCGGCTCCATCATCTGCCCGATGAAACCATCGGCCAGCAGGATCACCGGATTGCGATATTTGTCGGCCAGTTCGAACGCGAGCACGGTCAGATCGGCCATCTCCTGCACGGATGCAGGTGCGAGCACCAGGTTGTGATAGTCGCCGTGCCCTCCGCCCTTCACCATCGCAAAATAGTCACTCTGCTCCGGCGCGATGTTGCCCAACCCCGGACCGCCGCGCACCACATCCACGATCACGCACGGTAGTTCTGCCCCAGCAATGTAGGAAATCCCCTCCTGCATCAAGCTGAGGCCAGGCCCCGATGACGCTGTCATCACACGCGCCCCCGCCGCCGCGGCGCCGTAGACCATGTTGATGGCCGCAACTTCGCTCTCCGCCTGAATGAATGTTCCACCCACTTGTGGGATATACAGCGCCGCGGCTTCTGCAATCTCACTCGCCGGAGTTATCGGATACCCA
>Ga0306920_100009942_pt1 | contig 12721 bp, 15 predicted proteins | sample flu12Cox44000170_FD_204666 | JGI IMG/M metagenome (GOLD analysis project Ga0306920, IMG submission 204666) | Lab enrichment of tropical soil microbial communities from Luquillo Experimental Forest, Puerto Rico - flux4day.12C.oxic.44.000.170 (v2)... | ecosystem: Environmental > Terrestrial >...
GCCTCCTCGGGCATCTGGGTCAGCGCAAGAAAGGCGTTGAATACCTCGGCTCCGAGTAGGACGGCGAAGATCATCGCGGAAGTAGTTGCTGTCTGGACGAGGCTGTCGGTGAAATCCGACCAGCTCAGCCGGCGCTGCATCAACCCCGCCAGCAGCATCAATACTACCCCGACCCCGGCCGCCTCGGTCGCGGTGAAGATGCCGCTGTAGATGCCGCCCAGCACGACTAGGATAACAAGCAACGCAGGCCAGACACTGAGCAGTGAACCGGATACCCTTCTTTCGCCATCAGATTTCTCATGGATCGGAGCTAACGCCGGATTACGGCTCGCTACGATACGGATGACGAGGCAATAGAGGACAACGGCGAAGATGCCCGGGACGAGCGCTGCCTGGAACAGCTTCGCGATGTTCTGCTCCGCGATGATGGCGTAGATCACCAGGATGATCGACGGAGGAATCAGCAGATCGACGACGCCGCCGACAGCGATGATTGCGCTTCCGAAGGCAGGTTCGTAACGCAATCGTTTCATTTCAGGCAGCGCGGCACGGCTGAATGTTGCGGTGGTCGCAAGTGACGAGCCGCAGATCGCGCCGAAGATGGAGCATGCTCCAATCACCGAAATGCCTAGTCCGCCACGCATCCGACCGACCAGGATGCTGCACAGCGCAAAAAGGTCGCGGGCGAGACCGGAACGCTCCGCGAATGCGCCCATCAGCACGAACAATGGGATGACGGAGAGCGTGTAATTCGCGAATAGATAGTAGGGTGTCGCGTTGAGAAAATTCAAAAAGCTTGAGAGTCCGACAAAGTAGATGTAGCCGGCGCTTCCCACGGCCAGCATCGAGAGCGCGACCGGCATTCGCGCCATGATAAGCAAGAACATCGCGACAAAGCCGCCGACTCCGACAGCGAATGGGGTCAACTTGAGCCCCGCAGCAGGCGGCCCGCGGTGAGCACGGAGACCAAGGCGAGAAGGAACAGCATGGTCACGCCCGCGAGCATGAACCAACCGATCGGCAATCCGATCACGGTGCTAACAGTATGGCTGCGGATCGCGTCGAGGGCGGCGACCAAGAGCCGCCAGGAGAGAATCACGGCTGCGGCCGCATAGACGATGTCCCAAAACGCATCGATGGCAGCGCGGACCCGCTGCGGCAAGCGCTGCGTGAACGTGTCGACCACAATGTTCGATCGGTTGAGCTGACCGAACGGCAGGAACGCGAAGGCCGCGACTGCGGTTGCCGCCTGGATCAGCTCGACGTCCCCCGGGATCGAAGTTGCAAGAAACCAACGCGTGGCGATGCTTGCCACGATGAGCATGCCCGCCGCCAGCATCAGGCTTCCGCCGAAGAAAGCGGCCGCGTGTGACGCGCGATCCAGGAAACCTCCATGCGGAGGTGTACTATCCGACTCCCATTCTGGCATGTCCGTCAAGCTGACTCGTATTTCGCCACTAGTTCGCGGGCAAATTCGACGAGTTTCTGGCCGTTCTGACCTCGATCGGAGATTTGCCTGACCCAGGCTTCGTAGATCGGCTCGACTGCTTTGCGCCAGGACTTCACGCTCTCTTCTAGCAGCGACTCGATCGTGTTCTTACGCTTGCGGACCAGGTCCGTGACAACCACGGCTTCGTTGTCCCAGATGGCTCCGGCCTCGGCGGCGGGCTTCAATCCGCTGTTAGCGTCGATCACGGCCTTGAGATCCCCTGGAAGGCTTTCGTAGCGTGGCTTGTTCATGGCTAGCAGGAACGACGTGGTGCTCAGCGTCGGCGAGCTGGGAATTTCGGTGTGGAATTTGACGAGTTCCTCAATTTTCAGAGTGGGTACCGCCTCCCATGCAAGCACACAACCGTCGATCACACCTTGCGCCAACGCCTCAGGAACCTGCGGCACAGGCATCGCGATGGCGTTGACACCGACACTGCGGAGCGCGTCACCAAGCAGTCTTGCGGAGAAGCGCAGGCGGATCCCGCGCAAATCATCCAGGCTCTTTATGACCCTGTTTGCGTGGATGACGCCGTGATCCTGCGCGAAGAAGCAGATGGGGTGGACCTCTCTGAATTCGTCGCGCATATGGCGCTCTGAGAACTCCTGCAAAGCCTTCGAATTGGGGACAGCCTTGCGGGCACCGATGAAGGGCAAATCAAATACCTCGATGATCGGGAAGCGGCCAGCTGTGTACGCGGGCAAGGTCCAGACAATATCCACGACGCCGTCGCGCGCTTGGTCGAAGAGCTGCTGAGGGCTGCCGCCAAGCTGCATCGACGGAAAGATATCGATCTTGATCCGGCCCTTGGATTCCGTCTCGATCTTGCGCGCCCAGGGCGCGATGAATTTGGCCGGTACGTTGCCATTCCGTGCCAGGAAGTGGTGAAGCCTCAGAGTGAATTCAGCGTCCTGTCCGAAGCTCAGTCCGGCCACCCATGGCGCAGCCAAGGTGCTACCCATGCCGATCAGAACACGTCGACGAGAACTCCGCATGCTTTTCCTTAAGACGCCAAGAACTCATTCTTGTATTGTCAGCCTATGATACCAGAGTGAAATATCAAACTCCTTTCTTGGATAGAGCGCGTGCAATTCATCGGGCGGCAGGCAGCCTGGGCCCGATCGTCTTTGTCAACTTATCGTGGCGCGGCCAGGATCCTCGCCCAGTGCATCCGCTAGCGATGAGCTTCGCGGCCAACTGGACGCCGTATCATCTGCGCGATTTCAGAGCGCTTTTCGACGAACTGCTGCGTGGCTTTTGTCTGGATTTGATCGCGCGGGCGCGGGAGCCCCACGTTAACTTGAGCGAGGATACTGCTCGGAGAATGCGACAGAACAATTACCCGATCGGACAGGTAAACAGATTCATCTATATCGTGGGTGACTAGTACAATCGTTATTCCAAATTGATCGCGCACGGCGGCAACGAGGTCTTCCAAATCGGCACGCGTCTGTGCATCCAGCGATGCGAAAGGCTCATCCATTAACAAGAGCTTTGGCTGATAGGCGAGCGCTCGTGCAATCGCTACCCTTTGCTGCATTCCACCAGATAATTGCCAAGGATATAGCTCGCCGCACCCCGTGAGATTGACTGCTTTGAGACTTTCCACGATCCGCCGGCGACACTCTGCAGAAGTGATTGGTTGGTATCGCAGGGGAAGTTCGATGTTTCCGTTTACAGTAGTCCAAGGCAGCAATGAGCGGCCGTACTCCTGAAATACGATCGCAAGTCCGTCGGGAATACCTTGTACGACCTTGCCCTGAAACCTGATGGTTCCGCCCGTTGGTTTAAGAAGTCCCGCCAGTGCCTTTAGCAACGTCGTCTTACCGCAGCCTGACGGTCCCACGATTGAAACGATCTCGCCTGGTTTGACATCGAAGGTGATATTGGCAGCAACCAGCTGCTCCGGAGCGTAAGCATGATGGAGACGTTCAACAGAGAGCACGTCGCACCGCTATGACGTCGCGGTTCGGCCGCGTGCGCCGCGGTGCCATCCCAGGACGCGTTTCTCAAACTTTAGGAATAACCAGTTCAGGGTATAACCAATCAAAGCGAGCAAGACGATGCCGCACCACATATCGGTGAGCAAAAACATGATTTGTGCGTTCTGGATGCGATAGCCAATACCGCTCGTGCTAGCCGCCAATTCGCTCACCACCATAAGGATGACAGCAAGCGACAGTGAAACCCGCATGCCTGCAAATATCTTGGGCATCGCTGCAGGCAACACAATACGCCATAAGCGCGCGTGACGGGGTATTCGAAATGCCTTCACGGTATCAAGTTGAACGGGATCGACGGTGCGCGTGCCCTCGATTGTATTCAACAGAATCGGCCAGACGCATCCGAATGCAATTAACGTGACCCGCATTGTCGATTCGGTGCCAAGGAGAATGATGAAAACCGGGATCAATGCGGGCCCAGGGATCGCGCGAAGAAACTGTAGCGCGGGGTTCAGAAAATCCGACAGACTACGCGAGCGTCCAATTAGGATTCCGAATGGCACGCCTACCAGCACGGCGAGAGCCCAGCCACCCAATAACCGAAGCAGGCTCGGAATCACGTCCTGAAAGACGCTGCCGCTGAGAAAAAGGCGGCTCGGCGGCCCTGACAGCCATAAGGTTACGGCGCGGTGAAGGATTTCGCTGGGTGGTGGAAAGAAAATCGATCCAGCTTTTCTGGCTGCGTATTCCCATACAATAATCAGTGCGATGCCTAATCCGTATCGCACCGCCAACGACTGTATGGCGTTAAACGCATGCGGATGCCAGCGATCAATCCCTATTCCTTCTGTGCTCATGACGGAAGCGTGCCCAGATATCGCCATCCAAAGAAGCGGCGATCGATTAGCCCTAGAGCACTATTGATCATTGCGCCAATGATCCCAGCTATGGCGGCGCCAGCGAGGACTGAGTCCATTTGGCCACCGTTCAAGGACACAAACAAAATGTACGAGCCGATGCCGCTGTCCGCAGATGCAAGCAACTCGGCGCCAACTACGACGATTAACGCGATCGCCGCAGAAATGCGGATTCCCGTGAAGATAAACGGCGCCGCGCTTGGAAGACAAATGCGGCGGAGAATGGCGCTTTGCTTTAGTCCAAAGCAGCGCGCGGTCTGGACCGCAATGGGATCAACGTCGTGGACGCCGTAGACGGTATTGAACAAGATTGGCCACGTGGCCGCATAAGCGACTAGAATGATCTTCATAGAGAACCCCTGTCCCCACAACAGAATTCCAAGCGGGATGAGGGCGACCGAGGGAATCGGCCGCATGAATTCGATCAGCGGTGAAGTCATTTTGTAACTCAGTTCGGATGTCCCGATAAGAATGCCGATCGGCACGCTGATCAATGTTGCAAGGGCGAGCCCGACGGCCCACGCATGAAGCGTTGCCAAGACATGCCCTAGAAATTTTGGATCCTGCAGCAACTCGACCATGCGGCGCACGACCGTGGACGCTCGCGGTAGGTAGACAGGAGGGACAAGCTCCAGCCTCGTCACGAACTCCAAGATCAAAAAGAAGGCGAATATGCCCAAGCCAACGCGCAACGTGGTTGCCGCGCGAGATAGAAGATTGGGGCCGGTGAACAGTCTCGATCGGCCGAAGCCGGCTCGAGGATCCGCGGCGCCGGACAAGTCGCTCATTATCTCGGCGTGGCGACATCCGGCAGCTGCGTTTTTCCGGGCAGCATTTGCAGCCGGTCCATAAGATCTGCAATTTTCTTCAGCTGCGTGAAGTCGCTCTTTTCAGGGGTGTAGGAGAGAACGATCTTGCGTGCAAGTTCCGGCCTGAGAGTCGTGAAAGTTGGATAGATGTCGCGCAGTTTGTCGGGATTGTTGTGTGCGAAAGATAGACCTTTCGCTAGCGCACGCTGAAGCGCTGCAACCGTGTTCGGATTGCTTTCAGCGAACTTTTGCGTCACGGGAATCCGACGAGGGGAAAGCGGTCGTATTCTCCCGTAAACAGATCAAAGACCGACCTCAACCCGCCCTGGGCCTGCACCACTGAGAGAAGGGGTTCCGGGATGCACGCCGCATCGACTCCGCCTCGCAACACAGTTGGAGCCATGTCCGGAACGCCCATCACGGTGTAGCCGATCGATTTGTAGTCAAGTCCTTTCTTATGCAGGACGTCGTTGAGAATTAGATCGCAGGCTCCGCCGACCGTGACGACAGCGATCTTCTTGCCGATGAGGTCCTCGGTTCGCTTGATGGGCGAATCGTCTTTGACCATGAACAGCGCTTGTCCCGGGGTTCCCCGATCCGCCTCGCTGAGAGGCAGCAAGGGAACACCGCGATTGGTGGCGAGAAGGAAGGCTGTCCACGTTACGCCGCCGGTGTCGAAGTCGCCCCCAACGATGCCAGCGACTGGATTCGTGCCCATCACCCGTGGCGTCACGTTGAGAGCTTCGGCCTGAAAGAAGCCCTGCTGCAACGAGAGGTAGACGATCCCGTAATTCGTAATGGGGAACACGCCGAAAGTAATATTCGGCTTTTCAACTTTCCCAGCCTGAGCGGCGGACGGTTGCGTGCTTGTGAGAATGCCGAGCGCAACGAGGAGACCTGCTGTCAGACCGGCGCTGAAGCGATGCGGCCGCGCTCCTGGTGCTGGAAGCTTACCGTGATTTCTCATGATGTTTTCCTTCAGGGTAACACAACACTTTAGGTCGTACGGACGTTTGTTACCTCGGCCGCCGCGTCACACGATTGACATGCTAAAACAGTGATGTTTCACTGTAATTTAATAGAATAAATCTCCCAATCGCAAGGAGTGGATGCATGGATCCCGCGACCGGCTCGCTTGTCCTGAAAGGCGCGCATGTCATCGACCCCGAACAAGGGATCGACCGAGTCGCGGATGTGCATGTTGCCGACGGCAAGATTCAATTTGTCGGGTCGCGGAAGCTTACTGCGAATACGAAAGTCGTCGAAGTGTCCGGTCATTATCTTAGTGCCGGATGGATAGACATCCACGTACACGCCTATGGCACGTTGGGTTTTGCAAATCCCGATACGGTTGGTGTCTATCAGGGCGTTACAACGTTTGTGGACGCTGGTGGTCCAGGCATCGGTGTGCTGGATCAGTTCATGGAGCTTTTGAGTGATCTGGAAACCACCCTCTATGCCGGCGCATTCATTCGCCCGATGGGTTTACTCGGACTCAACTTTATCGAAGGCGACGTTCGGACACTTGGCGAAGTGCCGATTACCCGTTGGGTTGACTTCGCGAAGCAGCATCGGGGCCTGCTGCGTTACATCAAATGCAATGCGATAGGCGACTATGGTCCGGGCACCCTTAAGTTGACGAAGGGACTCGCCGAAATTTTAAATCTACCGCTTTATATGCATATCGGCGAATTCCAACTGCAAAATCCGAAACACCTGTTAGCGCCCGAGGCATTCCGTATAGCGGAATCTGGCGACATGATCACGCATCTTTATCACGGCAACTTGGGACAGGTGATTGACGAAAGTGGAAAGGTACTGCCGATTGTTCGTGATGCCGAGCGGCGCGGAGTAATTTTTGATCTTGGATTTGGCGGTTACAATTTCTCTTGGAACGTGGCTGAAAAAGCTTTCGCACAAGACCTGATACCTCACACGATCAGCTCCGACCTGCAACAATTCAATGTCGTTCGGCCGGTGAAATCGTTAGCGAACGTGATGAGCGCCATGATCCGCCTCGGCATGACACTGCCACAGGTGATCGAGCGTGTAACGTGCAATCCTGCTCACGCGTTGTCGTTGGTTGATCGTGCAGGAAGCCTCAAGCCTGGCCTGCCAGCCGACATCACCATATTTCATGTTGAGACTGGTGATTACGAAATTTCTGACTGTTACACGAAGGTTCGCAAGGCTGAAAAGCAGATCATTCCGGTTCTTACTTTCAAGAATGGTAAGCGTTTTGAAGCCGATCTTGCATTAGCGCAAGAGGAGAACAATTGGTTCCTGCAAATCGCCGAAGATCACGTGCCGTCCCGAGCACGTGCGCTCAGTGAGCGCCAGCGTAGCTTCCTTAGCGCGCTTGCCGCACGTATATCGTCGATCAATTGGGAGCTTTCCTCTGCAGAACGTCTCGATATCGAGAAGGCGCTGGAGCTCCAGGAGATATTTCACGAAGTGCGAGGGAAGCAGGGGCTCCCGCTGAAGGATGCGTTGCTGTCGGTTTATGCGTCTTTTTTGGACCAAAACTTCACAATGCAGATTGGCCTTCTCTTGCTGCGGCTAGAGCGACGCTTTGCACTCCAGCGGTTGCGCGACGTCTCGGGCCAACGTCCGATGGCGGCGTGAAAGCGGTATTCAAGGATGCTAAATTTAGCTCTTTCAAAAGGAACATTCTGACGTGAGCCAAGATCTTGCAGGATCTTTGCAAATGACAGAACGACCTTGGCACGTTTTGACCGGGCTTCGAGCGGACAGCACGAAATTTCCGGCACGAGCCAAGCTTGATGGCGAGGGGATCGTCATACTTCGTACCAAGACAGGCTTGCGTGGTGTGCAGCGCAGTTGCCCGCATATGCAGGGCACGATGATGAACGCTGAGCTAATTGCCAGCGATACGATGGTGCGGTGCCCCCTGCATGTTTTCACGTTCAAGCTATCGGATGGCAAAGGCGTCAACTGCCCCGGATTTCGGCTCAAGGTATATGAGATCAAGGAAGAAAACGGTGTGCTTTTCGGCAGAAGTGTAAGTTAGGCCCAAAGCGGGACTCGCTCGCGAGCGACCAAGTTATGGCTGTTGTTGAAGCTCAACCAACCGAGATCACCGCGGCAGTGCGTAAGCGGCGTTTCAACCGCCTTGGTGTTGTGCTTACACAGGTTGGAATCCTCGCTGCGATATTGGCTGTTTGGCAATTCGCTGTGACGGACGCGCTGCTGCCGTATTTCAGCCGCCCTAGCTTGATTGCCGCCAAGTTGTTTGAGCTGCTGACCCATCAGGACATCTACCGGCATATCTCGGTCACGCTGGCTGAGATTGTAATGGGCTACTCGCTGGGAGCAGTGATTGGGCTGTCGCTCGGTTTTATTCTTGGACGATCGCAGTTTCTCTCGGCTGCGCTGCAACCCTACATCATTGGACTTTACAGCATCCCAAAAATCGCGCTCGCCCCGGTATTCATTGTGTGGCTTGGCTTGGGAATTGCCTCGAAGGTTGCAGTCGTATTCGTAGCAAGCTTCTTTCTCGTATTCTTCAACACATATTCCGGCCTTATTTCGATCAACGAAGAGCTGGTGCGGTTGGCTCGCCTGATGGGGGCGTCCTGGCCACAGACGGTAACACGCGTGATTCTCCCTGCGGCGGCGCCTCAGATCTTTCTTGGGCTTCGGACAGCCGTTCCATACGCCGTGATCGGAGCCGTGATCGGGGAATACATCGGATCGAGCGAAGGTCTTGGCTACTTCATTCTGTACGCCTCGCAGACTTATGATGCCGCAGCGCTCTTCGCAGGCATCATCATCCTCGTCGCAATCGTTTTCATGGCGAATTTTGGCCTGAACTGGCTTGAAGGACGCGTCATTCGTTGGCGTAAGGCTGGAGGGCAAACCGTACAGCTTTGAACGAATGCGTTATCGGAACCGCGCAATCGAACTTGCTCGGAGTAATTTTGGCGGATGGCGCCCAACGAACACGGAAGGATAAGCATGATAGCTCGTCGGAAATTCATCGAGGGAATAGGGGCCGTCAGCATCTCATCGACGATTTTCGCGGCTCCAGGCGGCGCCCAGCCGGCTGCGCGCCCCGTCGTGAAAGGTGTCTACGCAGCGCCCGGGCTTTCGTTCTCGGCTATTTTTCTCGCTGAGCGACTGGACCTTTGGACGAAGAATGGCGTGACCGCCGAGATGAAGCAGGTTCAAGGCGGGCCTTTGTCGATGGTCGCGTTGACCAATCGGGAAGCGAGCTTTGCGGGCGTTGCCTCCACGGACCCAGTCGTAGGATGGGAAAAGGGGATCAAGACGCTTTCGATCGCGGCGTTTACCGGATCGCTAGCCATGCAATTTACCGCGCGCAAGGATTGGATGTCTCGTGTCGGCGTCTCACCGAAAAGCGCGCTTGCCGACAAGCTAAAGGCATTCAGAGGAGCGCGCATAGGCGCTTCCACGATCGGCGGCGGCCCCGCGCAATATACGCGCTATCTCGCACGAACCGCTGGAATTGATCCGGAGTACGACATGAAAATCCTTGCGGTTGGGTTTGGAGCCGCAAGAATGGCGGCACTGCGGACTAATCAGGTCGATGTTACCGTTGGTGATGCCCCGGAGGCCGACCAAGTCGAGCTAGAGGGTTTCGGTGAGCTTTTTCTGAACTGTTCACATGAAGTGCCCATATTCAGGGAATTTCCCTACACTGTGGCTCTTGTCACTCCGGAATTCGCCAACGAACAATCCGAGCTGGTACGTCGGGTTGCACAGACCCTGGGTCAGGCGAACGACATGTTCGCGACGAACTTCGGCCAGGTGGTCGACGTGCTCAAGCAACAGTTCGCGAGTGTACCTGCGAAGGCTATGGAACGGGCCTTGGAACGTGATCGGGATAGCTACCCGCGTGGATGCCGAATGACCACGACGATGTGGGAAAACAATATCAAGGTCGCGTTGGCAACCAAGATGATTTCGGCCGCCTTGCCTTCGCGCGAGGGCGAGCTGTGGACGAATAGGTTCTTGAGCTGATGAGCATCACCGAGCTGTAACGTTGGGCCGCGTGACCGAACGTAACAACCCTCGCGGGACGCAGAGTTGGGGACAGCATGTCGCTGCAACGAAGTGATGCGCGGGCATTTGTGATGCACGCCGGAAAGGGGCTGCCAGCGATACGGTTTACGGATGTCCGGCTTGCCTTTGTCGGCCAAGAGCGCGATCTGTTAGCGCTGGACCGCGTCAGCTTCGACGTGCCTCCCGGAAGGATCACAACTGTGGTGGGCCCCTCCGGTTGTGGAAAAACGACGTTGCTGCGGCTCGCCGCGGGGCTGATCGGCACATCCAGCGGCACCGTGTTCTGCAACGGTGCGCCCGTGAACAGCTTGAACACCAGCGTCGGATACGTCACCCAAGACAATAATCTGTTTCCTTGGCTCACAGCGCTCGGCAATGTCGAATTCCCGTTGGCAATCCGCGGCATCACTCGACGCGAGCGACGGGAGAGAGCACTCCATTGGTTGCGTTTGGTTGGGCTTGAAGAGTTCGGGGACCACTATCCCTCGCAACTTTCAGGGGGCATGCAGAAGCGTGTTTCGATTGTGCGAACTCTCATTTACGAGCCCGCCGTGGTCCTGCTCGACGAGCCGTTCGGCGCGCTCGATGCACAAACGCGTATGGGCCTGCACCATGAGCTGCTTGAGCTATGGCGCGAGAAAAAGAGCACCATGTTGTTCATTACGCATGACTTGGTGGAAGCAATTACGCTGTCCGACCAAATCGTGGTAATGACTCGCAGACCCGGGCGCGTGAAGGAGATTTATGAAGTGCCGCTTGTCCGGCCCAGGAATGTCTTCGAAATTTATCTAGAGCCCGGTTTCGAGGCCGCCTATGCGGCGCTCTGGAAGCACTTCAAATCTGAGATCAGCATCACCGGTGTCGTTAAGGACTAGCTCGAAATAGCCGGGTTCCAAAGAATATGAAATCCCTTCGTAAAAAAAGCGTCGGCCCGCGAGATCGTAGGGCGGGCGATGTTGCATCACGACGCCGTTTGCCGCGCCAATCTCTGCGCGACGCGGCCTATGAGGCCATCAAACATCGGATCATCACCTGCAAGTTCAAGCCCGGTGAGTGCATCAACGAAGCATCAGTCTCGGCCCTACTCGGATTAGGGCGTACTCCAGTCCACCAAGCCATCGATCGGCTGATGCTTGAAGAAATGGTTGAGGTCATTCCACGCAAGGGTGTAATCGTCAAACCGGTCATCCTGCAGGACGTGATGCAGATGATCGACGTGCGCCTAATAAATGAAGTCTACTGCGCACGACTGGCCGCCGCGCGAGCTGACGATACACACATAGAAAATCTCGTTGAGACTATGGGTAGGGCTCGCAAGGCAATTGCCGCGCGCGATGTCCACGCCCTTATGAGACTCGACCGTGAATTTCATCTCGTCCTGGCCAATGCGACAAAAAACTTCGAGCTGGCTAAGGTGGTGCGAAAGCTCAACGAGCGGTCGCTGCGCTTTTGGTTTATTTGATTTACCACGCCGGACCACCACCGCAGCTTTCAGGAGCAGCATGAAGCCATTTTTGCCGCCATCCGCGAACATGATTCCGACGGAGCGGAGAGCGCAATGCGGGCGCACATCGAGGCGTTCCGCCGTAGCGTCGCACGTCATCTTTAGCTCTTCAGCTTCCGCTGCGCCTTGCGGCCATTACACCTGGCGCAGTGAGTGCTTCGTCACGCAGGCATGCAACAATGCACCACCGGGCGCAGGCCGCCTCCTAGGTTAGAAGTGATATTTCAGGAATGATCAGCGCCGTCAGTCGACTCCGAAGCACCTGCAAAGGACCGTACCCGTATCCTAAAGAAACTGGGATACATTTGTGCGGAAGGATTCGATGTGTGCCCGCATGGCTGCTTCAGACTTATCAGGGTCGTGCTGGTGGATGGCGGCAAAAATAGCATTATGCTGATCATGCACGCTCTCGTACTGCGCCGGTGCGTTGAGTGAAATGAACCAGAACCGAAGCGATCGTTCGTGCAAACTCCGCAGCAGCTCAGTCAAGACATCGTTTTTTGCGGCCCGCGCGACGAGCAAATGAAATTCACGGTCAAGTAACATCATATTTTCTATATTACGCATCGAGGTCTAATGCTTTGTGCGCTTTAGCACGCCAGCCAATTCGGCAATATCGGAGTTGTTAGCTCGTTCAGCCGCAAGGCGGGAACAGTAGCTTTCGTTGACTAGACGGGTCTCAATAATTTGCAAAACCTCATTAAGGCTTACAGGCCTTACAATAACGCCTTTGCGCGGGATGACGTCGACCAGGCCCTCTATCATCAGGCGATCCAGTGCTTGATGGACGGGCGTTCGGCCAATTTTCAACATCGACGAGAGTTGCAGTTCGTTGATGTATTCGCCCGGCCTGAACGCGCAGGTGATGATGCGATGCTTGATGGCATCGTAGGCCGCATCCCGCAGAGAAGCTGCGGTAGGTGAGTTTGTGTGGGCCGGCTTGAAGCTAGTCCTGCCTCTTCTCACGCTCGATTTGACTGTTCGCTTCGGCATCGTCAGGCATTCGCGCGAAA
>Ga0306920_100009945_pt1 | contig 12719 bp, 23 predicted proteins | sample flu12Cox44000170_FD_204666 | JGI IMG/M metagenome (GOLD analysis project Ga0306920, IMG submission 204666) | Lab enrichment of tropical soil microbial communities from Luquillo Experimental Forest, Puerto Rico - flux4day.12C.oxic.44.000.170 (v2)... | ecosystem: Environmental > Terrestrial >...
GCGCGAATTGCGGACAATCTCGAGCATGCGCTGCCTCACTTCGTCAATGCTCTTCGAGGCGTCCACGTCGTGCAGTCGGCCGAGCCTCCGGTAATACGACACCAGCGGCTCGGTCAGCTTTTCGTAACCCTCCAGCCTCGGCGCTACAATTTCTTCCCGGTCGTCCGGCCGCTGTATCAGCTCTCCACCGTCGTTATCGCAGCGGCCATCCACTCTTGGCGGGCGCTCGTAAATATTATAAATCTCGCCGCCCACCTTGCACATGCGCCGGCCGGTGATGCGTTTCAGCACCAGCGCCGGATCCAGCGCAAAATGCACAACCAGCGGCGGCCGGTAGCCGTGCTGCCGCAGCAGCACGCTCAAGTACTGCGCCTGCGCGACGGTCCGGGGAAACCCGTCAAACACAAACCCATGCGAACAATCCGGCCTCTCGATGCGCTCCCGGACCATTTTCAGGACCAGGGAGTCCGGGACCAGGTCGCCACGCGCCATGATGGGCTTCACTTCCAGGCCCAGCGGCGTCCCCAGGCTGACATGCTCTCTAAACATGTCCCCGGTCGAAAGATGCGGCACGCGGTAGAGCTTTGCCAACTCCTTCGCTTGCGTGCCTTTTCCTGCGCCTGGAGGCCCAAGGAAAATGACGGCGCGGTCCAGTCTTTCCAGGGCCCGAGTCTCCGGAGACACTCCGCTTGTCTCTCCTAGCGGCGACCGCGCAACCGGCCCTTCCGCGCAAACCCCTCATAATTCCGCATCACCAACTGCGCCTCGAGTTGTTGCACCGTGTCCATGGCCACGCCGACGACGATCAGGAGCGATGTGCCGCCAAAATAAAAGTTCACGCCGAGGCCTTTCAGGAACCACACCGGGAAGTGGCGGTCAAACCAGGCGCCGATGCCCAAGCCTAGGTGGTCGAGGTGAATCCCGGCGATCATCCACTCCGGGAGCAAGCAAACAATCGCCAGGTAGATTCCGCCGATGAACGTAAGCCGCTTCAGAATCTTGCTGACGTGCTCTGAAGTGGTGCGCCCGGGCCGAATTCCGGGGATGAAGCCCCCATTCTTGCGCATGTTGTCGGCCAGCTCCGTGGGGTTGAAGACTATGCCGATGTAAAAGAACGAGAAGATCAGAATCAGCGCAACGTAAAGCAGGGTGTAGAGCGGCTCACCCCATTTGACGTAGGACTGGATCCTGTCCACGAATTCGTATCTGCCGCGCAGGGCAAGCGCGATAGTTGCCGGAAAAGCCAGAAGAGAGCTGGCAAAAATCGGCGGGATCACCCCGCCGGAATTGACGCGCAACGGCAGGTACGAGGATTGTCCGCCCATGACGCGGCGGCCGACGACGCGCTTGGCGTATTGCACCGGGATGCGGCGCTGGCCACCCTCCATGAAAACGATGAACGCCACTACCGCGACCATCAAGGCAATCAGAAGAATCATGTAGATTGGCGTAAAACCGCCCCACTGGTGGGTTACAAAAGCCTTCTCGTAAAGGTCGTTGATGGCGCGCGGCAGGCCGACCACAATGCCCACAAAAATGATCAGCGACATGCCGTTGCCGATGCCGCGTTCGCTGATCTGCTCGCCGAGCCACATGATGAAGGCCGAGCCCGTGGTCAGCGTAAGAACGGTCATAAAAACAAAAGCGGGGCCGGGATGATAGACCAGATTCGGCTGCGACTGGAGTGTGCCGGCGATTGTCAGCGACTGGATAATGCTGAGCGCGATGGTCAGGTAGCGGGTGTACTGGGTAATTTTTTGCCGGCCAAGTTCGCCCTCTTTCTGCAACCGCTCGAGGTAAGGGAACACCACCTGCATCAACTGCAGGATGATCGATGCGGTGATGTAGGGCATGATTCCCAAAGCGAAAATGGTAAGCTGGCGGAAGTTGCCGCCGCTGAACAGGTCGAACAGACCCAGAGCTGTCCCCTGCGCCGAGTTGAAAATGCGCTCCAGCTCGGTGATGTTGATGCCCGGCGTAGGGAAGTGTGCACCAATTCGATACACGCCGAGCAATGCGAGCGTGAAGAACACGCGGTTCCGCAAATCTTCGATGCGGAACATGTTTCGGATGGCTTCGACAAACCGGTTCATAGCTGTACCCTACAACTTTTCTTAGGCTACCACCTCAAACGTGCCGCCGGCCTTGGCAATTTTCTCCTTGGCCGACGCGCTGAAAGCGTGCGCGTGAATGGCCAGCTTATTCCTTAGCTCGCCATCGCCCAGGATCTTGACGGGGTCGGTAGCGCGGCGGACAAAACCGTGTGCGCGCAGCAAATCCGGCGTGACCGTTTCCCCCGCCGGAAAAACATTGAGCTCTTCCAAGTTTACGACCGAATACGTGACGCCAAACGGGTTGTGAAAGCCGCGCTTCGGGACGCGGCGGTGCAGTGGCATCTGGCCGCCTTCAAATCCGCGGCGACGCGAATAACCGCGGCGGGATTTCTGCCCCTTGTTGCCGGCGCCCGCGGTTTTGCCGAGTTTGGATCCGATGCCGCGGCCTACGCGGACTTTGCGGATGCGCGAGCCCGCCGGCGGATGCAAATTCGAGAGCGTGAACAAGCGGCGCTCTTTTGATGCCGGACTCGCCGGCTTGCGCGGCCCGCGCTTGCGCCGACGGCTTAAAGTCTTTTTCGCCATGCCTTTACTCCACCACTTCCACGAGGTGCCGCACCTTGTGAATCATGCCGCGCACCGCCGGCGTGTCCTGGCGCTCCACCACCTGATGCAATCTCCGCAAGCCCAAGCCGCGGATGGTCTGGCGCATGTCATCGGTGCAGCCGATGAAGCTGACCACCCATTTGATCTTCACGTTCCCGGAGCTTTTCGCGGCGGTTTTCTTTTGCGTGGTCATGCGTTGCTCTCACCGACGGCAGCCTTTTCTTTCGCCGGCTTGCCGCTGATTTCTTCCAAGGTCTTCGAACGCGTCTCGGCCACTTGCGCCGCGTCTTTCAGGCCCAGCAAGGCCGCAAAGGTCGCCTTGATGACGTTGTGCGGGTTGGACGTGCCAATGGACTTCGTCAGCACATTGGTGATACCCGCTACCTGCATCACCTTGCGCACCGGGCCGCCTGCAATCACACCGGTGCCCTCCGAAGCCGGCTTCAGCAGCACCTGTGCCGAGCCGTAGCGGCCCAAAACCTGATGAGGAATCGTGGAACCCTTGAGGTTCAGCTTGATCAGGTTCTTCTTGGCCTGCTCGATGCCCTTCTTGATGGCCATGGGCACTTCGCGTGCCTTGCCCATACCGAATCCGGCGTGGCCGTGGCTGTCACCGACGACCACCAGCGCGGAGAAACTTAGGTTCTTGCCGCCCTTGACGACTTTGGTGACGCGGTTGATGGCGATCACGTCGTCTTTCAAATCCGAAGGGTTCACCTCGAGAAGGCGTCGAACCGCTAGACTTTCCCGCAAAATTTGCTTCGACATAGGTTTAGAACTGTAACCCCGCTTCCCGCGCCGCATCCGCGAGCGCCTTGACGCGGCCGTGATACTTGTACCCGCCGCGGTCGAACACCACTTTGCTCACTCCGGCGGACTTGGCGCGCTCGGCAACGGTCTTGCCTATGACTTTGGCCGCCGCGACGTTGCCGCCGCCCTTCAAATTCTTTTTTATTTCGGCATCGATGGAGCTCGCGGAGACCAGCGTCTTGCCGGAGCGGTCGTCGATGACCTGTGCATAAATGTGCCCCAACGAGCGGTACACGGAAAGCCGTGGACGCTCGGGAGTGCCCTCGACACGCGTGCGCACGCGCTGGTGCACGCGCTGGCGGTGCAAATCCCGGGATAGCTTCCTGACTCGTGCCGATGCCACTGTCTCGTCTCCTTATGCTGCGGCGCCGCCGGCCTTGGCACCCGCCTTGCCGGCCTTCTTCTTCAGCCGCTCGCCGGTGATGCGCACGCCCTTTTGCTTGTACGGATCGGGCGGACGCAGCGCGCGCATGTCGGCGGCCACCTGGCCGACCTGGCCCTTGTCCGCGCCGCTCACGGTAAGGTGCGTCTGTTTGTCCACGGCCACTTGAATGCCTTCCGGAATCGGGAACTCAATGGGATGCGATTTGCCGAGCGCGAAAGATATGCTCTTGCCCTTCAGTTCCGCGCGGTAGCCGACTCCGACAATGTCAAGTTCCTTCTTGAAACCCGAGGTCACCCCGTGCACGGCGTTGGCCACCAGCGCGCGTGCCAGGCCGTGCAGCGCGCGATGCTCTTCGGTCGAGCGCTTGGCCACGAGCGTTCCGTCCTTCTGCTCGAAGGTAATCCCCTGCGGCAGGGCCACCGAAAGCTTTCCCTTGGGTCCCTGGACTTCGACTTTGCCGCTCTCGAGCGCAATCTTTACGCCGGACGGCACGGTGATTGGTTTGTTCCCGATACGTGACATCTCTTCATCCTTGTCGCGATCTTGCTGACTGGGGCCGAGCCTGCTCGGCCACTACCATTCCCTGGCAATCCCTACCAAACTTCACAAAGAATCTCGCCGCCGATTTTGTTCTTGCGCGCGGCGCGGCCGCTCATCACACCGCGCGGAGTGGTCAGGATGCTGATGCCCAGGCCACCCACCACCGGCCGAATCTCTGTCGCCGCACGGTAGGCGCGCGCGCCGGGCCTGGAAATCCGCCGCAATCCGCTGATGACGCTGCGGCGGTCGGGCGTGTACTTCAGGAAGACGCGCAGCACTTTGCGTGTCTTGTTCTCGTCGACCAGCTTGTAGGTCGAAATGTAACCCTCTTCTTTCAGAATGCGTGCAATTTCCGTCTTGAGCTTCGAGAGCGGAACGTCGACGCGCTGGTGCTTGGCGGCCGCCGCGTTGCGGAGGCGCGTCAAAAAATCAGCAATTGGATCGGTCTGCATAACTCTCCTACCAGCTGGCTTTCACGACGCCCGGGATTTCCCCGCGCAGCGCCATGCCGCGAAAACAGATGCGGCACATCTGAAACTTGCGGATATAGCCGCGCGCTCGGCCGCAGACGCGGCAGCGGTTGCGCATGCGGATCTTGAATTTCGGCTTCTTGCGGGTCTTGGCGATTTTTGCTGTTCGAGCCATGGATTAAGCCGCCCCTCTTTCGCGCAGGGGAACGCCGAGGCCTTTCAGCAGCTCGCGTCCCTGCTCATCGTTTTTTGCTGACGTGGTCAGCGTGATGTTCATGCCCTTGATCTTGTCCACGCGCGTGTAATCAATCTCCGGAAAGACCAACTGGTCTTTGAGCCCCAGCGTGTAATTTCCGCGGCCGTCGAAAGCGTTCGAGGGCAGGCCGCGGAAGTCGCGCACCCGCGGCAGCACCACGTTGCACAGCCGGTCGAGAAATTCGTACATGCGGTCGCCGCGGAGCGTGACCGCGCAGCCGATGGGCATGCCTTTGCGAATTTTGAAGTTCGCAATGGACTTTTTCGCCCGCGTGATGATCGCTTTCTGCCCAGTGATTTGCCCCAGCTCTTGAGCGGCGGTGTCCAGCAGCTTCACGTTCTGGCTGGCTTCGCCAAGCCCGATGTTTACAGTAATCTTCTCGAGCTTGGGAACGGCCATGCGGTTCTTCCAGCCAAAGCGCTTCATCAGCGCGGGGACCGTCTCTCCCCGGTATTTTTCCTGCAATCGGCTCTTCATCGCCCTTTCCGCCTCGTCCTTTACTTGTCCAGCGTGGCCTTGCAATGCCGACAACTGCGCATTTTTGAGCCGTCCGGCAGAATTGTGTGGCCAACGCGCGTGTGCTTGCCGCAGCTCGGGCAGATGACCATCACGTTGGAAACGTTTATGCCCGCTTCCTTTTCGATGATCCCGCCCTTGACGTTCTTCGAAGGGTTGGGACGCGTGTGGCGCTTGATGATGCACACATGCTCCACCACCACGGTGTTCTTGCGGTCGTTGACCCGGAGGACGCGCCCGCTCTTTCCGCCGTCCTTGCCGGCGATCACTTTGACGTTGTCGCCCTTGCGGACTTGGATCTTGTGTCGCGCGGGTCTTCCGTGTGCGAGTGCCATGGCTTACCAGACCTCCGGAGCCAGCGAAACAATCTTGGTAAATCTCTTGTCGCGCAGTTCGCGCGCCACCGGACCGAACACGCGCGTGCCGATGGGTTCCAGTGCATCGTTAATCAAAACCGCGGCGTTATCGTCGAACCGGATGTAGGTACCGTCTTTGCGCCGCTGCTCTTTGCGCATGCGCACGATCACGCATTTCACCACTTTGCCTTCCTTGATCTGGCTTTCCGGCGTCGCTTCCTTCACCGACGCGGTGACGATGTCTCCGAGCCCCGCTTTCAGTCCGGCATCGCCGCCTACCGGCAAAATGCACATGAGCTTGCGCGCGCCGGAATTGTCGGCCACCGTCAGCCAGGTTCGCATCTGAATCATTGGTGTGCTCCCCTGCCTCTCCTACTTCGCCGACGCACTCGACGCCAGCACTTCTTTCAGCCGCCACCGCTTCAGCTTTGAAATTGGGCGCGACGCCACGATCCGCACGGTGTCACCGGGCTTGGCCTGGCGCTTTTCATCATGCGCGTAAAACTTCTTGGCGATGCGGACCACACGGCGGTATTTCGGATGCTGCACCAGCCGGATGATCTCGACGACGATGGTCTTTTCCATTTTCGCGCTGGTGACCTTGCCGGTCAGCACGGTGCGCTCGCCGCGCGCGTCCGTCGTTGCGGCTTTTGTCTCAGTTGCCATTTATGCCTTCCTCAGTTCCTGGGCGCGCAGCAGCGTGTTCACCCGCGCCAAATCCTTTTTCGCCTCGCGCAGCCGCTTTAGGGCTTCCGCCTGCCCAGTGGTCAGCTGAAAACGGAGGCGGAAAATCAACTCGGTCAACTCCTTGTGCTGTGCTTCGAGCTCATCCCTGCCCGCTTCGCGGATTTTCTCAATACGCCGCGGCATGCCTAAAATCCTCCCGCACGGGTGACGAATCGCGTGGGGATGGGCAGCTTGTGCGCGGCCAATCCCAGCGCTTCGCGGGCCGTTGTTTCGTCAATTCCCGCCATTTCGAACAGGATGCGCCCCGGCTTTACCACCGATACCCAGCGTTCCGGGGCACCTTTGCCTTTGCCCATACGGGTCTCCGCGGGCTTCTTGGTGAAGGGCTTGTCCGGAAAAATACGGATCCACAACTTGCCGCCGCGTTTGATGAAGCGTGTAATGGCCACGCGCGAAGCTTCAATCTGCCGGTCGGTGATCCAGGCGTTTTCGAGCGCCTTCAAGCCGTACTCGCCAAAGGACAAATCGCCGCCACGCCAGGCCTTGCCCTTGCGGCGCCCGCGCATTTGCTTGCGATACTTCACTTTTTTTGGCATCAACATCGTTCTGTTCTCGCTTCTCTGCTTCCGCCTTCTGGGTTAGCTATTTACGCCACCGCCGCGGCGGGTTCGCGCGGTTCCTGCACCTTCGAGGCGCGCCGCGGAATGTTCTCGCCCTGATAGATCCAGCACTTCACGCCAATCACGCCGTAAGTCGTATAAGCCTGCGCGAAGCCGAAATCAATTTCGGCGCGTAGCGTTTGTAGCGGCAGCCGTCCCTGCAGGTACCACTCCTTGCGCGCGATTTCCGCACCGTTCAACCGACCCGCCACGCGTACCTTGATGCCCTTGCAACCGAAGCGCAGCGCCGAATCCACCGCTTTGCGCATCGCTCGGCGAAAAGCGACGCGCTTTTCGAGTTGCAGGGCGATCGATTCCGCCACGAGTTGGGCATCCAATTCCGGGCGGTGAACCTCCTGGATGTCGATGTGCACTTCGCGTTTCGTGCGCTTCTGCACATCCTGTTTGAGCTTGTCGATCTCCGCGCCTTTGCGCCCGATGATGATTCCCGGGCGGGCAGTGTAAATGCGCACGACCAGCTTGTTGGCGGCCCGCTCGATATCGATCGAGCTGATGCCTGCGCTTTTCAGCTTATCTTTCAGCTCCGAGCGCAGCTTTACGTCTTCGTGCAGCAAGTCGGCGTATTCCTTGTCGGCATACCAGCGCGACTTGAACGGCTTGTTGTAACCGAGCCGGAATCCGTACGGATGAGTTTTCTGTCCCATTGCCTTTCCTTCATGCGGCCTTCGCCGGGCCGACTACTTCTTTCCCTTCTTTGGCGGCGGTTGCTTGCCGGTCAAGACCTTGCGAACGCGGCGCGCCGTGCCGCGCACGCCCTTTTGTGCTTCTGCCTCCGCGACGTTGGCAGCCACGCGCTCTGCCGCGGCCACATGATGTTCGGCCACGCCCACCCAGAGATGCGCGGTGCGCTTCTGGTAGCGAAATGCGCGACCCATGGGGGCCGGGCGCAGCCGCTTCCAACGCGGGCCTTCGTTCACAAAACAGTTTGAAACGTACAATTCATCTTCATCCAGCGGCGCTCCCGCTTCATCGGCCTTTTGCCGCGCGTTGGCAATGGCACTGCGCAGCACCTTCTCAATGTGCTTGGCCGCCCGCTTCTGGGTGTACTTCAAAGTCTGCAGCGCTTGAGGCGCCTTCTGCCCGCGGATCAGATCCATCACCAGCCGCGCCTTCTGCGGAGACATGCGCACGTGCCGAGCGAGGGCGTGCGCTTCAATCGATCCCTGAACGATTTGCGCTTCAGCCATGGCTTATGCCTTCGGCCCCGGAGCTGCGGGTGTTGCCCCCGCCCCTGGTGCGCCGCCTCCTGCGGGCGCCACGCCCGCGGCCTTTTCGAGGGCCGCTTTCACGCCGTGGCCCTTGAACGAACGCGTTGGCGAAAACTCGCCCAGCTTGTGCCCGATCATCTGCTCGGTGACATACACCGGAATGAACTTCTTGCCGTTGTGCACGGCGATCGTGTGGCCGATCATTTCCGGCACGATCGTCGAACGTCGCGACCAAGTCTTCACCACTTTTTTTTCATTGCGCGTGTTCAGCGCTTCCACCTTTTCGCGCAAGTGGCCGTCGACGAACGGTCCCTTTTTCAATGAGCGTGCCATGGCCTGCTACTCCTCCACTCGCCGCAAGCGGCTCCACTGCGCTCGCCGCACTTTTTTGAAGCCGCGCACCGGCCCCGGTACGCGGTGCGACTTGGGGCAGAACGGGCAAACAAACCGCGTGCCCTGGGCATTCGGAATGCGCTCCACGATCACCGCCCAGCCCGGCTTGCACAGTTTGTAAAGCACCGGCTCCGGGGGTGCTACGGCCACGCGTACCGGGCGCGCCGGCTTGTTTAGTTTCGCCATGCGGCGCTTCGCCGCGTGTTTGATTGGCCGGCTGCGCCGACCCGTTGTTCGTGTTCTTGTCGCTCGCATCATTCTGCCTCACCGGGCTGCTCTTCCTTCGCCGCCCGGTCCTCGCTTGGAGACCTTGCCGTCGTTTACCTCTGTCCTGTTACTTCCGGCGCTCGACGATAAACTTGTCGGTGCGCTTGTTGTGCCGCGTTTTCTTGCCCAGGGTCGGGAACGCCCAGGGCGTCTGCGGATGATTGCCCTTGACGCGCCCTTCGCCACCGCCATGCGGATGATCCACGGGGTTCATGGCTACGCCGCGAACCGTGGGACGGATGCCGCGCCACCGCGTGCGCCCGGCCTTCCCGAAGGTTTCATTCTCGTGGTCAAGGTTGCCCACCTGGCCAATCGTGGCCATACAGTCCACGGAAAATTTGCGGACTTCGCCCGAAGGCAGTTTCACGAGAGCAATCTCGCCCTCCTTGCTCAGCAACTGCGCGGAACTGCCGGCCGAACGGACCACTTGCCCGCCGCGCCCCGGATAGAGCTCCAGGTTGTGCACCATGGTCCCCGGCGGAATGTGCTTGAACTGCAGCGCATTGCCGGGAAGAATGTCCGCGCCTTCGCCTGTCGAAACCGTGGCGCCGACCTGCAACCCGATGGGGTGAATGATGTAGCGCTTCTCGCCATCGGCATAGTGCAGCAGCGCCAGGTTCGCGCTGCGGTTAGGGTCGTACTCGATGGCCGCCACTTTCGCGGGCACGCCGATTTTGTCGCGACGAAAGTCCACCTTGCGGTACTGCTTCTTATGACCGCCGCCGCGATGCCAGATCACCACTTCGCCCTGGTTGTTGCGCCCGCCCGAACGCTTTTTCGGCTCGAGCAGGGCCTTCTCCGGCTGCTGCTTGGTGACGTGGCTCTTGTCCACGACGGTGATAAACCGCCGCGACGCCGTGTATGGATTAAAGCTCTTGAGTCCCATCGCTGCCTCTTACCTTGTAAATCCTTTTTCTTTCCCGGTGTTTCCCTCTTACAGGTTCTCCGCGTACTCGATCATCTTCTCGCCCTCGGCGAGCTTTACGTAAGCTTTCTTCCAATCACGCCGGTAGCCTTCGTTCTGGCCCCGCCGGCGCATCTTGCCGACAAAGTTCGCCGTGCGCACGTTGTCGACTTTCACCTTAAAAATCTGCTGCACCGCTTCCTTGATTTCCGTCTTTGTTGCCGCCGAGGACACCTCAAAAACCACGGTATGCTGCGTCTCTTTTACGCCCAGGCCTTTTTCCGTGATGATCGGCCGCCGGATGATTTGATAATGAGGGGCTGCCATGGCTTATCCCTTCCCCTTCTTGGTTTTCGGCTTGGCCGCTTTCTTGGTTGTCGATTTCTTGGCCGCCGGTTTTGGCGCAGCTGCCTTCTTTGCCGGCTTGGCCGCCGGCGCAATGGTGGCCACGTCCGGTACGACCACCGGCTTTTTCTCCGGATCGAGTGAATGGTTCAAGCGCGCCGCGGCGTCCTTCGAGAGCAGCACCAGGTCATGCTTTAGCACGTCGTAGGGCTCGAGCACACTCGGTGCGGCCAGCTTTACGCCTGCAATGTTGCGGCTGGCCAGCTCCAGGTTGCGATTTTCTCCGTGTGAAACCAACAACGCCGACTTCGTGCGATTCAGTTTTTCGAGCGCCGCAACGAGGTTCTGCGTCTTGTGCGACTCGAGCGCCCAGCCGTCCACCACGGTTAGTTTCTGTTCGGCGAGTTTTGCGGAAAGCGCCGAACGCAGAGCACCGCGCAACATTTTCTTCGGCAACGCGTAGCTGTAGTCCCGCGGCTCGGGTCCGTGGACCGTGCCGCCATGCCGCCACAGCGGCGAGCGAATCGAGCCGATACGCGCGCGGCCGGTGCCCTTTTGCCGCCAGAGCTTGCGGCCCGCGCCGCTCACCTCGCTCTTGTCTTTGGTCTTGTGTGTGCCCGCCCGCAACCCCCGCAGGTACCACCGCGAGGCTTCGTGAAGGAGGTGCGGATTCACCTTCGCGCCAAAAACCGCTTCCGCGAGTTCCACCTGGCCGACTTTCCTGCCATCCAGATTGACGACGTCCACTACCGGCATAGCCCTCGTCCTTCTCTCGATCTCAAAACCGTCTACTTCGCGCTCTTGGCTTTGCGGATGAAAATGTACTGCCCGCTCGGCCCGGGGACCGAACCCTTCACCAAAAGCAGGTTTTCGTCCGTGTCCACTTTCACGACCTTCAAATTCTTGGCGGTCACTCTCTGGTGTCCCATGTGACCCGGGAAATGCTGGTTCGGCCACACGCGCGACGGGAACGAACTGCCGCCGATGCCGCCCGGCGCGCGGTGAAACATGGACCCGTGGGTGTTGTCGCCGCCGGCATAGTGCCAGCGCTTCACCCCGCCCTGAAAACCCTTGCCCTTGCTCACGCCGCTCACGTCCACCAGTTCACCGGCCTTGAAGTTTTCCACCAGGACGCGGTCACCGACCTTCGTTTCGTCTTTCGATTCCGGCAGCCGCACTTCATGCAAAATCTTCATTGGCGCGACGTTGGCCTTCTTGAAATGCCCGGTCATCGCTTTGTTCACGCGCTGCGGCTTGACAAACTCCACCAGCCCGAGTTGCGCGGCTTCGTAGCCGTGCTTGTCTTTTGTGCGGCGCTCGACCACCACGCACGGCCCTGCCTGCAATGCCGTGCAGCCGACCAGGCTGCCGTCTTCGGCGAAGACCTGCGTCATGCCCAGCTTGATTCCGATGATTCCGTTGACTGCCATCGCTTGTGTTCTCTCTTTTTCGCAGCATGCCTCGAGCGGGTATTGGCTGCGCCCTAGCAAAGTCTTAAGTTCTAAGTTTCAAACCCTAAAGCAAACCGCAAGCGGCCAACAAACAGACCAACTCCTCGACTCGCTTTGGCCTCTTGCCTTTTCCTTCCCCTGTTCCTCGCAACTTAAACCCTAGACCGCCTCACTTGGCGGCGTGTCCGAAGGCCTTGATTTCCACGTCCACGCCGGGCGGCAAATCCAGCTTCATCAGCGCGTCCACGGTATCCGGCGTGGGCTCAAGGATGTCGATCAGCCGCTTGTGCGTGCGCATTTCGAACTGCTCGCGCGACTTCTTGTCCACGTGCGGTGAGCGCAGCACCGTCCACCGGTTGATCGAGGTGGGCAGGGGAATCGGCCCGGCCACGTCCGCGCCGGTGCGCTTGGCCGTCTCCACGATTTCTCGTGTGGACTGATCGAGGATGCGGTGGTCGTAAGCCTTCAATCGGATGCGAATTTTGTCGCCTTGTCTCATTTAATGTTCCAAACCTACTCCAGGATTTCGGTGACGGCGCCGGCGCCGACGGTGTGGCCGCCTTCGCGAATCGCGAAGCGCAGGCCTTTCTCGAGAGCTACCGGCGTGATCAGGCTGACTTCGCAGCTCACGTTGTCGCCCGGCATCACCATCTCCACCCCTTGCGGCAGGTTCACGTCCCCGGTCACGTCCGTCGTGCGAAAGTAGAACTGCGGCCGGTAGCCCGTGAAAAACGGCGTGTGCCGCCCGCCCTCTTCCTTGGTCAACACATACGCTTCCGCCTTGAACTTCG
>Ga0306920_100009946_pt1 | contig 12719 bp, 9 predicted proteins | sample flu12Cox44000170_FD_204666 | JGI IMG/M metagenome (GOLD analysis project Ga0306920, IMG submission 204666) | Lab enrichment of tropical soil microbial communities from Luquillo Experimental Forest, Puerto Rico - flux4day.12C.oxic.44.000.170 (v2)... | ecosystem: Environmental > Terrestrial >...
TACCCGCAACTGATCCAATCCTATCTGGCTCCTTTTTGTTGACCATAATGTCCCTTTATCTATGCGCACCAGTTATAGAGTACTTAGCGGTCATACTGCTCCGACGACTTAATGCTCTGCCAATTTGCTCGCTCGCTTTGCCGGCACCAGAGGTCCCGGCTCCGTCACTTTTGTTGGGCGATCGATTTGAATTCGGACACGTCTTCACTCGCTTCGGAACAGCAACACTCTCGCAACCACAGGAAACTTGCGTCTAAACAGTCCTCACTACAGCGATCGCGCGGCTGTGTCGGAAGTGATGTCTCGGAACTCTGTCGACCTGCGAGGTTGAGAAGCCTACAATCGTGTTCCAGGGGCATGCGCTTTCGAGCACAGGTCGTTAACACCGAAAATCATCCGCCTTCCAGTACCTCGCAAACAACGCCGACATCTCCTGAATTGAGGGCATCGACATCGGGCGAGCGCCGAGGCCGCACTTCAGTCCTCCTCCTCGTGAGCGTTCTCTCATCCATCTCCGCTGCCACTCGTGACCCTCAACAGAGCGCGGTCCCGACCTTCCAGTCCGGTACGGAATTGGTCTCGGTGCCGGTAGTCGTAAAAGACCACCGAGGGAATCGCGTTCACGCACTCACCCTGAATGACTTCCGCATTTATGAGAACGGCCACCAGGTACCTATTTACAGTTTTGCCGCCCCTACCGCTGAATCGAACCCTGCCACATCGGCAGGCACCCCTGCGGTTCGCCCGACTCCGTCACCCCGAGACATCGCACCGACTCCCATCATCCTGTTTTTTGATCAGCTCAACACCCCAGCGAGCGAGCAAACGGAGGTGCGTCGGCGCCTAGTCGCCTGGTATCACAACCAAAGCTCTCTCCCGGCTCCGACATGTGTGGTTCTCTATACGGGCTGGTCGTTGCGCATCCTGCAACAGCCAACGTTGGACGCCACAAAAGTGCTGTCTGCCATCGACAATATCTCCACAACTGTCAATTCGCAGGGGGCGGGTGCTACCGGTGAGTTGCCGCTTCCCGCTGGTGCAAACGAAAATCTGGCGATCGGAACGGGTGATGGACCTTTGCGCTCGATCTCGCGGTGGGAGTACTTCTGGCATCGTGACGCTGGATCGAGTGACACTCAGTCTGCTCTCATCGCTGTCGGAAAATTGTTCGCGGCGTGGCCGGGAGAGAAGGCTCTGATATGGGTCAGTGCCGGCCCCACACAGCCGGTTTGGACAGCGCCCTTGCAGGCCATGGAGGTGAAGCTATATCCGATCCACGTCCACACCAGTGTTCCTTATGAATTCGTCGCCTCATTTACGACTCCCCTGACCACGTACTCGTACGAGACCGACGTCAACAGCCAGTTGCTGAGAAATCTGCGCGAAGCCGCTTTGGAGACCGGAGGCGAATTGTGCTTCAACTCCGAGGACCCGCGGTCGTGCGTCCAGAAGGCCTTGCAAGACGCCACCGATCATTACGTGCTCACCTATCAGACTCATTCCCACTCGAGTCAGCCAGAGTGGCGTCAGATCCAGGTCAAGGTTGAACGTCCGGGCATAACCGTCTCTTCCCGCAATGGGGTACTGATCGCTCCCAGCCTGAAAGGCGGGGAGAAGAAGCGCGAGCAGATCACCGCTGCTCTTGCTTCTCCGATCGATCTCCCCGGCCTGCGACTGGATTTTCGTGCCGTGCCTCCTCGTCAATCCGGACAAGAGCTCCTCTTGTCAGTGGTCATGCTCTCTGACGCGAATCGCCCTGGCGTGTGGAATAGAGATGGAACTGACATCACGATCGCCTGCGTAGTACTTCGAGGGACCGATGTGATCGAACAGTTTGGCGAGGACATTCATGGGCCGCTTTCCCCAAATATCGTCGGGTTGCTGGAGGCTTCCGGGCTCACCTGGACCCACAAGATCGCGCCGCCAGAAGACGCGACTGCGGTCCGCTTGGTCGTCCGCGACAATGCGACCGGTCGAATCGGCAGTGTGACGCGAACTCTCCGCTAGCCATTCCCCGCTGTCCGTTCCTGGCTTTCGCGCGCCGCACCCAAGTCTCCCTGGCTGGTACTGGCTGTCTCGATTTGAGAATTAACGCAACCTACCAGTTGCCTTTTTATTGCCAGTGCGATAACCTGCAACCCAGAGGTTGCCTATATATGCCCGCCCGTATCGAGAAGAAAATCGCACTCAATGCTCCCGTCTCTCGCGTCTGGCGCGCTATCACTGACTACAAGGAATTCGGCGAATGGTTCCGCGTCGCGCTCGAAGGACCCTTCGTCCCCGGGCAGCTCGTGCGTGGCAAAGTCCTTTATTCCGGTTACGAACACCTCGCCTGGGAAGCTATCGTCCAAAAGGTTGAGCCCGAGCGGCTTTTCTCCTTCACGTGGCATCCCATGAAGGACGACAACTCCGTCGACATGGAAAACGAGACGCTGGTCGAATTTCACCTGAAACCAACCTCGACCGGCACGCTTCTCACGCTAACCGAGTCCGGCTTCGACAAGCTGCCTGCCGACCGCCGCGACTTCGCATTCCGCAAAAACGAAAGCGGCTGGACCGTCCAGATTGAAAACATCAACAACCATGTCACGCAGAAGCCTTAGTCGTGCATTTACACAACGACGTGGTCGCGCGCCCGTTTTCGCCGCCCTCGGCGACGAGACGCGGCTGTCGCTGCTCACCAAGCTCGGCGATCGGCAGCCGCATTCTATCTCGCAACTCACCCACGGCTCGCGTCTCACGCGCCAAGCCATCACCAAGCACCTGCGCGTGCTGCAAAGGGCGCGAATCGTCCGCGGTTCGCGCACCGGTCGCGAGAGTCGCTTCATCCTCGATCCCCGTCCGATTGACGACCTGCGGCATTATCTCGATTCCGTTTCCGCCCAATGGGACGAAGCCCTCGCTCGCTTGAAGTCCTTCGTCGAAGTTGAGCCGCTTCGCAGACGTGAGTGCGCCGCGGCGGACGGGAGCCAGCGGGCGAAATCCTGAGCGAGCGGCGAGAGTCGAAGGAACCATCGCCACAGGATGGATGACGGCCGGCGCAGCCAGCCGGGGCCCCACTCAAGCCTCTTTGCTTGAGTAGCTCTTTTCATGGGTGGCCACAATTTCCTGCCGGTGGCCATTGTGGGAGCGATCCGAACCCATGTCGTATATTCTCCCCATGCCTCGTCGCCTATTGATGCTTGCGTTCATGCTCTCTCCTTCCCTTTTCGCCCAATCCCCCGTCATCGCCGCCCATGACTACCGCATTGCGCACGAACAACAAATCTTGCAGGAGTTCACCACACTCCTCGCAATCCCCAACGTCGCCAGCGACAAACCCAACATACAGCGCAACGCCGACGCACTCGTCACCGCACTCAAACAGCGGCACGTTGACGCGAAACAACTCACCGCTGCGGGCTCCAACCCCGTCGTTTATGGCGAAATCAAAGCACCAGGCGCGAAACATACCATCGTCCTCTACGCCCATTACGACGGGCAGGCGGTCAATCCCGACGACTGGGAAACCAAATCGCCCTTCACGCCGGTCGCGCAGCAGGTCAACGGCGAGCCCCGCATCTACGCACGCTCTGCCTCCGATGACAAAGCGGCGATCCTCGCGCAACTCACCGCGCTCGACGCGCTGCGAGCCGCGCACATTCCGATTAAGGCGAATCTACGTTTCGTATGGGAGGGAGAAGAAGAGGCCGGCTCAACCAACCTGGGCACCGTGCTCGAGAAATATCGCGACCAGCTCGGGGGAGACGTCTGGCTCATCTGCGACGGCCCTGTTGACCAGAGCGGACGCCAAAGTGTCGTCTTTGGAGCGCGGGGCGTCACGCACATCGCTATCACGCTTTACGGCCCGAACCGCGAGCTGCACAGCGGACACTATGGCAACTTCGCTCCCAACCCCGCCATGATGCTCGCCCAACTCCTCGGCAGCATGGAAGACGGCAACGGCGACGTGCTCGTTCCGCATTTTTACGACGGCATATCGCCGCTCACGCCGCTTGAGCAGCAGGCCATCGCCGCCGCTCCCCGTAACGAAGAAAAACTCCGCCAGGAATTCGCCCTCGGCCACATCAATGGAGGCGGCAAGCCGCTGCTCGAGCTTCTCAACGAGCCCACGCTCAACATCGACGGATTCGCTTCCGCCCGCGTGGGCGCCAAGGCCAATAATGTCGTCCCTTCGACGGCTACCGTTGATATCGACATGCGCCTGGTGAAAGGCCTTGACTGGAAGACACAGCAGCAGCGCCTCGTCGACTACATCGCCTCGCAGGGCTACTTCATCACTGGCGCGCCGCCCGACAAGCCAACCCTCCTCGCGCACCCGCGCGTCGCTTTCGTCTACCGCGATCCTGTCGGCTACAACGCGGTTCGCACTCCCATGGATCTTCCCATCGCCAAAGAAGTCATCGCCACCGTCGAAAGCGCTCGCGGTTCCGTGGTCAAGCTTCCAACGATGGGTGGAAGCGTCCCCCTCGAAGTCATTGAGCACGCGCTCGGGACGCACACTATCACTGTGCCCATCGCCAACTACGACAACAACCAGCACTCTGCCAACGAGAACATCCGCCTGCAGAATTTCTGGGAAGGCATCGAAACCATGGCCGCCCTCGAAGCCATGGAATGAATTCTCAACCGGGTGCCCACACAAACCCTTTTTGCTTGCGTGGTTCTTTTCCTTCAGCTTGAAACTATCCTGTGCGGTCTGGCGATCTCTCTCTGACCACTGACCACTACTTCTGCACCGGCACAAAATCCTCCATCACTGCCTTACGCATCAAGTCCGGAGGCAGTAATCCCTGCGCCAGAACGAAGTCATGAAACTTCTTCTGGTCGAATTTCACTCCTTTGGCTGACAAAGCCTTCTCTGTGTCCTCGCGCAGCGCAATCAACTTGCTGTAGCCATAGAAATAGCTGTTCGCCTGTCCCGGCGCGCGATACGTGTAGCGCTCCACTTCTTCCTGAGCCAGCGCGTGCGAGAGTCCCACCTCCCGTTCCAGCACCCGGTACGCTTCCATCAGATTCACCTTGCCCGACTGTAACTCCGGGTCGAGAAACGCCCGCGCCGCCCTTTGCAGTCGCATTTGCAACGAATTTAGCTGTCCCTCCGCAGGCATATACGGCTTGATGAGATACTCCGAATATAAGCCCCATCCCTCAACGTTGGTACTGTTAAACGCGTACCTCACGCGTGCCAGTGAGACGCCATGCTCCAACATTGAGTCGAACTGCAACTCGTGCCCCGGACGAGCTTCATGCGCCGTCAGCGTCCACGCCGCCGCGTCAAACGTGAAATCGTCATACTTCTCCGTCGCTGTCTGCCCCGGCCCCGCCGGAATATTCAGCGGCAGCACAAACGTTCCCTTCTGTCCCGTGTTGTGCAGGAACGGAGGCGGCTCCATATGCGGAGCGGGCTGCTGCGCCGTTTCGGCCGCTGTCGCAAGGCGAATCTGTGCCGGCCGGTCAGGCAGGCTCACGATCTGTTGTTCGGCGATGACCTTCTCGATCTGCTTCAGCCGGTTCTCATAGAACGGCAAAATGGCGTCCCCCACGAGCTGCTGCTTCTTCAGCTCCTTGATTACTTCGCGATAGTCGCTGCCCGGCAGTTTGCGATCTCTTGCAATCTGCCTCGCTACCGCCTTCATCTCGCTCTGAATCTCGACAAACGCTTCGTGCGCCATCGTGGCTAATTTCTCCGGTGGAATATCGATCCCATAGTTCTCCATGTCGATCGCATACTCCTCGGGAGGCAGGCGGAAATCCGCGCGCGCCTTGGGCATCACGTTTGCCTGCACCCACGCGTCGTAATCGATGAGCTGTTTCTTCAGCGTTTCATACGGTTCCTGCCAGCTTGTCAGCTCGTACTTCTGCAACAACGCCGGAATGCCCTCGAGATACGCGGAGTTCCGGGCCATCTCGGTCTCCATTTCCACCTTCGCCGGATACAGAATCCCCGGCTTGGCCATCTGCTCCGTCACCCGCTGTTTCAAAATCTCCGTGATAGCCGTATAACCGGGCTCCAGCCCCGCATATTCCTTGATCCGTACCACCGCCGCTGGCCGCCGCTCATTCGGCGTCTGGGGATCGAGCAGGATGCGCACGCCATTGAACACCAGGCTGCTGGCGTTGATGAACGGAACATTGTGCGCACGCTGAAAGTCCTGTCGTTTGAAGTTAAGCTCCGTCTTGCTGATCATGATTTGCAGGTCTTCGGCAACTTCTCTCGGCTGCTTCTCCGCTGTTGCTGCCTTCAGCTTTGCCAGCACCGCTTCCGTCTGCGCCCGCTCCTTGTCTTCATCCGCCAGCGTCGGCTGCGCGACTTTTGTGTCGAACTGCGCCAGTCCCTGCTGCGACCCAAACTCCGGATGGTGATCAAACGAGACATCCAGCAGCATCTTGGCGTAGCGGTTGCTGATCTCCACCCAACCGGGAACGACCGGCGAGGGGGGCGAGGCGGCTGCCGCCGGATGTGCCGGCTGACTCTGCGCGCCGGTCGCCAAGTTGACCACCATCAAGGCCAGAAACAATCCTGTGCAAGGAATCACTACTCCTCCTAAGAAACCCGATTTCGATTGGAACAAAGCCACGCAGTTTTCGAATGCGAGGTGCAACTCTCGAAAGGACCAAAACTCACTGCTCGTAGCAATTATCTTAAACAGTGCCCTGGGTGACTCACAATTGGCTTCATTTGGCAATTGCGGGAGCAATCTATCGGGATGCATCATTCTGATCCCAAGCGGCACCTCCGGGTACCGCACTCAAGCTTCCTTTGCCTTGAGTGGGTGTTTCTTGCCATCAAAACCTGAAACTTGAAACTGGTTTACATTACCTCCATGGCCGCCGAGCATTTCGACGTTGTCATCATCGGCGCAGGCCTCTCCGGCATCGGAGCCGGCTATCGCTTGCAAACCCGATGTCCTGGCAAGCGCTACCTCATCCTCGAGGCTCGCGGCGCTCTCGGCGGCACCTGGGACCTCTTCCGCTACCCCGGTGTTCGTTCCGACTCCGACATGTACACTCTCGGCTACCCGTTCCGCGCATGGACATCCGCCAACTCCATCGCCGACGGCCCAACCATACTGCAATACCTGCGCGACACTGCCCGTGAGTTCGCCATCGACCGCCGCATCCGCTTTCATCATCGCGTGCTCTCCGCCGCATGGTCGTCCGGCGATGGCCTCTGGCATCTCGATATCGAGGCCGGCGAAAACTCCGAGCCCGTCAACTTCACCTGCGACTTTCTCTACGGATGCACCGGCTACTATCGTTACGATTCCGGATACCAACCCGACTACCCCGGTCTGTCGAGCTTCCGTGGCCGCTTCGTCCATCCGCAGCACTGGCCTGAAGACCTCGACTATGCCGGCAAGCGCGCCGTCGTCATCGGCAGCGGAGCCACCGCCGTCACCATCGTCCCAGCGATGGCTTCTAGCGCCGCACATGTGACGATGTTGCAACGATCACCAAGCTACATTCTGTCGCTGCCAGCACATGATCCGATTGCAAGTGCCTTGCATCGCGTGATGCCCCATCGCGTAGCACATGCAATCGTGCGCGCAAAAAACATTCTGCTGACCATCGGTGTCCTTCAGCTCAGCCGCCGTTCTCCGAACCTCACCAAGCGGGTCTTTCGCTTCGGCGCGCAACGCTACTTGCCTATGAACTACGACGTCGACCGCCACTTCAAGCCGCGCTACGAACCCTGGGATCAACGCCTCTGCATCGCGCCTGATGCCGACTTGTACCGCGACATCGCCGCCGGACGCGTTTCAGTCGTCACCAACGAGATCGCAAGCTTCACCGAGACCGGCATCTGCCTCCAATCCGGCGAACACCTCGACGCCGACATCATCGTAACGGCAACCGGTTTGCAGATGCTTGCCCTCGGCGGCGTCCGTTTCACCATCGACGGCAAGGCGGTCGATCAGCCTCACTCCTTCGTTTATAAGGGCGTGATGCTCAGCAATGTTCCCAACCTCGCCTTCTGCGTGGGATACAGTAATGCCCCTTGGGGCCTTCGCGCCGACCTCGCCTCCACCTTCGTCTGCCGCCTACTGAACTACATGGACCGCCACGGATACCGCACTTGCGTGCCCGCTTGCGACACCTCGGCCCTCGACAGTAAACCGTTGCTCGACCTGACCTCCGGATACGTCATGCGCGCAGCTCCCAACCTGCCGAAGCAATCAACCACACAGCCGTGGTTTATACCGCAAAACTACTTAGTCGACGTGTTCTTGATGAAGATGCGCCGCATTGACGACGGCATCCTCCAGTTCGGCCCGCGTGTCCCACGCCGCGTCCCCACGTGAGTCTCGGGGTTGCCCTCGATAAGGGCGAGGGCGTTGTAAGGCCATCGTTCTCCTCGGCGATGCGCGAGCACCGCTCCGGTCGTCCAGCTTGCCTGTCAGGTTGAGGACCAAGACCACTGGCGAACTCGCTTTGACATCACATCGTCGTGCTTCGCCTCAAAGTAGAAGAACAGAAAAGCAGCAGCTCGCGCTCCTCATCACCTCGGGGGTCATTGAACTCTCGTTTTCTGGGCGGGTGTTGTGTCCATGATGAGCGCCCAAGAGGACGTGGGAGATAGATTCATGTCTTCCCGCCACCGAAACCGCATCCCGACAGCATAGCTAGGCCACTCTTGCCAATATTCCACCCTCCGGCATATCTTCAAATTGCAATGACATCTGTTAAGTCCTTATTGCGGAATATTTTCCGTATAACTCCTTCGCGCTCTGTATTTTGCATAAAATTTTGCGCCTATCTCACTGATTCCAAAGATTCGAGAGCGAACGGGGGTACCCCCTCCCCTTCAAGCGTCGCGTGCAGCCGACGAGCGGGTGCCTCATCATTTCCTTGTTTTTGGGAAGGGGTGGGAATCCTAATCGTTTTAGCGACCGGCGCGATCTTCGCCCAGCAGTCCCTTACCGACCCCACCACGCTTCAAAGCCGCAACGTCGACAACATGCAGAACTTCACCATCGAGAAGCTCTACATGACGCGCACCGTCGGCGGATCCACATGGTCGCCCGACGGCAAGCAAGTCGCCTTTGTCTCCAACATCAGCGGCCGTAACAACATCTGGCTGGTTCCGTCCCCGGGTGGGTGGCCCTCCCAGCTCACCATCAGCGAGCAGCGCCAGGTCTCTCCCGCCTGGTCGCCTGACAGCAATTGGATCGCCTACGCCTCTGACACCGACGGCAACGAGCAATGGGACATTTTCCTCGTCTCCCCCAGGACGGGCGAGATCGTCAACCTGACGACTACGAAAGAAATTTCCGAGGAATCGCCGGTCTGGTCACCCGATAGCAAGCAGGTAGCTTACACGGTCAAGCCGAGGTCCGCCGCAAACTACGAGATCGACCTGATCGATGTGTATTCCCGCCACGTAAGGCACATCACGCAGAACACACCCAACAAGCGCAACAACCTTGCGCCTATGTTCTCGCCCGACGGAAAGTTCCTCGTCTACACTCAGCCCGATCCGGGAGGCAAAGATTCCAACGTTTTTGTCGTTGAGATCGCGAGTGGTACGACCACAAACCTCACGCAACATGAGGGCGAGCAAACCTACCGCGCCTCCGATATCTCACCCGATGGCAAGACGGTCCTCGTCACTTCGAACGCCAACAATGGGTACGACAATGTGGGACTCCTCGATATCGCCACCAAGAAGATCGAATGGTTAACTGACGACAAATGGGAGATTCGCGGCGGCGCCTTCTCGCCCGACGGCGCCACCGTGAACTGGGCTGCCAATGTCGACGGCAATGCGAATCTGTATGTCTACGACTTCGCCACGCGCAAGGCCGAGATGCTGCCTCTCGGCGCCGGAGTCAACAGCTTTGCCGGAAATCACTCACCCTATTCGCGCGACGGATCGAGACTGCTGTACAACCACAACGGTCCGACTGCTCCCAACGACGTTTGGACCTATGACTTGAAAGCGAAGTCGTCGCAGCAGATCACCCACTCGCTGATGGCGGGCATTCGCAGCAACGACATGGTTGAGCCATATCTGGTCCACCTCCCCAGCCGTGACGGCAAGTGGACGATCTCGGCCTTCGCCTACATTCCGAACAACATCCCGCGCAACGACAAGTTCCCCGCAATCGTCTGGATTCACGGTGACCCCACAGGACAGTACGTCAACTCGTTCAATCGGGCCGTGCAATATCTCGTGAATCAGGGCTACTTGGTCATCGCTCCCAACTTCCGCGGCTCCACGGGCTACGGCAAGGATTTCATGCGCGCCAACTACCGCGACGAAGGCGGCGGAGACCTGGCCGATGTCGTCGACGCGGCCCAGTGGATTGCCAGGAGCGGTTTTGTCGATCCCAAGAAGCTGGTGTCGATGGGGGGCAGCTACGGCGGCTATCTCACCATGATGGCGGTCACCAAGTATCCCGACCTGTGGGGAGCCGGCGTTGCGATCGTGCCCTACACCAACTGGTTTACCGAGTTGGCGACCGAAGATCCGGCCATCCGCGCCTACGACATATCGATCATGGGCGACCCAGTTGAAAACAAAGCGCTATACGACGATCGCTCACCCATCAATTTCATTGATCGCATCAAAGCGCCGATTCTTCTGATCGCGGGAGGCAACGACGTGCGCGATCCGCGCGGCGAATCCGAGCAGGTCGCAGCGGCCATCAAGAAGAACGGGGGCCACGTTCAAATCAAAATCTACGAGAACGAAGGCCACAGTTTCTCGCGCATCGAGAACCAGATCGACTCCTGGCAGCGCGTGTCGGACTTCTTGAAAGTGCGAGTGCCTTCGCCAGGATGCGGATGCTCGATTTACGAATAGCGAAATAAAGGAACAACCATGAGGTTCTCATCATGAGCCCGCAACAGCAGGGACGGGATGTGCTTTTTGTCGCTGTAAAACAGCAGATTCCTCGCGCCAAAAGCGGGCACTCGTAATGACACGATTAAACGGAGTGCGTTTGGCTAGCGAACGTTCTCCTTGTACGCCACAATCGCCGCCACAAGGCCCGGAACATCGAAGGTCTTCGCCTCGATATCGACTGGCAATCCGAACTCGCGCAGTGTTGCCGATGTCACTGGGCCGATCGACGCGCTGTGAACTCCGTGATGCGGAGCCTGTTTCTTCAGTGCCGCGCTTGCGCTGCGAATACCTAAGAGGCTGACGAAGTTCTTCACGGTCGAAGAGCTCGTAAAGGTAATCGCATGTGGTTTGCGCTTACTCGTCAGCACAGCGCGCAAGCGGCGGCGCGACGATTTCGGCACGACCGTTTCATAGGCCTTGATCACGTCGACCGTTGCGCCAGCCTTGCGCAGTTCGCGCGGAATGACGTCGCGCGCTACCTTTGCCCGCACCAGCAGCACGCGCTTCCCTTTCACCCGCTTGTGCAGCGAGGCAGCGACCGATTCGGCAACATACTCTTTCGGCGTCACCGAAACAGCAACTCCGTGCTTCTCGACGGCCTGCTTCGTCGCCGGACCGATTGCCGCAATCTGCAGATGCTCGAGATCAGATCGACCAAGCTTGCCCTTCGCCAGGCGCTCGAACAGCGCTTCCACGCCGTTGACACTAGTGAGAATCAGCCAATCGTAAGTCGCAAGTTTGTTCAGCGCACGATCAAGGGGTTCGTACGACGAAGGCTTGCGGATCTCGATGAAGGGAATCTCGATGACCTGACAGCCCAGTTTCTTGAGCGTCGACGACAGCGCGCCTGCCTGTTTCTTGGCGCGGGACACCAGCACACGGCAACCGGAAAGTGGCTTGTCGCTGGCCATAGCGCTTACGGCTGCTGAGGCGTCGCGACCTTCGCCCCATAAACGTCTTCCAGTATCTTGTTGGCGCCCCGCTTCAGCAACGTGTCACCGACAAGTTCGCCCAGGGTGACAGGATCGGTTCCGCTCTGTTGCTCGCGCAAGACTTCGGAGCCGTCGGGCCGCGCGACGACTCCCGTTAGTCGCAGCTTGCCGTCCTTCACTTCCGCAAATGCACCGATCGGAACCTGGCATCCGCCGCCGAGCTTGTTCAGCAGCGTCCGCTCGCAGATGGTGGCAGCGCGCGCGTCGGCGTTGTTCAGAAATGCAAGATGCATCCGCATCGCCGTGTCGCCCGCGCGAATCTCGACACCCAAGGCACCCTGCCCTGCCGCCGGACACATAAAGCTTTCGGGCAAATATTCCTTGGCCAACTGCGTCTTGCCCAAACGAGTCAGTCCAGCAGCTGCAAGGATAATCGCGTCGTATTCGCCCTCTTCCAGTTTGCGAACACGCGTGTCGACATTGCCACGCAGAGGATGAATCAGTAGGTCCGAGCGGAATGCCTTGAGCTGTGCTTGTCGCCGTAAGCTGCTGGTTCCGATCTTTGCACCTTTGGGCAGAGCGTCGAGGCAGTCGTAGTGGACCGAAAGAAACACGTCGCGCGGGTTGACGCGCTCGGTGATCGCTACGAGCTCGAAGCCCGCGGGCAGTTCCGTCGGCAGGTCCTTCAGGCTGTGCACCGCGAGATCAACACGCCCTTCGGCCAGCGCGTCTTCAATCTCCTTGGTGAACATGCCTTTGGTGCCAACCTGCGCGAGCGCCACATCGAGGATCTTGTCGCCGGTCGTCTTGATGATCTCGAGCTCGACCTGATGGCCGCGCTCGCGAAGCAGGGCAGAAATGTGATTGGCCTGCCAGAGCGCTAGTTGTGAGCCACGCGATCCGATTCTGAGGCGCGCCATTAGCGTCGACCGCCG
>Ga0306920_100009947_pt1 | contig 12718 bp, 10 predicted proteins | sample flu12Cox44000170_FD_204666 | JGI IMG/M metagenome (GOLD analysis project Ga0306920, IMG submission 204666) | Lab enrichment of tropical soil microbial communities from Luquillo Experimental Forest, Puerto Rico - flux4day.12C.oxic.44.000.170 (v2)... | ecosystem: Environmental > Terrestrial >...
CTTGATCAGCTGCCATTGCTGATCTGTCATCTCTGTCCGCTTGTCTTTCCATTCGAAGCGATCGAGGCGCACAAAAGCCGATCGGAGATAGACCGGAGCTGATGTCTGGAGAGTGCGAGCATCGACCACAAATGCTTCCCCAAAGGCATGCAAATGAGTAGGACCCGAACCGATCTTGGTAAGTCCGATACCAAAGCCAACTGGGGTATTCGGATGCAAGGTGCACGTATTGGCAGACAAGCTCGACCAGATGACTAGGTAGAGGTCGACCGGTCCCCCAGCACGCGCGAACTGACGCACCTGCTCGCCAATAGGAGGGAACGACTTGAACGCCCCCAACACCTCTGTATTGCGCGTCCGGATGGCAGCCCCAGGGGCGACGGACACCCGCACCACGCTGTACCGGGAGGAAAGGACCGAATGGGCCGCCTCGAACACGGCTCCATAGAGGTTGATCTCCTTTAAGTCAAAGAAGTCGCAGCTTTTTCCAGTGAACCAACCGTCGCGAGATAAATGGCCAGTTGGTGGGGCCACCAAGACAACGCCGACTGTCTTGTTGGGGCGTGCCTGCTGGCCACTGGCCGTCGCCACGTGGATCGTGAAGATCTGAATAACAACAACCCACGCAAATGCACGCCGCATCGCCTCGCCCCATCCGGTGTCTGCTACGATTTCTCGGGGTTCAGTCTAGTGGCCATGGCGCGCCTCGGCCGATTGAGCGCACCCGACATGCAGGATAACGTCCCTGGCGCTGAGACGCGCTCCTGTAGGAGCGCATATTATCAAACGGCAATCGCAATATGTGGCGCAAAGAACACGATGTGGTGCGCCCACTAGGACATGCTAGCCGGTTTGCCGCAGGCACCGACGGAGGTGCTGCGCGACCTCCGCCGGCATATGTTTGGTCGCGCCATGCCGCCCTGAAGTCGACCGGCCTGGATCTTCTCTTGAGGGCGCAATACGAGAACGGGTCCACTGGCGATTTGGTGCTCTTGCAGGGCGCGCGCTTGGGCATCGTCGCCTACTCCAATCACGCGCGAGCACGGAAGTCCTCACCCAAGGCCGAGCCCAGTAGGGTGGCGGCTCGCGAGAGTGCGACTCGGGTCGGGCGTCGACAGCCAGCTCACGGACCTGTCCTGCCGCTTAGGCTGTCCCTCAGATAGCCGCCCTCCTGCGCAACACGGTCGCTGTGGGAGCCCTCCTGTCAAGGGGCATCGCCGTACCGTTGCACTACTTCTGCCCGTTGACCCCCATCTTCTCCTTGATTGCAGCAATGTCCCAACCGGTGAGGTGCGAGAGCGTTGCTGCCTCGCGCTCGAACCGCAGGTCGAGCGCGCGGCGGTACTCCTCGCCTGCCGGGCACCCGGCGGGCCCGGCAAAGGGGTGGCGCAGAATGTAGCGGCCCTGGAAGTTGAAGCGGTCAGCGGTCTCCTGAAACATCAGGTCCTCAGGAAAATGCGCTCCGTCGTAGCGCACGTGCAGACGCGTGACGAAAACGTTGGTTCCTTGCATCGGGCGCCGCATCCCCGGCGTCCCACCGGGCGGCGAGCCTGCCTGCTCGACCCAGAAGGCACCGAGCGCCGCCAGCTTGTCGTTGGGCAGGGGATCGGCAGCGCACGGGTCGCACCAGCCCATATCCCACGCGTATTCGAGATAGACGACGCGCATGTCGTCCTTTCCTACCTGATGGTCGAACATGGCGCGATAGAAGTTGCCGAACTCCGATTTCGTGAAGACCGGGACATCGAGGTTGGTGGGGATCCTCTCGGTGCGGTAGTTGGTGGTCTCGACACGCCCCTTCTCGGTCAGCATTAGCACGATCATGTCCTGCGGGCCGTTGGCGTTCACCGTGCCGAGCCGGATCGGCAGCATGAACTTGTGGGTCGCATAGTTGACCTGGATCGGGCGCAGGTACTGGTAGCCGAGCTTGCTCTGCTCGGCGAGGTTCACGCGGGCGACGAAGAACTTCATGCTCTGCTTAATGTAAGAGCCGAGCACGGGTGCCGCGCCCGCCGGAATCTTGTAGCCGCTCTCGGTGAGCCACTGCGCAAGCCCGTCGCTCTGCGTGGCGGAAAGGATGAGGATGTCGTACTCGCCGACCGTGTATTCAGCCTCGATCTTGACCCCCAGTGCTGGGGCGCTCTTTTTCATATCCGGCATCCCGCTGACAGCCACCCCAAAATGCAGCACTCTAGGGTCGCGATTAGCAGGCAGGCACGGATCGGGATCGAAATACTCAACGAGACGTGGTGCGCTATAGGCGTCAAGATGGTCGACCCAGGCGCTCTCCACAACTTTGATTTGGTCCTTGCTGACAACGGTCGGCACTGGAATGACCAGCGCAAACTCCTTGAGGTCGCCTTGGTAGTCGCTTGCCATCGTCACCGCGGTCTGCTCGCCCTTGCGCGCCACCACCACCTTGGAGGCTTTGTTGAAGAGCCTTGCGTCGGCCTTGGCGACGTAGAAGCCGCAGAAGGCCTGCGAAGGGCCCACGGCGGGCAGCACGGTGCACGACAGCGTCGTGGCAGCGAGCAGCGACCTGATCGGCATGCGCATGGGTGTTTTCTCCATCAGTTGAGGACCGGCCGGGCCCATTCACACCGGACCTCGCGCCGCTCGCGCGGGAACAGCCGATCCAGCAGGGGAACGAGGGGGGAGGCGAAGAACAGCGCATACATCAGCCCTTGAGGCATGTAGTAGGCGAACTGCAGCCAGGCGCCCGCAGCGGCCACGAGCACGGCAAACAGCACGCGCGCGCTGCGGCGGTCGGGCGTTGTCTTGGGATCGGTAATCATGAAGAAGGTGAACAGGAGCAGAGCGCCGGATTGCATCTGCTTCATCGGGATCGCCAGCGGATCGCCGAGATAGAGAGCGCGGGCGAGCAGGATGGCCACGTACGAGCCGAGGAAGGCGATGGCGATGTCGCCGCGCTTGGCGCGGGAAAGTACAAGGCAGGCAAGGCTGACGAACAGGAACACAGCCCACGTGCGGCTGCCCCACTGCGCGGGCGAGATCCATGCCACGTTGGTGACCAGCAGCAGAAGGGCGATGGCGAAGTTGGCAGGATTGAAAATGTGCTTGCCATCGAACCGCAGAACGAACTTCGAGCTGATCGCGAGCACAGCCGCCAGGGCGAGCACGGTGGGCAAGGATGCCCTGAGCAGCAGGCACGGCGACAAGGCGGTGATCAGCGGGCTCAGCGGGTCGAACGGTGCGCCGGAAATCGTCCGCCCGCACAGCCATTGCGTCGCTAGCGCGCCGGCAATAATCAATGCGATGTTAGCGGGCGCCTGGTCGAAACCGAGCATGGCCACGCCGTAGGTCAGCAGCAGCCCGAGTGATAGGATTTGCCAGGTGCGCGCATCCGCCAGCGAAATCCGTGCCATTGCATGTCCCGCCACCATCCAAATTCATCATGCTCAATGGCAGAAAATGGCCCTAAGTTGATGGCCTTCTGTTGACGTCCCGGCGGCGGCTCGGTGGCACGTCTTTCGAGCTGCGAAATTGAATAGCATCAACACGTCGAGTCCGGAGGACCTCAGTGACCTGCCGGACCTTGGCTCAGGGGAACTTCGAAGAATTCGTTGATTTGAGGCGGAGAAGCGCATTGCGGACGGCCACCGGAAGTGCAGCAAGACACCCAACCCGACGAGCGAGAAACCCGTTCCGACGGCGCCAGCATCACCGCGTGGATGTCAGCGGAGCATGGGCCCGCGCTTCGACCGGCCGACGCGATCCGCCACCTCCAGCGATTGAGACGCTGTCTGCGCCGCGGGTGAGCGCTCAGCACAGGCGGTCGGAGCGATAAACGGGCTCCCCTCGCGCGCACGCGCGGTTTTTTTGGAGTGACAAAAGTCCCAGTACCCCCAGAGGCGCGACGTGCCGCCGTCAATTGGTGCGCATCGCCAGCAAGCTTTCGTGAGTGAGCAATTGCATCACTTTGGCGCAGCAGGTCTTGCGCTGCATGGTCGGACTCCGACGGGCGCAAAACTTAGCAAAACTTAGCATCGGGCATACACCCCATCAGGGCACCTCTTTTTGGGGTGACAAAAGCCTCAAGGCTCTCCCCTCTCGCGCGCACGCGCGTGCGCTACAGGAAAAGGCGCACGGTCGACGGGGACGCTGCACCCGATTGGCCCTTTTTATGGGGGTGCAAAATTCGGTGCAAAGCTCGCGGTTGGAGCAGAGGTGAAGCATGATGCACGTGTGAAAGCATAATGCCATAAAGTGGGGATCGGAGAGCGCGCCGTGTGTGCCAGGGCGTGGGTGTTACGCTGAGCACCGCAGAAAAGCGATTACAGCTCCTCGGGCACTCGGGCACGCTTTCCGAAACAGGCAATGACAAACCCGGCCCGTCAGCAGAAGCGATCTAGACGAGATCAGCGTTCAGTTTCAGAGGCAAATATCTGAAGCGCCAATACAGGCTTTGCCCGAGAACAAGCTGTAGCAGCACTTCTGACCAGCCTTACACCGCCACTTCGTCTGCTTGCCGTCCATTGTCGTTGCTGAGCACCACCCGCCCTTCTTCGCGGCAACAGCTTCAAAGCCGAAAGGTGCGGCAACCGTGAAGGCGAATACGCCGCCAAACAGTAGAAGCCAACGCATGACCTTCCTCCCTCCAACTACGTGACCACTCAGCATAGCGCCCGCACATGATCACATCAGCATGGGCAACAAGGAATCTCCGTTCTCGTTGCTCTCACGCAACATGTGCTGAGCTAATCGGCCATTCCCGGCCAATACTGTCTGCTGCGCACCGCGCGGGGATATCGTGTCAGCCAGAGCGCCGCCCCGCCATCAGGAAGGGGCAACTTCATGGAAACGCCTTGCAGCTCCCATAGACATCAGGTGTGCGGTTGGCCGTCAGCCTGCAACCGACCGGACCGGTTCTACTGGCGCTGAGCTATTCGGAACTATGGGCGCCGGCGGTCAAGGCTTCCGGCTTCACGCCGGAGCAGCATGCCCCACCGCGTATCCTTACATGCGGAAGCAGCATCTCAACTGGGCTCTTTTATGGGGGCGCGGAAATTTGGCTCGTCGCGACGACGCAGATTATCTTTGGTCCTGATAATGCCGATTTGATGGACCAATTCCACCGAGCCGCTGTTTGCTGGAGCACACACACCGACCGTTCCCTATCTCCGGAACGCTGGGGCATCATCATCGCAGACGGTGAGGGGATTCTCCTCCAGCGCTTTGATGACTCCGATGATGCGAAAGCTGTTGCCGCCGCGACGCCGTCAATGCCAAGGTCGGACCATTGTCGGCGAAGCTGCTGAACAACGGGAAGCTGAAAACCTAAAAGGGCTTCCCGCACAGCATGCAACGCACACATGCGCAGACAGGATCAATGCCGCATTGTTGTAGCACCTACTCTACTGCCATATGAGGGCCCAATCACTCGCTAGCCTCTTGGTGTTCAGAAGCACCACGGAGATGCGTGCCGACCCCATCGGGCATTTGGCCGACCACGCCGATTGGAGTTGAGCGCTCTTCATCCCTCCCCCGTTCTTACAGGCTCATGCTCGGAAACCGCACGTTGGGGAGGCATAAGTCTCCCATTTTCTCGTATTGAACGGCCCATCCCCGAGGGATCAATGTTCACCGGCTCAAGCCCTGCATATAGGCTGCGCATGGTGTTCTCCGAACAGCGCCGCACATGCTTCGCCAAACCGATCTCGAGGACGACGACCGGCTGACCACGAGTTGTCGAGCAAGTTCGGGGTCGCGATTGCCGCAATTGGCGAACGTCTTGACGATTAAGAGAAACGACCTTGGCCCCCGCATGTGCTGGGCGTGAGCCCGTGATTGGCCGCGTCATCGGATGTTCGCAAAAGGGTGCCACAGCCTAGGGACCAGTTTCATGACCGATGCGAGGATCAAATGAGCGACACGACAATTACGCGCAGGAGTGCGATGACCGGGGCTGCGTCGCTTGCGCTTGGTCTCACATCTTCTGCCCGAGCGCAGACCAATCAGGCCACCCAGGTCGCTAGCCGACCAGCGACTGGAACGGCGACCGGCGTGGTCTACGAGAGCGGCACGGGCGGTCCGCGGCAACCCGACGAGCGAGGTCTGGTGGGCGTCCAGGTCTCCAATGGGCGCGAAATTGTAAAGACCGACGCAGAGGGTCGCTATTCCCTTCCCATTGACGACGAGGCGGTAATCTTTGTCATCAAACCCTCGGGTTATGGGGTACCCCTTGATCCGGCAACGAAGCTGCCACGCTTCTCCTATGTTCATCAGCCAAACGGCTCGCCTACGAGTCTCAACCTCCGCTTTCGCGGCGTCGACCCGACCGGGCAGCTGCCGGCGTCCCTCGATTTCCCGCTCATTCGGCAGTCGGAGCCAACGAAGTTCGACGTAATCCTTTTCACCGATCCACAGCCTGAGAGCGAGGCGGAGCTTGATTTCGTCCGCGACGACGTGGTGAACGCGCTCATCGGTTCCCGCGCAGCGTTTGGCATAACGACCGGTGATATCTTGTTCGATGATCTGTCTATGTATGCCCGCCACAACCGCATCGTGGGCCAGATCGGCATCCCGTGGTGGAACCTCGGCGGTAACCACGACTTAAATTTCGAGGCTCCGGACCGGACCTATTCGCGCGAGACTTTCAAGCGGGTCTTTGGCGCACCGTACTACGCTTTCAACTATGGCAATGCCCTCTTCCTGATGCTCGACAACGTGGCTTACCTCGGACCTGATCCGAGCCAGCCCAATCGAGGTGGCAAGTACAGAGGCCAGCTCGGTGAGAATCAGCTTGCCTTCATTGCCAATCTCCTCAAAGACACGCCGAAGGATAAGCTTGTTGTCGCCTGCATGCACATCCCGCTGCGGACGTATCTCAACCCGGAAGAACCCTCCGTCAACACGGCGGACCGTGCGGACTTTTTGCGGCTTATTTCGGGGCGACCCGCGGTGAGCTTCTCAGGGCACACCCACACGACCGAGCATCATTACTTGGATCTCGACGGCGGGGGCCAGCATCACCATCACGTGTTGACCGCCGTCTCCGGGTCATGGTGGAGCGGTCCCTTCGATCACCGCGGAATTGCTTGCGCCATGAGCCGCGATGGAAGCCCCAACGGCTATCACGTGTTGAGCATTGACGGGGCAGCGTATGAGACACGCTTTGTCGCCGCAAAGGAACCAGGCGGACGCAAGACGCGGATTTTACTTGACAGCGTCTTTCACCGTGCCGGACGAGAATTGCACCGGGATTTCCGCATGGGCCAAATGCTAGGCTCACCGATTTCTGCCGAAACACTCTACGCAACCGAGGTGATCGTCAATGTCTTCGATGGCGGCCCCCGCACGAAGGTGGAGCTGTCAGTCGGGGGCGCCCCACCGATGCCGATGATGCCGGGAAGGCGTCCGGACCCGTTAGTGCAGGAGCTGTTTGCCCGCCACGAGGAGACCAAAAAGCCCTGGGTCAAAGCCGATGTCTCCTCGCACATCTGGACCGTGCGGCTCCCGGGTAACCTCAAGCCCGGCACGCACACCCTCGCGATCCTGGTGCGCGACGAATATGGCAGCAGCTACACCGAGCATGCCGTCATGGAAGTCACGAGCGGGTGAAAGCACGCCATCACCTACCCTGTCCCTGGCAGTCGAAGGTCGATGCGGATGCCGGCTGGACGAAATCGGCGGCGGTCGACATGGGGCCGATGGGCATCTATCAGCTTTTCGCCATCAACGGCGAGGACAAGGGCGGGATGATGACGAAGCCGCCACACATCCTGGTTGCGACATGGGGATATTATTTCAACGTCGCCGCGCTCGATGCCGCGCTCGGACGCCTCACCAAAGGCAAAGGCAAGCCGCCGACATGGAAGCGGAGCGATGGATCAAAGCAATCAATCACGCTTACGAAATCTTGGGGAATCCTGATGCGCGCACTGCTTACGATCTCGAATTGGCGCGCCAGCGCGCCAAGGCGCGGAGAAGCTTCTGGCGTTCGGCAGCAACAGGCGCAGCAACCTTCCTACTAATGGCGGGCGCCATCTCCATGGCGGTAACGTGGAAGCAGCACGCGTCGAGGAAGAAGACCGAAATGCTGGTTGCAAAGGCGCCCGCACAAGACCGCGCCACTCCAGGGTTGGCGAGGTCAGAGCACCCGGCAAGGGGCGCTGATCCGAGCGAGCCAGTGAGTGCACCTCTTCCGGGGCCGTCTAGCGAACCACCCGCATCGACAAGCTCGGAAAAGACAAGCACAACACTAACCGATAGAGAGACGCGGACGCCGGGGACGCCGCCGCCCTCGGTACGGAGAGTCGCGTCTTCTCCACCGTCGACCCTCTCGACGGCACCAAGGCCTTCGTTCGCCGCCAATCCCACGGTGGTCGGCATCACGGTGGCGCTGGGCTATGACGAGCGCAAACAAGTAAGTCTTGCCGTCATTCCGTCCCGACCTCGTCCCGCCACAATGCACCACGGCACCCTCACCCTGTGTGAGTGTTACGGTTGCTTGGGTGGAGGAATTGGCACCGCGGTCAAAAGGCGGATTTTGAAAACGCCATCCTCGCGCGTGTACACGGCGGTCCAGCGACCGCGAACCTGCAATGGCCCACTCTGTCCTTGACCGCTATTGGCGTACTCACCGATGCCAAGTGTGATATCGGACGCTATCGACGATGGTTAAAGCCGAGTTTGAATGCGTTCTCAAAGTTCTCAGCGACCGATGTCTGCACGCCAGCAGCATTCACCAACGTGCCGCCCTTCGCATACAGCGCCGCATTCCCAGCCGCATTCTGCTTGTTGAAATTATCGCCGCGCGCCGCGGCAATTTTTTCGACTTCCGCTCGAAGGTTTTGATCTGAGCGCAAATGCTGGGCTCAGAACAGATGGTGCAATAACCAGGACTGATAGCGAACGCATCAATCGGTCACCTCATCGGTGCCCATGATAGACATCGCGCGCTTCCGCACTTTGTGATGCAGCAATTACTTCAGCGCTGCGTGTGACATCTGATATTCTGATCGTGTGAGCTCGCATCGAAGGGGGTCGGGTGAGGCAGCGGGAGTTCATCGCGCTGCTTGGTGGTGTAGCCCGCTCGAGCACAGTCTGTGAAGGAGCGACAGATGGACATCAGTCATCGCACTGTCACGACGAACGGCATCAAAATGCACATCGCCGAGGCAGGGACCGGCCCGCTTGTGGTTATGTGTCATGGGTTCCCGGAGTCGTGGTACTCGTGGAGGCACCAGCTCGTTGCACTCGCCGAGGCGGGTTTCCACGCCGTCGCCCCGGATATGCGAGGCTACGGTCAGACGGACAGTCCCGAGGCCATTGAGCAGTTCACGCTCTTTCATCTGGTCGGCGATGTTGTTGGCTTGCTTGAGGCACTCCAAGTGCTACAAGCTGTCATCGTGGGACATGATTGGGGGGCGCCGGTAGCGTGGAATGCGGCGCTCATGAGGCCTGATCGCTTTCGTGGCGTGATCGCTTTGAGTGTACCATTCCGGCCGCGACAAGCGGGCACAGCGCGCCCCACGAGCCTCATGCCCCAGACATCCGATGCGGTCTTTTACCAGCTCTGTTTCCAGCAGCCCGGAGTCGCCGAGGCCGAATTTGAGCGCGACCATCGCAGGACAGTGCGCATCCTGTTGTACGCCGGCTCTGGAGAGGCACGCGCTTCGGCACAGCCGTTTGGAGGCGGGGGTGCGGGGATGGTACCTCGCAGCGGTGGCTTTTTCGGCAATTGGCACGGTCCGTTAATACTGCCGTCCTGGATCAGCGACGCTGATGTCGACTACTATGCCCGTGGGTTCAAGCGGGCAGGGTTTCGCGGCGGGCTCAACTGGTATCGCAACATTGATAGAAACTGGGAGCTGTTGGCGCCGTGGGTAGGAGCGAAGGTAACGGTGCCGGCACTCTACATGGCGGGCGACCGAGACTTGGTCCTGTCCTTCAGAGGCATGGATCAGCTGTTGCCCGCACTGAAGCAATTCGTGCCGAACTTGCGGGACGCGATTATTCTTCCGGGTTGCGGGCATTGGACCCAGCAAGAGCGGGCGAGCGAAGTGAACACATCGCTGATCAACTTCTTGAGGTCGCTCGGCTGATGATCGTGGCTTGATCGTTGTTGCAGACGATCAGGGCCGCCTGGCAGCCAGCTGTCGACTTCCGCGATGCAGCGATTTGGTCGGGTATTTAGGGTACTTTTGTCGTGGGGGACCGAAGCGTTGTCCGTGGCCTAAGCCCGAATATTGATCTTCACGACCTTATGAAGCGTGACAACACTCGCGATGCCCGTCGCGGCGTGGGGTCGATGTTCCCACGCTCTTCGGCGGAACACTACGTCCGCTCCCAGTTTTCAGAAGAGACCCCGACCACGATCCTGAAGCCGGGCACTTCCCTTTGATCCAGCTGGTAGTCCGCAGCACCAGGAACCATGCTGTGAGACAGGCGTTTAACCCGTAAGGTGCGGGTTTTTTCTTTTCTGCCGGGGAGGTCGAAGGTGGCAAAAAAGATCGGGCCTGCGAGCCAATTCCAATGGGAAAAGCGAGCCCAGGAAGCTCGCCGCATCGCTGAGAGGATGAGGCATGCGACAAGCAAACGGGAAATGCTTTTAATCGCATCAGCCTACAACAAGCTGGCGGAGCACACTCGGGAAGTATCCCTACTCCGAAGACAACACTGGATTCATTTCCTACCGGCCTCGACGGAAGAATGGTTGGGCGTGAGGGGACGACCACGAAGCTGAGACCCGGCCGGGATGCGAGACCCTTAGCTGCTCGACCAATCGCCATCATGGCAGCACCGACCAGGAGGACCTCGACCCAGGACAGGTGATACCCGTTCCATAGCACCAATATTGCCCTCGGATCGGGAAAGATGAGCTTGCGGGCAATGAAGAGAACCAGGATATAGACAAAGCCCGGCACGTATCTGAACGGGCGGCTTTGTACGCCATGGACCGGCGCTGCAATTGCCCTGCCTGCCAGGGCTCCTTCGGATTCTCTTGCGGAAATTCTCGCCATTGTCAGTGCCGCGTCGGGCACGCCGGGCCGATGTCGTTCCCACCCAGTGGACCGTCCTGCGCGTCAATGTGGTGCCAGAAGCCCGTGCCGCATAAACGACTTCAAATCCAAGGCAAGCACCTCGCAAATCTTACGTGTCTCCTCAAATGGGTACAGGATCAGTCCGCCGGCCTCCACGATTGATGTAAAGACCGGCGCATATCCGCACCGATCTGCAAAGGCCTCCGCAGATAGCCCCACCTCCCTACCCGGCTCGCGGGGTGGCGCCAGGGAGCAAGGCGGCCTTGGCGAGCACGCCAAGCGGCAATCCTAGCATTTCCGGTGGTATCGCTGAGGGCATTGCTGCCAAGGGGCCACCGCCTCAAGCCGACTGGGCAGCTTGCTTATCGCAGGCCAGCACAGTGTGTGGCCCGCGCTGCTATACCATTTTGGAAAGCGTTCCCGAATAGGGGCGAATGGTCATCCAATGTAAGGGTTCATGACATGCTGCGCACGACCTTCGGGGTTTGCTGGGGGTGAAAACGCGGCCCGAGAGGATCATGATTTTCTCTTCCAATGCTCGGCGATGCGCTCCTCCTCTTCTTCGCGACCGAGAACGTCACCGTGCTTGAGCTGCGACCTGGCGCTGTCCAGGATCCTTTCGTGGTCCAGGATCCTTTCGTGGTCCGCTAGGGGCGGCTCACCCGCAGGAAGCGTACTATCGGAAGGAGGTAGAGGCGGAGCGGTCAAGCTCGTCTCGATCACCAGCTGCCACACGCCGTCGCCGTTGCGGCAAGCCACGCCGCCCGCCTCCTGGGGTTCGCCATAGCTCAGGGTATACTGCCGACACCAAAGCTTATCCTCGGTGGCGAACGTCAGGCGTGGCTCGAGCCGGACGCCGCGAGCGACATCCACCTTGACTCCGGACGGGGTGAGCTCGAGCGCACGCTGGACCGGCGCCGAGGTAACGGCGGGGCGAGCGTCCGAGCTTGCGCCATCGCCGATGGCAGTGTGGAGCAGCCAGCCGGCGGCGACGCTCACGGCGAGCGCGGCGATCCCAGCGGCGGGCGAGAACGCAGGCGCGCGCAGCACGTCGCCAAGCCAAGCGAGGCTCGCCCAGCGCCCGGTCCGGCTCTGAGTCCATATCCGGGTCGAGCTCCTCCGTGCAGCCGATTGCCGGGCCCCAGGCGAAGAGCTCTCGCGAACGGTCCGCAGCAGCCGATTGGGGACTGGAGCGGAGAGCACGGCGTCGAAGGAGCTCGCGAGCGGACTGCGGGTAAAACGGAAGCTCTCATAGCGTTCCTGCAGCTCCGGATTTCTCGCCAACGCCACCCCGAGGGCGGCCCGCTGATCGGGCGACAGCATGCCGTCGGCCTCAAGATCGGCACACAGCATGACGAGCATCTCGTTGGCGGGAATGACCTTCTCAGGAATGCCGCTCATGCGCCCCTCCCCGGTTTGGATGCCTGAAGGCGCACCACCGTCTCACGCGCGTCCCCCTCGAGGTGCGCATGCAGTTCGCGCCGCGCCCTGGCCAATCGGCTCATGATCGTGCCGATGGGCGTGCCGGTGATGTCTGCCGCCTCCTTGTAGGAGCACCCGTCGATACACACGAGCCCGATGAGCACGCGTTGCTCCTCCGGCAGCAGGGCCATGGCCGCTCCCACCGCATCGAGGGTGAGCCGGCTCTCCACCACGGTCCGGCCGTTGGAGCCGGCCAGTGCCTCCACGGCCTCGACGTCGACCTGCACGCC
>Ga0306920_100009948_pt1 | contig 12718 bp, 6 predicted proteins | sample flu12Cox44000170_FD_204666 | JGI IMG/M metagenome (GOLD analysis project Ga0306920, IMG submission 204666) | Lab enrichment of tropical soil microbial communities from Luquillo Experimental Forest, Puerto Rico - flux4day.12C.oxic.44.000.170 (v2)... | ecosystem: Environmental > Terrestrial >...
TTACCTGCGGGCGCGCGTGAAACCATTGCAGGACGCTCTGCCGGCGGAGAAGGACGCGGATTTTGAAGCGCTGGTGCGCAACGTGATTTCACTTTTCCAGCAGGTCGTGCAGCTTTCGCCCACGCTTTCCGACGATCTCCAAACGGTGGTGATGAACATCGATGATCCCGCTCGCCTGGCTGACTTCATTGCCGCCAACCTGCCTTCGATTTCCAACACCGAAAAGCAGGAATTGCTGGAGAGCCTCGATCTACAGCGGCGTTTGGAGCGGCTCAACAAGCAACTGGCGCGCGAAGTCGAGGTCCAACAGTTGCGGTCGAAGATCCAGTCCGACGTCCAGGACCAGGTGACCCAGAGCCAGCGCGAATACTACCTGCGCGAGCAGATGAAGGCCATCCAAAAGGAGCTGGGCGAGACGGACGAGCAGCATGAGATCGAGGAACTGCGCAAGAAGATCGAGGCCGCGGGCATGACCGAAGAAGCCAAGAAGGAAGCCCTGCGTGAACTGGCCCGTTTGGCGAAGATGTCGCCCGCTGCTGCTGACTATCACGTGACGCGCACCTACCTCGACTGGCTGGTGGCGCTGCCCTGGCAGAAGGTCGGCGACCTCAAGGTGGATGTCCGCAAGGCCAGGGACGTGCTGGACGCTGACCACTACGACCTGGAAAAGCCAAAGGAACGCATCCTGGATTACCTGGCGGTGCTGCAACTGCGCTCCCAGCTCAAAGGGCCCATCATCTGCTTCGTGGGGCCGCCGGGCACGGGCAAGACCTCGGTGGCGAAATCGATTGCTCGGGCGCTGGACCGCAAGTTCGTGCGTATGTCTCTGGGTGGCATCCATGACGAGGCGGAGATTCGCGGCCATCGCCGCACTTACATCGGCGCCCTGCCTGGACAGATCATTCAGGGCATCCGCCGGGCGGAAAGCCGCGATCCGGTGTTTGTGCTCGACGAGGTGGACAAGATCGGCCGCGACTTTCGTGGCGACCCCTCTTCGGCACTGCTGGAAGTGCTCGATCCCGAGCAGAACTCGCACTTTCGGGATAATTACCTCGACGTGCAGTTTGACCTCTCTAAGGTACTGTTTATCTGCACCGCCAATGTGCTCGATACTATCCCGCCGCCCCTGCTTGACCGCATGGAGGTGCTGGAGCTGCAAGGGTACAGTGAAGAGGAGAAGATCGAAATCGCCTTCCGTCACATCATCCCCCGGCAGGCGGAGGAGCACGGCGTTAAGAACCACGAGCAGATTGAGTTCACGCGTCTGGGAGTCTCCCACCTCATTCGGCATTACACGCGGGAGGCGGGAGTGCGCAACATGGAGCGTGAGATCGCCACTCTCTGTCGCAAACAGGCGCGCCGCATCGCCGAGGGCCAGACCGACAAGCTGGTGGTGACGCCGGAGAATGTCGGCGATTTCCTCGGTGTGCCCAAGTTCCGCCTGGAGACGGAGATTGTCGAACGCACGCACCAGCCCGGCGTGGCCGTCGGGTTGGCCTGGACACCCACGGGTGGCGACGTGCTGTTTGTTGAAGCCAACGTCATGAAGGGCGGCAAGAATTTCACTATGACCGGACACGTCGGCCAGGTGATGCAGGAGTCCATGCAGGCAGCTCTCGCTTGGGTGCGAAGCCATGCCTTGGACTTCGGCATCGATCCCGACTTCTTTCAATCCAACGATATCCATGTTCACGTGCCGGCCGGCGCCATTCCCAAAGATGGTCCCTCTGCCGGGGTGACCATGGTCACGACCTTGGTCTCCGCCCTCACCAAGCGACCCGTACGCGAGCGAGTCGCCATGACCGGCGAGATCACACTCAGCGGCCAGGTTCTGCCGGTGGGGGGCATTAAGGAGAAGGTGCTTGCGGCCAAGCGCGCCGGCGTCCGCGAAGTGTTCTTGCCCGCCGACAACGAGCCCAACGCCCGGGAGGATCTGGGGCCGGAGATGCTGGACGATCTACAACTCGTTTACGTCAAGAACATCCAGGAGTTGGTGGGCCTGGCGCTCGAAAAGGAGCCGGTTGAGGTCCATTCCGTTCAGTCAAGACATGTAGCCTATGCCGATCAAGTGGCCGGACCTCCCAACTGACTCCCAATCAGATTTCCCGATTCCTGGATTGCGCGGCTTCGCCGCCCGGCTGTGCGGAAAGCCTGCGAAGCTGTGAAAAAATGAAAAGCCATCACGCAAAGGCGCCAAGGCGCAAAGATCCGAAAGCAAGAGCTCCTTTGTTTGCTTTGCGACTTTGTGTCTTTGCGTGAGACTGTTTCGGTTTTCCAACGATTTTTTCACACCTTCAACGGCTTTCCGGAGCGGCGGCAAGCCCTTGTTTATTTATCCTTTCGTCTCCGCCGCCCGGAAAGGCGATCCTTCCCCGCACAGCGAAGCAGCGTAGCCGCCAGTTTTCACATGGACTCTTACGCGGTCGAGCGCGATTTCCCGCCCCTGATTCCGGACTTCGGTTAGTCCTTTTTACCCCACCCTCCTCCACCCGGAGTTTCGATCCGCAGGACGCTTCCAGCCGGAGCGCTGAACACCGTCTTCGACGGGAGCTTTGCAACGTGGCCTTTGGCGCGCAACTCGTTTCTCCCACCTCGTCCTGGCTTCCCTCCTGCCAGTCCGTAGGGTGTAAAGGCGCGGCGGTCAGAGAGAATACTCCCGCGCACGTCGGTTAGAAACTCGATTTCCCGAATCACACCGTCGCCCCCCCGGTAACGTCCCGCCCCACCCGAGCGGCGACGGAGGGAGTAGCTCCGGACCCTCACCGGGTAACTGGATTCGAGCGCCTCGATAGGGGTGTTGAGCGAGTTGGTCATGTGAGTGTGCACGCCGCTCAATCCGTCGGCGCGGGGCCGCGCACCCATCCCGCCGGCAATGGTCTCATAGTAGGCGAAGGACTGGCCTGAGCGCGGGTCAATTCCGCCGAAGGAGAGATTATTCATCGTGCCGGAACTCGCCGCAGGGATTCGGTCCGGCAACGCTTGAGCGAGCGCCCTCAACAATACGTCGACAATTCGTTGCGAAGTCTCGACGTTGCCTGCGGCAACGGCAGCTGGCGCTTGGGCATTCACGACGCTTCCCTCCGGGGCCCGAACTTTGATGGGTTCCATCAAGCCCGCGCAGGCGGGCACGGTCTCGCCCAGAAGACAACGAAAGACGTAGAACACTGCCGAAGTTGTAATGGCCAGCACCGCGTTCACGCTGCCACGACAGGCAGGAGAGGTGCCGTTAAAATCCACCATCGCTTGGCGGCCGCGAATTTGAATCGCCACCCGCAAGCACACTGGACGGCGGCTGAACCCATCGTCATCGAGAAAATCCTCCGCCCTGTACACGCCGTCGGGAATGCGCCCCAGCGCCTCGCGCATCACTTGAGCGGAGTAGCGTTGAAGTGCTTCTAGGTAGAAGACTGTCTTTCGGGCGCTGTATTTCTGCACGAGTTCGTCCAGGCGGCGCTCACCCAATCGGCACGCTGCTACCTGCGCCAGCAGGTCGCCCTCGCGTTCGCGAGGCGTGCGGACGTTAGCCAGAAGCATGGCAAGCATATCCCGCTGGACCTCGCCGCCGTGAGCCAGGATGACGGGCGGAATACGAAGCCCTTCCTGGTAGATCTCCTCGCTCAAGCCCATCGAGGCGGGCTGTGCGCCGCCCATGTCTGAATGGTGTGCGCGGTTGGCAACATAAAACAAGGGCGTGGCATTGCCGATTTGCGCTTGACCGGCCGCACGGAGTTCGGGTTTCAGGTGTTTTCCTGAACCCCGAGTCCCGAGCCCCGAACCCGTTTCCTTCGATCGATAATCGGCAATCGGCATTCGGCAATGAGTGGTCGCCACTGGCATCACCAAGGTGATATCGGGGAGGTGCGTACCGCCCGCGTAGGGGTCATTCAGCACGGCGATGTCACCATGACCCAGTTTGAGAGCTAGCCTCGCCGCAGCAACCGACATGGGCATAGAACCCAGATGTACCGGCATGTGGTCACCCATGGCCACCACTCGACCGTTGCCGTCAAACACCGCACAAGAATAGTCCCGTCGCTCCTTGATGTTGGGTGAAAACGCGGAGCGTCGCAGCGCGGCACCCATCTCCTCCGCCACCGAGTGGAAAAGGTTCTTGAAGACTTCGAGTTCTGCGGGGTCGACTTTCATGCTTTTCGTCGTGCTAGCACGAGGTTAAGATACTGGTCGACTGCGCACTCATAATCAGGAGGGACGATCGTCGTGGAGCTGTATTCCACTACGACGGCAGGCCCCCGAAAGCGCACACCGGGTGACAGCCGGTCGCGGCTGTACACCGGAGTTGTGCGCAATCGTGCTTCGAACCAAACCTGCCTCCGCTTGACAATCGCCGCACCCGCAGGCTTGCCAGTTTCGATTTTCCAGTTTCCAGTTTCCAGTTTCGATTTTCTCGTTTCCAACCTCGGCTTCGGTGTCGGGATCGTGAGCCGTACCCGCAAATTGACCACCTGCAGAGGGCGGCCGCGTTGGGCATGGCCGTAAGCACGTTGGTGTTCACGGTGAAAGAGATCCATGAAGCGGGCACGGAAGGGGACGGACAGTTCGTAGGCCTGGCCGGCATAGCGAATGTCAAGCCAGCGCTCGATCCGCGCGCGTTCGACCAGAAAGCCTTCGTTTTTGAGGGCCATGCGGCCGGCTTGTTCCAGGTCCTTGAATCGGCGCTCAAGGTCCTTAACAAAATCCGACTGCCTCCCGACTGCAGGCTTAGGGCTTCGCTCCGTGCCCGCCACACTCAGCAGTACCGACTGAGAAACGTCCTTGACGACGTCGGAGAGTAATACGCCTAGGGCGGAGAACCCGCCTGGGTTTTGCGGAACGATGACGCGGGACATGCCGAGTGCGCGTGCCAAGTCGGCCGCGTGCAGTCCGCCCGCGCCCCCGAAGCAAATAAGGGCGAAATCACGCGGATCGTGGCCACGCTCCACGGAGATTACCCGCAGGGCTCTCTCCATGTTTGCGTCCACAACCGAGATAATGCCCTGGGCCAACTCCAAGGGCGTGCGGAAGGCCTTCGAGTTCCAGGCCATCGAGCCGGAGCGACCGGTCCGGTGTCGCAAGAAAGACAGGAAGGCTTTCTCGCTGCCAGCGAGATCCAGCCGAAAGGCTCCGCCCAGGAAATGGTCCGGATCGAGCCGGCCCAGCAGCAGGTTGGCGTCCGTAACGGTGGGCATCAGCCCGCCCCGGCCGTAACAAATCGGTCCGGGCACGGCGCCGGAGCTCTCCGGCCCCACCCGCAGTGCACCGCCAAGGTCGATGCGCGCGACCGACCCCCCGCCTGCGCCCACCGAGTGTACGTCCAGCACGGGGACCGCAACCGGCAAACCGCCCAAGGTGGTTTCATGCGTGGTTTGAGGCCGTCCGCTGAGCAGGCAGACGTCGGTGGACGTTCCACCCATATCAAAGCTGATGGCCTGAGCAATTCCCAGCGTTTCAGCGATCCAAGACGCCGCGGCAACTCCACCCGCCGGTCCCGAAAGTATCGTTCGCACCGGCTCTCGAGCCGCGCGTTCCGCCGAGGTGATGCCGCCGCTCGACTGCATGACGTAAAGGCGGCTCCCGCTCCGGCAGGGTGGAAATTGGAAACTCGAGACTGGCTGTGATGGAGAGCTTCGAACCTCCACTTTCGAGTTGTGAGCTTCCACTTTCCAATTTCCAGTTTCCAAGTTCGAGGTTCCAGTTTCCAATTTCCAGTTTCCGCTGTCAAAAGCTGCTCGCAGGCGCGCCAGATAAGCCCCGAGCCGCGGAGCCAAGTAGGCGTTGATTGCCACGGTAGACAGTCGCTCGTATTCGCGAAACTCGGGGAGAATCTCGTGCGAAACCGACACGGGAATCTTTAAGCGTCGCAAAACGCGCGCCACCGCGCGCTCGCTAGCGGGATTCGCAAAGGAGAAGAGAAAACAGATAGCGATCGATTCGGCACGTGAGCGTTTGATTTCGACGCAGAGACGGTGAAGTTCTGCGGTCTTTGGCCGCAAAAGAGCAAGACCACCCACACCCGTTCGCTCCCGGACTCCCCACCGCATGGAGCGGGGTACAAGCGGCGGCTCCCGTTGCACGTTGAGATCGTAGAGGCTTGGACGAGCCTGGCGCCCGATTTCGATCAGGTCCTCGAAGCCGGCCGTGGTGACCAGCGCGACTCGCGCTCCCCGTCGCTCGAGCACACTGTTGGTGCCCACGGTTGTGCCATGAATGATGTCCAAACGCTCCGCGGCTTCCCGCTCAGCGAGCCGGCAGACTCCCTCGAGGATGGCGCGGGAAGAGTCAGCCGGAGTCGAGAAGACCTTCAGAATCCTGATTTCGGAGCCTGCGAACATCACGCAGTCTGTGAAGGTGCCGCCCGTGTCAACGCCGATACGCATGATGAACAGGTGCCAGGTGTTAGGTGTCAGGTGTCAGGTCACTTGGGCGCTAGCCGCCTCACCGGTTGCTCCTCCCCAGAGGGAGAGACGCGTGAGCCGTAAACGACGAATCGGCGTGTTGGCCGGCCATCAGTTTGTAGTATCCGGCGGCGGCAATCATAGCGGCATTGTCAGTAGACAGGGCCGGCGAAGGGAAAAGCACTTGGAGGCCTGACTGTCTGGCTGCCTCTCGAAAGCGCTCACGCAGCAGCGAATTACAAGCCACTCCTCCGGAAACGAAGACCGACTGGACGCGGCAAGAGTCTGCGGCTGCGAGCGTCCTCTCCACGAGATCGGCGACGACGGCGTTCTGGAAGCTGGCGATCAGGTCGAGCGTCGCCTGCGAGCAATGGGAGAGCGTTTCCTCGGTCGTGGCGCGGCCAGCGGATTCGCGCCAGATGCGACGCTGTTCGGCCTCTGCTTGCAGGGACGTGCCGCGCACCCGGTACAACACCGCAGTCTTCAGACCGCTGAAGCTGAAGTCCAAGGGATTGCCTTTCATTCGAACGCGTCCGAAATCGACCGCGTGGGGGTTCCCGCAACGCGCCAACCGGTCGAGGATCGGGCCACCCGGATAACCCAACGCCAGAAGCTTAGCTACCTTGTCGAAGGCTTCGCCAGCGGCGTCATCTCGCGTCTGGCCGAGGCGAATGTAAGAGAAAGTAGGCAGTAGGTAGGGGGGAGTCGGGATTTGGGTTTCGGGTTTTGCAGAGGCCTCGCTGCCTCCTGCTTGCTGCCTACTGCCCTGAAAAAAACCCTCGCCCGGCTTTCCCGCTTCGCGGGATCGCCACTCTCTCCCCCGGGGAGAGGGTGCCCGAGGTACGAGGGCGGGTGAGGGGTCACTTAATCCGCGTCCCTGGATCTCGACCAGGAACAGGCTAGTGTGGCCGCCGGAGACCACCAGGGTCACGTTGGGGAAGCAGGCTTCTTCAACGGCCTCCCCCCTCTGCCGCGCCATCTTGTTTTCCAAGAGCACGGCATGGATGTGACCTTCCAAGTGATTGACGCCGACCAGGGGTTTACCTAAAGAGAGCGCCAGCGCTTTGCCGTAGACCAGACCCACGAGCAACGAACCAATCAGACCAGGTCCCTCGGTGACAGCCACTCCTTCAATATCCTTCAGGCCTACACCAGCGACGCGGCACGCTTCGTCGACTACGGGCACGATCTTTCGCAAGTGCTCGCGCGAGGCGAGTTCCGGCACCACGCCGCCGAAGCGTTCGTGCGTCAGCACCTGCGAAGCGACTACGCTCGAGAGGATGCGCTCTCCATCCGTCACGACGGCCGCCGCCGTTTCGTCGCAACTGGATTCTATGCCTAGGACCCGCATGGCAACAGCCTTCGAAGACCTATGGTAGCATGGTGATTCTACATGCCGTCGCGTCCTGCCCCTTTGGTCTGGGCGGGGTCGCTTCTTGAGGTGAAAAGGATTCATGACGATCCGCAAAGCTGTTCTGCCCGTCGCCGGCTTGGGGACGCGCTTCCTGCCTGCCACTAAAGCGCAGCCCAAGGAGATGCTGCCCATCGTAGATAAGCCTTTGGTGCAATACGCCGTGGAAGAGGTCGCGGCTTCGGGCATTTCATTGGCCATCTTCGTTACCGGGCGGGGTAAGGACGCGATTGAGGACCATTTCGATGTGTCCTTCGAACTCGAGCACCAGTTGGCCGGCAGGGGCAAGGAAAGCCTTCGCGAGCACATCCGGTCGATTTCCGGCCTGCTGCAGATGACCTACATCCGCCAGAAAGAGGCCTTGGGCCTCGGCCACGCCATTCTGACGGCCCGCGACCTGGTGGGGAACGAGCCATTTGCTGTGCTGCTTTCGGATGATGTGATTGATGGTCGGGTGCCTTGCATCAAGCAGATGGTTGAGGTCTTTGAACGTTACAGTCGAAGTGTAGTAGCCATCCAGCGCGTGCCACGCAATACGGTTTCTAGCTATGGGATCATCAAGGGTCACCCCGTCCAGGACCAGTCTTGGGGCGGCCGTCTGTATCGGATTGACGACATGGTAGAGAAACCCGAGCCGCGCAAAGCTCCTTCGGACCTCGCCATCATAGGCCGTTACATCCTGACTCCGGCCATCCTTGACGAGCTGGCCGCCACGTCTAAGGGCGCGGGCGGAGAAATCCAGCTTACCGACGCGCTGCGCCGATTGCTCACCAAGGAGCCCATTTACGGGTTTCTGTTCGAAGGCAAGCGTTACGACGCGGGTGACAAGCTGGGCTTCCTTCAAGCCACTGTGGAGATGGCGCTGAAGCGCCCTGACCTCGGCAAACCCTTCCGCCGGTACCTCAAAACGCTCAAGCTGTGACGATTTTGGATTTTTTGGATTAGAGATGTTTTCGGCCAGTCTTGCTGTAATGCAGCAACCGAAAGGTGGTGTTGCGCTGGCTTCTGGCTTCTGACTTCCGGCTCCTGGCTTCTCGTGAACCGTCAGGCTTTCTTCGACGGCTCGGTCGCCTTCGACTCGGCAGGCTTGCTTTCGGTCTTGGTGGGCGCAGACGGAGTTCCGTCTCCCTTGGGTGCGGTTTCGCCAGAAGACTTTCGCGCGTAATCGGTGATGTACCAACCGCTGCCCTTGAACTGGATGGCGGGAGAAGAGAGCAGTTGTTCCAGTCGCCCGCCGCAAGTCTCACACGTCTGGATGGGAGGGTCGGAGAACTTCCGGATCTTCTCAAAATGGGCACCGCACCGCAGACACCTGTACTCGTAGAGTGGCAAACTGAACCTCCCCTGAACGAACCCCTAACTATTATAGCAAGTTCCCTTGTCTCTACGCATGCGCCTTGCTAGACTGTCGCTGCGCAGCGGTAGTCAACGAGAAAGGTGCTCAATGACCAAGTCGGAGCAGGTTGGTTCGCCCCTTCCAGCCAACAAGGTGGCGGGAACCCTCTACATCGTCGGTACGCCCATCGGTAATCTTGAAGACATCACGTTCCGCGCCCTCCGCGTCCTGAAGTTAGTAGATCTGATTGCCTGCGAGGACACACGCCGTACCCAGAAGCTTTTGAACTACTATGGAATCCGCACGGCGACTACCAGCTATCACGAACACAATGAGATGACGAGGGCGCCGGAGCTGATCATCGAGTTGGAGCAAGGCAGTGACATCGCCTTGGTCTCCGACGCGGGAATGCCTGTCGTCTCCGATCCGGGCTATCGGTTGGTCAAGCTGGCGGTGCGGCACAACGTTCCGGTAGTGCCCGTACCTGGTGCTTCGGCATTCTTGGCCGCCCTAGCGGCGTCTGGGTTGCCGGTGGACAAGTTTCGCTTTCTAGGGTTCCTACCCAGCAAAGCTTCACAACGTCGCCGAGCACTCGAGGAGGCCAAAACGGCCCAGAAGACTCTGGTTTTCTACGAGGCTCCGCACCGTGTGCTGGAGATGCTTGCGGACGCTCGCAAGATCCTTGGAGACCGGCCAGTGGTGTTGGCGCGTGAGGTGACCAAGGTTCACGAGGAGTTCCTGCGAGGCACGGCCGCTGAATTGCTGGACACTCTGAAGAAAAAACCCACAAAAGGCGAGTTTACGGTTCTCGTAGGGGCGGCCGCTACGCCGGAGCAGGATACCTTATCGCCTGCCAGGCCGATTTCCGCTGAAATACGCCAGTTCATGGAAGAGCAGGGTCTGGACGAACGAGCCGCCCTCAAGGCCGTGGCCCGCGCCCGGGGAATCCCTCGCAGCGAAGCCTACCGGCAGTGGCAAGCTGAAAAGCCGAGAAGCAGATGACCAGCGTCGAGTGGCGCAGAGTTCGCGCTTTTCAAACTCTGCCCTTCGACTTCGCTCACGCTCCGACTCTGCTCACCCTGAGCAGGAGCCGAGGGGTGATAAACGAAAAGTCTGGCGCTACCGCAGATCAAGGTGTTGGGACTTGGCTTGGCTGGCCTATGCTGACGCCTGCTTGCTCGATTGCTTGGCGGTCTTTTTGGATGGCGTCGTCTTCACCGCCTTCGTCGTAGCGGCCTTCGTTGCGGTCTCCTTGCTGCTTGTCGTCTTGTGTCCGTGGCCCTGGAACTCAGGGTTGATGTTCGGCAGTGGAGTTGCCGCCTGAGTATGAAAGTGCATGGCGTAGTTTAACTGTTTTTCGCACGCGGCCAGGTTGCTTTGGAACATTTGCGCAGCCCTGTCCCAGCGGCTGACGAAATAGCTGATATAGGGAACGAGCTCCTGCTGAGCCGCGATCAGTTCCCTGCCCCGCTGCCGGAATTCATCCGCCAGTTTTGCCTCCCCTTGTGTGGAAAGGCTCTTGCTCACCTGCTCCAGCGGGTCTTGCACGCTTAAAGCAGAAACATAAGTCTGGAAGGCCAGGTCTGGGCTCGCCGGCGATGCGGCGAACTGGTTACGCACTTTCTCGAACTCAGCAAGTTTGGCCTGAAGCGTGGCCCGCGCCTGCCTGAAGCTGGCGCGCTCGGCCTCCGGGGCTTTCAAGCTCTCTGACTGTTCGTGGCTCAACACGTCCTGAATGCGATAGGTTAGCACGTACATCTTGTAAAGGACCTGCTTCAACTGCTCGGGTCCCATGGGAGGCGGAGGGCCGCTTACGTCTGTGGGGACCATCGCCATTGGAGTTGTAGAAGGTTGAATGACCTCGGTCTCGACGCCTGGTATTGGGGCCAGGCCGGCCTCAACTTTGGCACGCAGGTAGAACACATAGGGCTGCAGTAACTTCTGCAATTCCCGCAGCTGATCCGCCGGTTGCTTGTACTGAGTCCCCTGGGCCGGGCCATCGTATTGGGTAACAGCGGCTGCCACGGCCTCGATGTTAGGCAGCAACGCAGTAATGGAGGCATCGGTCTTGCCGGCCAAGTCCAGGTTCTCCGACCTCTCCAGAAACAGCTTGCGATTCTCGTCCAACGTCTTGAGTTGACCTCGCACCGTCTCCAACGCTTGGTTGAACAACTGGCGCGCTGTGCCCTCCATTTTCCACTTGTCCGGCTGCAGTATGCCGACCAGATCTGTAAAGCGAAACGTGACTACATAGATTCTCTGCAGTAGATCCTTGAGCTGCGCTGGCTCGAGCTTCGTACCCTGGTTCGCCGCAGGCGCCGGTTGACCCTGTGACGCACTAGCAGGCTGACGTTGCTGTGTCTGGGCAGGCGGCTGGGCGGAGGGCGCGGGCGGGGCCTGAAGCTGCGTAGGCGTGGCCCCGGCCTGGGCGCGCAGGTAGAGCACATAGGGCTGCAGTGACTTCTGCAATTCACGCAGCTGATCCGCCGGCAGCTTGTACTGAGTGCCCTGGGCCGGGCTATCGTATTGGGTGACAGCGGCGGCCACGGCCTCCATATTGGGCAGCAAAGCAGTGATGGAGGCATCGGTCTTGTCAGCGAGGTCTGAGTTTTCCAGCTTCTCCAGCAGTTGCTTCCGGTCTTCGTCCAACGTTTTGAGTTGCCCGCGCACTGCCTCCAGCGCATGGTTGAACGACTGGCGCGCTGTATCGTCCATCTTCCATTTGTCCGGTTGCAGTATGCCCACCAGGTCCGTAAAGCGAAAAGTGACTACATAGATTCTCTGCAGCAGATCCCTGAGCTGCTCCGGCTCCAGCTTGGCGCCCTGGTTCGCTGCAGGCGCCGGTTGACCCTGTGACGCACTAGCGGTCCGACCTTGCTGTGTCTGGGCGGGCACCTGGCCAGCGGGCGCGGCTGCGGTCTGAGCCTGCGGAGGCGTTGCCAGCCCCCCGGCCTTGGCACGCAGGTAGAGCACATAGGGCTGCAGTGACTTCTGTAATTCCCGCAGCTGATCCGCCGGTTGCTTGTACTGAGTCCCCTGGGCCGGGCCATCGTATTGGCTGACAGCGGCGGCCACGGCGTCCATGTTAGGTAGCAAGGCAGCAATGGCGGCATCGGTCTTGTCGGCCAGGTCTGAGTTTTCCAGCTTCTGCAGGAACTGCTTCCGGTCTTCGTCCAACGTTTTGAGTTGCCCGCGGACTGACTCCAGCACCTGGTTGAACGATTGACGTGCCGCATCGTCCATCTTCCACTTGTCCGGCTGCAGCACGGTCAGCAGGTCGGTGAAACGGAACGCCGCCACGTAAATCTTCTGCAGCAGATCTTGGACCTCGGCGGGCTCGAGCTTCGCAGCCTCGCTCGCTGCCGGTGCAAGCTGGCCCTGTCCTGACTCGGTAGGCTGGGATTGCGCCGGCTGGGGAGCGGGCGGAGTCTGAGGCTGCGACGGTGTTGCCGGGGCCGAGGGCGGCAGCGGATTTTGCTCGCTTTGCGCGCGGATGCCAGTCTCGTAACTGCCGGACCAGGCCTCAGGCCCGCCTTGCGCATACAGCGTTTCAGCCAAACCCGAACGACTCGGCAGAAC
>Ga0306920_100009949_pt1 | contig 12717 bp, 22 predicted proteins | sample flu12Cox44000170_FD_204666 | JGI IMG/M metagenome (GOLD analysis project Ga0306920, IMG submission 204666) | Lab enrichment of tropical soil microbial communities from Luquillo Experimental Forest, Puerto Rico - flux4day.12C.oxic.44.000.170 (v2)... | ecosystem: Environmental > Terrestrial >...
TGCTTCGCAGCCTGCGATAACGAGGAGCAGAGGGAATGGCCAAGGAGAAATTCGAGCGCAGCAAGCCGCATGTGAACATTGGGACCATTGGTCACATCGACCACGGCAAGACGACGCTGACGGCGGCGATCACCAAGGTGCTGTCCAAGCACAATCCCAAGGTGCAGTTCCGGGCTTTCGACACCATCGACAACGCACCCGAAGAGCGGGAGCGGGGCATCACCATCGCGGTATCGCACGTGGAGTACGAGACGGCGAACCGGCACTATGCGCACATGGACTGCCCGGGGCATGCGGACTACATCAAGAACATGATCACCGGCGCGGCGCAGATGGACGGGGCGATTCTGGTGGTGGCGGCGACGGACGGGCCGATGCCGCAGACGCGCGAGCACATTTTGCTGGCGCGGCAGGTAGGGGTACCGGCGATTGTGGTGTTTCTGAACAAGTGCGACATGGTGGAGGATCCGGAGCTGCTGGAGCTGGTGGAGCTGGAAGTGCGCGAGCTGCTGAAGAGCTATCAGTTTCCGGGGGACACCATAGCGATTATCCGCGGCAGCGCGTTGCAGGCGCTGAACGGGGACGCCAAGTGGGAAGGCAAGATCGACGAGTTGATGGAGGCGGTGGACAAGAACGTACCGCTTCCGGTGCGCGACGTGGACAAGCCGTTCGCCATGCCGATCGAAGATATTTTTTCGATTTCGGGGCGGGGCACGGTGGTGACGGGGAGAATCGAGCGCGGCAAGGTGAAGGTTGGGGAAGAAGTGGAGATTGTGGGCTTCCGTCCGACGCAGAAGAAAGTGGTGACGGGAGTGGAGATGTTCCGGAAGCTGTTGGATGAGGGGATTGCGGGGGACAACGTGGGCTTGCTGTTGCGGGGCACGGAAAAGGACGATGTGGAGCGGGGCCAGGTGGTGTGCAAGCCGGCTTCGATCACGCCGCACACCAAGTTCAAGGCGGAAGCGTACGTATTGACGAAGGAAGAAGGGGGGCGGCACACGCCGTTTTTCACCGGCTACCGTCCGCAGTTCTACTTCCGGACGACGGACGTGACCGGGGACGTGAAGCTGAAAGAAGGGGTGGAGATGGTGATGCCGGGGGACAACGTGAGCTGCGAAGTAGCGTTGATTACGCCGGTGGCGCTCGAAAAGGGGCTGCGCTTCGCGATCCGCGAAGGCGGCCACACGGTGGGCGCGGGCGCGGTCACGGAGATCATCGAGTAGTTTGGCGCTGGTGGCCAATCTGCAGAAGAAAAGATTATGAGACAAGGCGACAAAATTCGAATTCGTTTAAAGGCTTTTGATCATCGCATTCTTGATCAATCCACGCGGGAGATTGTGGAAACCGCGAAACGCACTGGCGCCGATGTGGCCGGCCCGATTCCTCTGCCGACCACCATTAATCGCTGGACGGTGCTGCGCTCGCCGCACGTGGACAAGAAGTCGCGGGAGCAGTTTGAGATGCGCACCCACAAGCGCTTGATCGACATTCTGGAGCCGACGCCGGACACGGTGGACGCTCTGATGAAGCTCGATCTTCCGCCGGGTGTGGATGTGGAAATCAAGGCGTTTGGCCACGCCGCGAAGTAAGCGTTGAACATTCTGCAGTACGCAGCCAATACCTGGCAGCAACGCGGCAAGCTGCGAAAGAGAGATGAGGACATGGCGGTCGACGGGATTATCGGGATCAAGCTGGGCATGACGCAGGTGTTCGCCGAAGACGGTAACCTGGTGGGCTGCACGGTGTTGCAGGCCGGACCGTGCGTCGTGGTGCAGCGCCGCACCAAAGAAAAGGACGGCTACGACGCCGCGCAGCTCGGCTTGGTCGAATTCGTCAAGCCGCAGCGCGTGAACAAAGCGCTCACCGGCCATTTCAAGAAAGCCGACGTGGCGCCGATGAAGGTGCTCAAAGAAGTGCGCATCGAGGAATCGCAGGACGAGACGAAAGTGGGTGACCGGGTGCTGGTCGAGAGCTTCAAGGCCGGCGAACTGGTGGACGTCAGCGGCGTCAGCAAAGGCAAAGGCTTTGCGGGCGGCGTGAAGCGCTGGCACTACGCGGGGGGCGATGCCACGCACGGTTCTATGTTCCATCGCGCGCCGGGAGGTATCGGCGGCAGTTCGTTCCCTTCACGCGTTTGGAAGAACCAGCATTTTCCGGGTCACATGGGCAATCAGAGAGTGACCGCGAAGAATTTGAAAGTGGTCAAGGTGGATACGGACGAGAACCTGCTGCTGGTGCGCGGTTCGGTGCCGGGTCCGAGCGGGCAGTACATTTTCATCCGCAAGTCGCACAAAGCGAAGTAGCGACGAGCGTTTCGGGAAATACAGAGAAGGAAACGAGATTATGCCAGTCGTGGATGTGGTGAATCTGGACGGAAAGAAAGTCGGCGAAGTCGAGCTGGCGGACGCCGTATTTGGCGCCAAGGTGAATGCGCACCTGCTGCACGAAGCTTCCAGGTGGTATCTGGCCGGGCTGCGCGCGGGCACGCATAAGACCAAGGACAAGAGTGAAGTGTCCGGCGCGGGCCGCAAGCTGTGGAGGCAAAAGGGCACCGGCCGGGCACGTGTCGGGTCGATCCGGTCGCCGCTGTGGCGGCACGGCGGGACAGTGCACGGGCCGCGTCCGCGCGATTACAGCTACGCCCTGCCGAAGAAGGCTCTGCTCGGTGCGCTGCGCTCCGCGCTTTCTGCAAAGCTTGCCGACCAGAAGGTGACCGTAGTCGATGCCTGGCAACTCGAGTCGCACAAGACCCGGGCGCTGGTTTCGGCGCTCGAAAAGCTGCATTTCACCAAGTCGGCGCTGCTGGTGTCGCACGGCGAGAACCGCAACCTGGAACTCGCCAGCCGCAACATCGAAGGCGTAAAGCTCTCCGCCCCGAACGCATTGCAGCCCTATGAAGTGCTGAAGCACGACCGACTGCTGCTGTCCAAGGACGCCGCAGCCCGTTTGGTGCGCTCGCTTGACCCGGAGAAGAAGGCGGCGGAAGTTCCAGACGTCGCGACCATTGCCGCGGCTCCGGCGAAGACAGAAGCTGCGGCCAAGAAACCGGCTGCGAAAAAGACGGCCAAGCCGGCAGCAAAGAAGGGGAAGGGATAATCATGTCGACCCCTCACTATCAAATTGTCCGCCGCCCGATCATCACCGAAAAAGGCCTGGGCGTGAAGGAACTGCAGGGCACGGTGGTGTTTGAGGTTTCCGCAAAGGCCACCAAGACGCAGATCAAGGAAGCCGTGCAGCAGATTTTCAACGTGAAGGTAGCCGCCGTGCGCACCGCGAATTTTCCCGGCAAGATGCGGCGCCGCGGGCAGAGCGAAGGTTATCGCCGCGACTGGAAAAAGGCGTACGTAAAGCTGGCCGCAGGCGAGAAGATGATTGAATTTGCGGAGAACTTGTAAGACGGGTGACCCGGCAGGATTACGAGCAGCGAACTGCGGCAGGTGCAAGCCGCCGAGAGATCGAAAAGCAAGAGGCAGCGATGGGACTGAAGAGCTTTAATCCATATACAGCGTCGAGACGGTTCATGACCGTGCTCGACAAGAGCGATATTACCAAGGAGACTCCGGAAAAGCGTCTCCTCGAACCGAAAAAGCGCTCCGGCGGACGCAACAACCAAGGCGAGGTGGTGGTCTGGCATCGCGGCGGCGGTCACAAGAAGCAGTATCGCAAGGTGGACTTCCGGCGCGACAAGGACGGCGTTCCGGCCAAAGTCGCGGCCATCGAGTACGACCCGAACCGCAGCGCCAACATCGCTCTTTTGCACTACGCCGACGGCGACAAGCGCTACATCTTGCACCCGGTGGGTCTCGAAGTCGGCGCGACGGTGAGCACCGGCGATGGCGCCGACATTCTGCCCGGCAATGCGCTGAAGTTCCGGCACATTCCTCCGGGCACCATGGTGCACAACATCGAGTTGTACCCCGGACGTGGAGGCCAGCTGGTTCGTACCGCGGGCGCTTCCGCGCAGCTGCTCAGCAAGGAAGGCGACCTGGCACTGATCAAGCTGCCCTCCGGCGAAGTACGCAAGTTTTCCGTAGAGTGCATGGCCACGGTCGGCCAGGTCGGCAACCTGGATCATGAGAACGAAACGTTCGGCAAGGCAGGCCGCACGCGCTGGCTGGGCGTTCGTCCCACGGTTCGCGGTGTGGCCATGAACCCGGTGGACCACCCGCACGGCGGCGGTGAAGGGCGCGTCAAGGGCAATCACCCTATGACGCCCTGGGCTTTCCCGACGCTCGGGAAGAAGACGCGCCACAACAAGCGCACCGACAAGCACATTGTGGAGCGCAGGAAGTAGCGGAGTTTGTTGAGCAGCTGAGGGAGAACATTCGCGGCGCATGTAAATTGGAATGAAGAGTTGCGAATGGCGAGCGTAACAATGGCAGCGACACGGAGAAGCCGTACAGCAGGACACCGGGCAACGGTACGCCGTCGGCGCGCGAAGCGGTCGAGCAAGCGTGTAGTCAAGCGCGTGGCTCCGAAACCGGCAGCCAAGCCGGCGCTGGTCGCTCGCAAGCAGGTGGTTCCGCTCGAACCGGTGCTGTACAAGCTGTGCAAGCCCGGATGGGCGGTGATTGTGGACCGTACGCCGAATGCATTGGGCACGCGGTTTGTCTGCCCGTTTTGCCCGAAATCGCATCGCGTTCCCGGCCCGGTGCGTGGATTTAAAAAGATGCGGCATGCCCAGTGGGGCCGTTTGCGCCGCGTGGAGGAATAGCAACGAGATGGCACGCTCACTCAAAAAAGGCCCGTTCGTGGACGGGCACCTGCGCGAAAAGGTCGAAGGACTGAACACGCGCAACGAAAAGAAGGTGGTGAAGACCTGGTCGCGGCGCTCGACGATTGTGCCGGAAATGATCGGCCACACCATTGCGGTTCACAATGGCAAAAAGTTCATTCCGGTCTACGTGACGGAACAGATGATTGGACACAAGCTCGGCGAGTTCGCTCCGACGCGAACCTTCAAGGGCCATGCCGTGAAGGCGGCACTCGAAAAGGCGGCCGGAGTTGCTCCCGCGGGAGGCGGCGCGCCGGCGGCAGCGGCGGCGGCGCCGAAGGCATAAGACATGGCTGACGCACCGACCACATCTCCGCAAATCGAGGCGCATGCTCTGGCGCGCCACGTCCGGATGTCGCCGCAAAAAGCGCGTCTGGTGATCGACCTGATCCGCGGGCAGCGCGTTCAGGATGCCCTGCAAACCTTGCGCTACACGACAAAGCGCGCTTCCGGACCCATTGAAAAGGTTCTGCGCAGCGCGGTGGCCAACGCCGAGCGCAAAGCGGAAGACGCGGGCGCGCCGCTTGATGTCGATCAGCTGTTCGTTTCCAAGTGCTTCGTAAACGAGGGCGCGCGCTGGAAGCGTATGCGTCCTGCGCCGATGGGGCGCGGATTCCGCTACCAGAAGCGAACCGCGCATCTCTGGGTGCAGGTCGCCGAACATCATGTGGCCGCGGCGGAACGCCACGCCAGCAATGTCGCCGAAGCGGAAGCCAACAAGGGAGTCCGTGGCACAGCACGCCGCGTACGCAAGGCTTTGACCGGCAAGCAGCAGGCTCCGAAGAAGGGCAAGAAGGGATAACGATGGGACAGAAAACGCATCCATACGGATTCCGACTGGGCTACAACAAGCCGTGGAAGTCGCGCTGGTACGCCGACCGCGAGTATGCCGATCTGCTGCACGAAGACGTCAAGCTGCGCAGGGAGCTGAAGGAAAAGCTGAAGTCGGCCGGCATCAGCTCGATCGACATCGAACGTGCCGCCAACAAGCTGGTGGTGCGGATTTACACGGCGCGCCCGGGGATCATCATCGGCCGCAAGGGCGCGGAAATCGACAAGCTGAAGCAGGACGTGCAGAAGCGCACCAAGCGCGAAGTGCACATCGACATTCAGGAAGTGCACCGGCCGGAGCTCGATGCGCAGCTGGTGGCGGAGTCGATTGCACTGCAACTCGAAAAGCGCGTGGCCTTCCGACGGGCCATGCGCAAGTCGGTCGATTCGGCACTGCGCTTTGGCTGCAAGGGGATCAAGGTGCGCGTGGCGGGCCGCTTGAACGGTGCTGAAATCGCGCGCAAAGAGTGGTACCTGCAGGGCCGCTTGCCGCTGCAGACGCTGCGTGCGGACATCGATTTCGGCTTCGCGCAAGCTTACACGACCTACGGGGTGATCGGCGTGAAGTGCTGGATTTACCAGGGCGAGAACATCCCGCGCCGCAGGAAGGCGCAGGAAAAGGACAAGCCCGAGCCGGTGGCGGCGGACTGAACAAGCGAAGAAGAGGGAATTGAGGGAAGCCAACGATGTTGATGCCGAAGAAAGTGAAGTACAGAAAGCAGATGCGCGGCCGCCGCAAAGGCAAGGCCTGGCGCGGCGGTGAGCTTTCGTTTGGCGACTACGGTCTGAAGGCCATGGAGAACGCCTGGATTACCGATCGCCAGATTGAAGCTTCCCGCGTGGCCATTACCCGCTTCATCAAGCGGGGCGGCAAGCTGTGGATCAGGATCTTCCCCGACAAGCCGTTCACCAAGAAGCCCGCGGAAACCCGCATGGGCAAGGGCAAAGGCGCGCCGGAGAAGTGGGTCGCCGTGGTGAGGCCCGGGCGCATCATGTTCGAAATGGCGGGCATTGACGAAGCCATCGCGCGCGAAGCTCTGAGCCTCGCGGCGCACAAGCTGCCCATTCCGACCAAATTCGTTTCCCGCGCAGGAGGACTCTAAGGTATGCCGCGGCGTATGGGAAAAATTCGCGAAGCGGGAGTTAACGAGCTCGAAGCGCAGCAGAAAGAGCTGACCGAAACGATTTTCCGTCTCCGCTTCCAGCTGTCTACCGGACAGGCGGAGGCGCTGAAGCGCTTGCGCGAAGCGAAAAAAGATTTGGCGCGTGTGAAGACGCTGCTCCGCGCGCATCAGCTGACAGCGGCAAAGGCAGGTAAGGCGTAATGACAGCAGAAACACAAACCGCGGCCACCGCGGCGCAGGGCCGGATTACCGAACTGGTCGGCAAAGTCACCAGCGCGAAGATGGAAAAGACCATCGTCGTGGAAGTTACGCGCCTGGTGCAGCACCCTAAATACCGCCGTGTGATCCGCATCTCGAAAAGGTTTTACGCGCACGATGAAAAGCGCGAAGCCAAGCAGGGCGACACGGTGCGCATATCCGCTTCGCGTCCGCTTTCGCGGCTCAAGCGCTGGCGCCTGAAAGAAGTGCTGACGCGAAACGCGTCGGCCGAGTAATCGGGAGACGACGTCATGATTCAGATGCGAACCTGGCTGACGGTGGCCGACAATTCCGGCGCGCGCAAGTTGATGTGCATCTTGCCGGTGGGCGGCGATGCCGGGCTGAAAGCGGGCCTGGGCGATATCGTCACCGCTTCGGTGAAGGAAGCCACTCCGGAAAGCCAGGTGAAAGAAGGCAAGGTCGTAAAGTGCGTGATCGTTCGGATGCGCAAGGAACAGCGGCGGAAGGATGGCACTTACATCCGCTTTGACGACAACGCTGCGGTTTTGATCAACGATGCCAATGAGCCAGTGGGCACCCGCGTGTTCGGGCCGGTGGCAAGAGAGCTGCGCGAGAAGAAGTTCACCAAGATTGTCTCGCTGGCTCCGGAAGTGTGGTAACGGGTAAACCAATGAACGTACAGGAAACCAAACGGTACACGATTTCGCTCCGCAAGGGCGACCAGGTGAAGGTGATGAAGGGTCGCGATGCCGGCAGGACCGGTCGCGTTTTGGCTGTGAATTCCAGGAAGAACACGGTCATTGTCGAGCACGCCAACGTGATCAAGCGCCACACGCGCCCTAATCCGTCGAAGAACATCAAAGGCGGAATTGTCGAAAAAGAAGCCGGCATCAACGTCTCCAACGTGATGATCGTCTGCAGCAGCTGCGGCAAGCACACCCGCATCGGCCACAGCCGGCTTTCCGACGGCACCCGCACTCGGGTGTGCAAGCGCTGCGGAACGGTGCTGGACAAGTAAGGGGAACCAGGAACATTCCAATGAAGAGCAGAATGCAGGAAAAATACCGGAAAGAGACGACGCCAGCGCTGATGAAGCGCTTCGGCCTGAAGAACGTCATGGCCGTGCCCAGGCTTTCCAAGATCACCGTCAACATCGGCCTCGGCGAAGCCAGCCAGAACGTCAAGCTGCTGGACACCGCGGCCCAGGAGCTCGGCCAGATCACTGGACAGAAGCCGGTCATTACCCGCGCCAAGAAGTCCATCGCGAACTTCAAGATCCGCAAGGGCATGCCGATCGGCTGCGCAGTCACTTTGCGCGGCGACAAAATGTATGAGTTTCTCGATCGCCTGTGCAACGTTGTGCTGCCCCGCGTCCGCGACTTTCGCGGGCTGCCGTTCAACGCCTTCGACGGCCGCGGCAACTACACCCTGGGTCTCAAGGACCAGTTGGTGTTTCCCGAGATTGATTACACCCGCGTGGACAAAATCAAAGGCATGAACATCACTTTGACCACCACTGCGAGAAACGACGAAGAAGGCCGTGAACTGCTGCTCGGTCTCGGCTTTCCTCTGCGTCGGCCCGGAGGAGCAAATTAATGGCACGTACCGCGAAGATCGTAAAGGACCAGAAGAAACCGAAGTTCAAGGTCCGGCACCGCAACCGCTGCCGCGTCTGTGGGCGCGCTCGCGCGTATATCCGCAAGTTTGAAATGTGCCGCATCTGCTTCCGCGGCATGGCGCTGCGGGGAGAGATTCCCGGCGTCGTGAAATCGAGCTGGTAGAGGAGACCAGAGAAATATTATGCAGACCGACCCCATAGCCGATTTTCTGACCAGCATACGCAACGCTGCTGCCGCCAAGCACCAGCGTGTCGACGTTCCTGCTTCCCGTTTGAAGAGCGAGATCGCCCGCATCCTCAAGGAGGAGGGTTACATCTCCACTTTCAAGATGGTGGATGAAAACAAGGGCCACAAGACCCTGCGGGTCTTTTTGAAGTACACGCCGGACCGCCGCAGCGTGATTTCCGGCATCAAGCGCATTTCGCGCCCCGGCCAGCGCCGCTATGTCGGTTCGCACGAGATCAAGCCGGTGGTCGGCGGGCTGGGCATCAGTATTCTTACGACCCCGCAAGGACTGATGAGCGGCCGCGTCGCGCGCAAGAACAAAGTCGGCGGCGAACTGCTTTGCGAGGTTTGGTAGTCTTGCTGTTTCTGACAGAACGCTTTGTTGAGGCTGATTGAAAATGTCACGTATCGGAAACAAACCAATTCCAGTTCCCGCGGGCGTAAAGATCGCCCTGGGTTCTGAAAAAGTGGATGTGCAGGGGCCCAAGGGCAAGTTGAGCGTTGCCATTCCGAACGGCGTCTCGTTCGAACAGAGGGAGGGCGTTCTGAATGTGAAGCGCGCCTCCGACGAGCACCGTGCTGTGCATGGACTTGCGCGCGCTCTCGTGGCAAACGCGGTGCACGGGGTCACGACCGGCTTCAAGAAGGAAATGGACATCGTTGGCGTCGGCTATCGCGCGGAACTCAAGGGCAAAGCCGTGGCTTTCGCGCTCGGTAAGTCGCATCCCATAGAGTTCAAGATCCCGGAAGGAATTCAGATCACCGTGGACAAGCAGACGCACCTGGTGATCAGCGGCGCGGACAAGGGTCAGGTCGGTCAGGTGGCCGCGGACATTCGTTCGCTGCGTCCGCCGGATCCGTACAAGCAGAAGGGAGTTCGCATTACCGGCGAGCGCTTGAAAAAGAAGGCGGGTAAGGCTGGCGCCAAGGCCGGCGCGGCCTAATCGCTGCGGCATGAACAGCCGCGCCTTAGGGCTCAGCATGTGTGCCCAAAGGCGAGAGAGAACAGAGTTTTGGGTTTGAAGGAGAAGAACAGTGGCATCCGTACCGGTTCGCAGATTATCGAGAGAAGCCAAACGACGGCGTGTTCATGACCGCGTGCGCATGAGCGTGTCGGGAACCGCAGAACGTCCGCGCCTGTGTGTGTACCGTTCACTCGAACACATCTACGCGCAGGTGATTGACGACCGCGCGGGCAAGACTCTGGTATCCGCAAGTTCCGCGGACAAAGACACCAAGAAGGCTTTGAAGGGCGGCGGCAACGTCGCAGCGGCCAAGGTTGTCGGCAAGGCCATCGCCGAGCGCGCCAAGGCCGCCGGAGTTTCCAAGGTTGTGTTCGACCGCGGCGGTTACAAGTATCACGGCCGCGTCAAGGCGCTCGCGGATGCGGCGCGGGAAGCGGGGTTACAGTTCTAGACTATGTCGAAGCAAATTTTGAGAGAGAGTCTCGCCGTACGGCGCTTGCTTGAAGTCAATCCATCGGAGCTGAAGGACGACGTCATTGCCATCAACCGCGTCACCAAAGTGGTCAAGGGCGGCAAGAACCTCAGCTTTTCCGCCTTGGTCGTGGTCGGCGACAGCCACGGCCACGCCGGATTCGGCATGGGCAAGGCGCGCGAGGTGCCGATGGCTATTAAGAAGGGCATCGAGCAGGCCAAGAAGAATTTGATTCAGCTGAACCTCAAAGGCTCCACGATCCCGCATCAGGTGGTGGGCCGCTACGGTTCGGCGCAGGTGCTGCTCAAGCCTGCTCCGGAAGGCACCGGCGTGATCGCCGGCGGCCCGGTGCGCAAGGTCATGCAAGTCGCGGGAATCACCAACGTACTGACCAAGTCGCTCGGCACCTCGAACCCGCACAACGTCATCAAGGCCACTTTTGCGGCGCTGCTGGGACTGAAAGACGCAGCGCAAGTTGCGGAAACCCGCACCAAAACCGTGGAAGAGATTACCGGCCGCGAAAAGAAGGTCGAAAAGGCCGCAGGGGAAGCACAATGACGGCACAGAAGAAAGACGCCGCCAAGGGTACCATTAAAGTGAAATGGGTGGTCAGCTTCATTGGCTGCACCGACGACATGCGCCAGACCATTCGCGGACTCGGCTTGCGCCGGCTCTACCAAGTGGTCGAGCGCCAGGACACGCCGGAGACTCGCGGCATGATCCACAAGGTGCGCCATCTCGTGGAAGTGGTGGACTAAGTTTATGGCTAAGAAGAAAGAAGAGAAGAAGACCATCGGACTCGAGACACTTCGTCCGCCGCGCGGCTCGCGGCACCGCAAAGTGCGCGTCGGGCGAGGTATCGGCTCGAAACTCGGCAAGACTTCGGGCTCCGGAAACAAGGGGCAGAAGTCGCGTCGCGGCTATTCCCGGCGTCGCGGCTTTGAAGGCGGCCAGATGCCGTTGCACCGCCGCATCCCGAAGCGCGGATTCAACAATCCGTTCGGCTCGACCTTTGCCATTGTCAACCTGGAAGAGCTGAACGTTTTTCCAGCGGGTGAGACCGTAACTCCGGAACTTCTCCGCGCGCACGGTTTCATCCGTACCCAACAGCAAGTAAAGGTTCTGGGCGACGGTGAACTGAAGACCAAGCTGGCCATTCGCGCCCACGCTTTCAGCGCCTCCGCCAAGGAAAAGATTACCAAGGCGGGCGGCTCGTTCGAGGTATTGGCCTGAGAAGTCGGAAGACGTACTAGGGAAACGCATGAATCGCTTCTTACAAGCTCTCGGGAATCTCTTCCGCATAGAAGACCTGCGGAAGCGCGTGCTGTTCACGCTGGCACTGCTGGCCGTGTACCGCATTGGTGCGCACATTCCGACTCCCGGCATCAACAGCGTGGTGCTCGACCAGATCTTCCAGCAGGCGCAGGGCACAGCTCTCGGTATCTTCGACCTGTTCAGCGGGGGCAACTTCCGCCGCTTGACGATTTTCGCCCTGGGCATCATGCCGTACATCACTTCGTCCATCATCCTGCAGCTGATGACGGTAGTGTTCCCGTATCTCGAGCGTCTGCAAAAAGAGGGCGAGCTGGGCCGCCGCAAGATTACCCAGTACACGCGATACCTGACCATTGCGCTCAGCATCATCCAGTCGCTTTCGACGGCCACTCTGCTGCAAGGCCAGAACCTGAACGGCGCGTCGGTGGTCTACCACCCTGGCTGGGCCTTCACGCTGATGACCGTCCTGACGCTGACCACGGGCTCCGCATTCATCATGTGGCTCGGCGAACAGATCAGCGAGCGCGGCATCGGTAACGGCATGTCTTTGATCATCTTCGTCGGCATCGTGGTCGGCCTGCCGCGCGCGATCGTTGATCTCTACGAGAAGTCCCGCACCCAGGCTTGGGGCGTTTTCACTCCGCTGGCCATTATTCTTCTGTTGATCCTGATGGTCGCGGTCGTTGCCTTCATCGTTCTGGTCGAGCAGGGGCAGCGGCGCATCCCGGTGCAGTATGCCAAGCGAGTGGTCGGCCGTCGCGTTATGGGCGGTCAAGCCACCTATCTGCCGTTGCGCGTGAATTCCGGCGGCGTGATTCCGCCGATTTTCGCCAGTTCGTTGCTCGCGTTCCCGGCGACTCTCGGCCTGCTCCTCGGCGGTCGCTGGGCCTTTGTCAAGGATTTTGCCAATGCCGTCAAGTGGGGCGAGCCTCTGTACACGCTGCTCTACGTCGCGTTGATTATGCTGTTCGCGTTCTTCTATGTGGGCATCGTTTTCAACCCCACCGAACTTGCCGACAACATGCGCAAGAACGGCGGCTTCATTCCCGGCATCCGTCCGGGCCGCAACACCAGCGAGTACGTGAGCAAGATTCTGAAGCGCCTCACCATGATCGGCGCCGTGTATCTGGCCATGGTCTGTTTGCTGCCGGAGTGGATGATCGCCGGCATCCACCTGAACCACCTGCCTTACTGGCTGGGCGGCGGCTGGTTC
>Ga0306920_100009950_pt1 | contig 12717 bp, 9 predicted proteins | sample flu12Cox44000170_FD_204666 | JGI IMG/M metagenome (GOLD analysis project Ga0306920, IMG submission 204666) | Lab enrichment of tropical soil microbial communities from Luquillo Experimental Forest, Puerto Rico - flux4day.12C.oxic.44.000.170 (v2)... | ecosystem: Environmental > Terrestrial >...
GACGAGACGCTCGCCTCGGCCACCGGGCTCCCGGCCGGGCACCCGCTGCTGCCGCCGGCGGTCGCCCCCGCCACCGTCGTCGGCCTCGCCGGCGCCGAGCCGGCGGCCGAGCTGGGCGTGCGGCCCGGCGTGGCGGTGGTGATCGGGGCCGGTGACCGCCAGTGCGAGGTGCGGGGCACGGCGGCGGGGCCGGACCGGCCCATGGTGTCGTGGGGCACGACCGCCAACGTGTCGGTCCCGGTCCCCGCGCCGCCCGATCCGGCCCCGGCCGGGTTGCGCCTGACCAGGGCGGCCGGCGCCGGCTGGCTCCTCGAAGGGGGCCTGGCCGCCGCCGGGTCGCTGCTCGACTGGCTCGCCGGCGTGACGGGCGTGGCCGTCGACGACCTGGTGGCGCGGGCCGGCGGCGCCGACCCGGGCGCCGGCGGGGTGGTCGCCGTCCCCTGGCTCGGGGGCGCCCGGGCCCCGTGGTGGCGGGCCGACGCGGGCGCCGCCTTCTTCGGGCTGGGGCCGTCGCACGGCCCCGGCGATCTGGCGCGCGCGGCGATGGAGGGCGTCGCCTGGGACGTCGTGCGCTGCATCGAGGCAGCCGGTATGCAGCCGTCGGGCCTGGCGCTGGCGGCGGGGGCGGGCGTCGGGCCGTGGGTCGCGGTGCTCACGGCGGCGGCAGGTCTGCCGGCCGTGCGACGCGCGTGCGCCGACGCGGCGTCGGCCGGGGCGGCGCTGATCGCCTCCGACGCGGTGGGCGCCGGGCTCGAGCGCGACCTCATCAACCCGGTGGTCGAGACGGTGGTGCCGCCGGCCGAGACCGTCGACCGGTACCGGGCGCTGCGGGCCGTCTCCGACGCTGCGACCCGCGCCGCGCTGGACGTCGTTGCTTCCCTGCCGGGCGGGCCCCGGTTTACGGTGTCGGGCTGATGGCCGGTCCGGGCGGGGACGCTCCGCTGTTCGGGTTCACGGTCCCCGACGAGCTCCTCCGGGAGGCCGTCGCCCGCAGCCGCGACCCCCGTGCCGTGGCCGCCCTGGAGATGATCCCGGGCACCGGCGAGGGCAAGCCACCTCCGCTCACGGGGATCCTCCGCATCGGCGGCGTCGCCCCGCTGGCGCTGCTCACGCTCGCCGCCCTCGTGACCGGGACGATCAACAACGGCATCGGGCTGCTCGGGCCCGAGATCCAGAGGTCGTTCCGGCTGAGCGACGCCGGGCTGGGCGCGGTCACGTTCGTCGCCGCGGTCGCGCAGATCGGCTGGGGCCTGCCCGTCGCCGTGGCCGCCGACCGCGGCAGCCGCAAGCTGATGGCCTCGCTGACCCTGCTGGCGTTCGCCGTGCTCGTGCCGCTGATGGCCCTGTGCCGCAACGTGTGGCCGTTCACGCTGCTCTACATCGGCGCGGCGGTCGGTTACGGATCGTCCGACACCGTCCACAACTCGTACCTGTCCGACGCCTACCCGACCAACGCCCGGGGGCGCATCTTCGCGTGGCACAACCTGTCCGATCCCGTGTCGCAGACCCTCGGCATCTGGATCGTGGGCCTGGTGGCGGCGTGGACGGGCAACTGGAGGTGGTCGCTTCTGCTGGCCGGTTTCGGCATCCCGATCGCCCTCAGCCTGCTGTTCATCCGGGAGCCACCCAAGGGGGCCAACGAGTCGAGCCACATCCTCCGCGCCGCCGGCATGGACACGGCCAGCCAGGTCGACGCCGGCCCCAAAGTGCTGCTCGGCCCCGCCGTCCAGCGCCTGCTGCGCATCAAGTCGCTCTACTACCAGCTCGTCGCCGTCGCCATCCTCGGCTTCGCCGGCACCGGCATCCCGCTGTTCGGGTCGCTGTACTTCAAGCGGGTGTGGCACCTGGGGCCGGGCCAGCGGGGCCACGTCTACCTGCTCATCGGCCTCTCAGCCTTCCTCGGCCTGCCGGTGGCCTACCTCGTCGGCGACCGCCTGTTCCGCCGCGCCCCGCAGTTCCCGCTCATCCTGGCCGGCATCTCGATCACCGTGTACGGCGGCCTGTTCACGTTGTCGCTGTACATGCCGCACCTGTGGATGGTGGTGCTCTTCCAGTTCCTCGCCAACGCCGCCATCGCCCCGCTGTCGATCTCCATCTTCCAGACCCTGGCGGCCACGGCGCCGGCGGAGATGCGCGCCATCTGCTTCGGGATGTTCGGCGTGTACAGCCTGGTGTTCGGAGGCTTCGCCGGGGCCGTCCTGCTCGGGGCCATCAGCGATGCCACGAGGAGCGTGACGACAGCGCTGACGCTGATCGGGCCCGTGTGCGCGATCGGCGGGATCCTGCTCGTCATCGGCTCGCGCTACGTGCGTCAGGACATCACGCTGGTGATCGAGGACGTGCTCGAGCGCTACAGCGAGGGCGAACGGCGCAAGGCCGGCGGCGCCATCCCGGCGCTGCAGATCCACAACCTCGACTTCTTCTACGGCGCCCAGCAGGTGCTGTTCGACATCGAGCTCGAGGTCGCCCAGGGCGAGATGGTGGCGCTGCTCGGCACCAACGGCGCGGGCAAGAGCACGCTGCTGCGGGCCGTGGCCGGTCTCGACCATCCCCACCGCGGCGTCATCCGCCTGTTCGGGGCCAACACCACCTACCTCGAACCCGAGCAGATCCTCGACCTGGGCGCCGCCCTGCTGGTCGGCGGCAAGATGACGCTTCCCGGTCTCACCGTGCGCGACAACCTGCGCGTCGGGAGCCACTCGATGCGCAGGGACGGCCCACGCGCCCGCCGCGCCGTCGACGAGGCCATGGAGCGCTTCCCCGAGCTCTCGTCCCGCCTGGGCCAGCCTGCCGGCACGCTGTCGGGCGGGGAACAGCAGATGCTGGCCCTGGCACGGGTGCTCATGACCGAGCCGCGCCTGTTGATGATCGACGAGCTCACCCTGGGGCTGGCGCCCATGATGGTCGAGCGCCTGATGGAGATCGTGCGGCAGGTCAACGCCGAGGGGACCACCGTGATCCTCGTGGAGCAGAGCCTCAACCGGGCGCTCAGCCTGGCCGAGCACGCCTTCTTCCTCGAGCGGGGGACGGTGCGCTTCGACGGTCCGACGGTCGACCTCATGGCGCGCGACGACCTGCTCCGGCCGGTGTTCCTGACGTCAGACGCGGTCGCCGGGACCTGAGATGTCGGTCCCCGGATCGGTCGTCATCGAAGGGGTCATCCTCGGGCTCAACTACGGCCTGCTCGCCCTGGGACTGGTGCTGATCTACCGCACCAGCCGCGTCCTCAACTTCGCCCAGGGCCAGCTCGGCGTCGTCGCCGCCGTCCTGCTGGTCAAGCTGCACGACGACTACGGCATCTGGTACTGGGCCGCACTCGCCGCCGCGTTGGCGGTGGCCGCCGGGGCGGGTGCGGTGTCGGAGCTGGTGCTGCGGCGGCTGTTCGACCGGCCTCGGGTGATGGTGATGATCGCGACGGTGGGGCTCTCGCAGGTGCTGTACCTGTTCACTGTGCTGCCGTTCGTGCGGCCCAAGAAGCTGTTCCGCGCCTTCCCGGTGCCGATCCACCTGACCTTCCACGTCAGCGGCTACCAGTTCCAGCCCGGCGACGTGCTCACCCTCATCGTGGCGCCGACGGTCGCCGTCGCCCTGGCCGTGTTCATCCGGCGGTCGCACTGGGGACTCACCATGCGGGCCATGGCGGAGAACACCGAGTCGGCCCGGCTCTCGGGGGTCTGGGTCCGCCGCACGTCGACGGTCGCGTGGACCATCGCCGGTGTGCTGTCCGCCATCACGGCCATCCTGGCGTCGCCGTCGCAGACGAGCGCCCTCACCCAGGTCCTGAGCCCCGACCTGCTGCTGCGGGCCCTGACGGCGGCGCTGATCGGGGCCATGATCAGCCTGCCGGTGGCGATGATCGCCGGCGTGGCCATCGGGGTGGTGCAGGAGGTCCTGCTCTGGAACGTCACCAGCCAGGCCACCGTGCAGCTGATCCTGTTCGTGCTGCTGCTCGCCGTCCTGCTCGTGCGCGTCGGGGCGTTGCAGAAGGGCATGCGGACCAGCGAGCGGGCGGCGTGGTCGACGAGCACGTCATCGGGACGGCGCGGCCGCGACGCCCTGCGCGACCGCGTCGGCCGCAGCGGCGTGGTCCTCAGCCTGGTCGTGGTCGTGCTGCTGCCATTCGTGATCAGCACGGGCCGGTCGTTCCTGCTGTCGCAGGTGTGCATCTTCGCGGTGATCGCCCTCTCGCTCACCGTCCTGACCGGGTGGGCCGGCCAGGTGTCGCTGGGCCAGTTCGGCCTGGTCGCGGTGGGCGCCGATGTCGCCGCCCACTTCGGCAAGAGCGTGCCGCTGGTGCTGTTGCTGCCGCTCGGCGGGGTGATCACCGCGGCGGTCGCCGTGATCGTCGGCCTGCCGGCGCTGCGGGTCCGCGGCCTGTATCTGGCCGTCAGCACGCTGGGATTCGCCCTGTTCATCCAGGACGCCGCCCTCGCCACCCGCTGCTGGCGCATCCCCCTCCTCAACCGCCACGTCTGCGCCGGGCTGCCCGACCCGCAGTCCACGCTGATCGCCCGCCCGACCCTGTTCGGGATCCACCTGACGTCGGAGCGGAGCTTCGCGTGGTTCTCCATCGGTGTGCTGGCGCTGACCGTCGTGATGGTGCGCGTCTGGCGCGACCGCGGGGTGGCCCGCCGGCTGATCGCCGTGCGGGACAACGAGTCGGGCGCGGCCGCGACCGGCATCCCGGTGGTACGGACCAAGCTGCTCGCCTTCACCCTGTCGGGGTTCATGGCCGGCTACGCCGGCGTCTGCTTCGCCTTCGCTACCGAGCGATTCGGCGCGACCACGTTCGCGCCGGCGCTGTCGATCCTGGCCGTGTCGATGGTGGTCATCGGGGGCCTCGACTCGATCGTGGGCGCGCTGCTGGGCGCGCTGTACCTGGTCGGACTCCCGGCCGTGTTCGGCACGACCGCGACCATCCAGATCCTCACCAGCGGGCTGGGGCTGATGGCGTTCATCCTCTACCTGCCCGGCGGCATGGCCGAGCTGCTGCACCGGGCCGGTGACCTCGTCGCCGCGGGCATCGCCCGGCTGGGCCCGCGGCCCGACGACCGCGGCCCACCGGAGCTCTCCCCGGAGGAGCTCGTGGCGGAGACGAGAGCATGAGAGACGCCGCGCCCGTGGTGGAGGCGACGGTATGAGTAACGGCGCTCGCGTGGTGGAGGCGACGGTATGAGTGACGGCGCTCGCGTGGTGGAGGCGACCGCGGTCGCGGCTTCGTTGACATTGTCCGAGGTGGTCGTCGACTTCGGCGGGGTCCGGGCCCTCGACCACGTGAACCTCACGGTCGAGCCGGGCACCATCGTCGGGCTCATCGGGGCCAACGGATCGGGCAAGACCACGCTGCTCGACGTGATCTCCGGTTTCGTTGCCCCCACGGCCGGCTCGGTGGCGGTCGACGACCGGGACCTGGTCGACGACCTGCCCGAGGAGCGCGCGTCGATCGGCGTGGTGCGGTCGTTCCAGGACTGCCGGCTCTTCCCCGAGCTGACCGTGCTCGACACGCTGATGCTGACCGTCGACGCCCGCCTGCCCGTCGGCGTGGTCGCCACCACGCTCGGGTTGCCCGACGCCCGTCGGGTCGAGGCGCAGAAGCGGGCCAGGGTGGCGGGGGTCATCGACACGTTCAGCCTCGGGCGCTTCCGCGACCACCGCATCGGGGAGCTGTCGACCGGCACCCGCCGGGTGGTCGATCTCGCATCGATCATCCTGGCCGGCCCGCGTCTGCTGCTCCTCGACGAGCCCACGGCGGGCATCGCCCAGCGCGAGGCCGAGGCGTTCATCCCCCTGCTGCGGCGGATGCACGATGTCACCGGCGCCACCATCGTGCTGGTCGAGCACGACGTCCCGCTGGTGTTCGAACTGTGTTCGACCGTGGTGGTGATGCAGTTGGGGTCGGTGGTGGCGGAAGGGCCGCCGGCCACGGTGCGGCGCGATCCCCGAGCCCTCGCCGCCTACCTGGGGGCGAGCGACGAGGCCATCTTCGTCTCCGGACCCCACACCCGGCCGGGGGAGGGATCGGCGGCGGGCTCGACCGTGGACGGTGCGCCCGTCGACGGCGGGACCGTCGACGGCGGGACCGTCGACGGCGGGGATCCGGGGAACGTCGACGCGGCCGACGCAGGCCCTGAGCCTGACGGGGGCGACTCAGGCGTCCCCGGCGGCCCAGAACCGCTGCCATGACTCGAAGCGTTCCGGCAGCACCGCGCCGCCGATCATGGAATTGCCGGGGAAGTGGAACCGGTCCTCGACGCGCAGCGGGTGCTCGAGGACGTCGGCCGCGTAGAACGCCTGCGGCTTGCGGCTCTTGAAGTACCAGACCCCGTCGCGACGCTCGTAGCGATCCCAGTACTGCATCGGCATCACCACCCACAGATCGCCGCGCTCGTGCTCCGGCCGGCAGTACACGATGCCGGTGGCGTGGTCCTCGTCGACGAGGTCGATCACGTGGTTGCCGATCAGGTGGAACGTCACGCCGTAGGGGCGCATGGTGCGGTCGAAGAACCGCGCAAGGGCCTCGCGCCCGAACTCGCCGTTGCCGACGGCGACGTCGGGGATGAACAGCTCGGCGACGGCGACCACGTCGCGGCTGTCGAGGGCGAGGGCGTAGCGGGAGGCGAGCTGGCGGATGGCCTCGTACGCCTCGACCCGGGCCAGGCGCTGGAGTACGTCGTCGGTCGTCATGTGGCGGTCATCACCTCGATCAGGTTGCCGTCGGGGTCGCGGACGTATTGCGAGAGCGATTGACGGCCGGTGGCGTCGGTCCGTCCGACCGGACCGAGCTCGACGGCCACCCCGTGGCGGGCGAACCGGGCCGCGACCTCGTCGGCGGTGAGGGCGGATCGGAAGCAGATGTCCAGACCACCCGGAGCGGCGGCGGCCGCACGCGGGGTGAGCACGGCGCCACTCGGATGGACGTTGACGTAGTGCCGGGGGCTGAAGCGGATCCGGAACACCGGCATCCGCCCGGTCCGCCACTCGTCCTCGAGGTCGATGGTGCAGCCGAGTACGTCCCGGTAGAAGGCGATCGTGCGCTCGGACTCCCCGGCGTAGAGCACGACGTGGTCCACCTCGTCGATCACGGCGCCCAGAATAGGTTTTGAGAACCTGACTTCCATCGGCTACCCCCCTGCGCGAAGATGCGGCCCAGTCCAAAGGGGGGTGCACAACGATGGTTCGACGCGGTAAGTCCCTGTTTGCTGTCGCCACGGCGGCGGTGGCGGTCATTGCCGGGGCGTGCAGCAGCAATAGCAGCAAGTCGTCCACGAGCACGACGGCCAAGCCGGCGACGGGGGCAGCGGCGTCGCCCACGACCGCGGCGGCGGCTGCCGGCTCGCCGGCCACCTGCACCGGGCCCGGGATCAGCAACGGCACCATCAAGGTGGGCGTGATCCAGACGGCCTCGGGCAGCCCACAGGTCGCGGCCGACTTCAAGTGGGCGCAGCAGATCGTCCAGGCCCGATTCGACATCGAGAACGCCAAGGGCGGCGTCAACGGCTACAAGCTCGAGACCGTGGCGGCCGACGACCAGAACTCCGAGACCGGGAACCTCGCCGCGGCCCGGCAGCTGGTCGAATCCGACAACGTCTTCGGCATCGTCGAGATCACGGTCTTCCCCGGCGGCTCCGGGACATACCTGAAGCAAAAGAACGTCCCGGTCACCGGGTGGGGCACAGCCTCTGACCCGTTCGGCCTCGACAACAACGTGTTCGGTGACGCCGGTGGCCTCCCCAACCCGCCCCCGTCCACCACGCTGGCGATGGGCTTCATGCACGACAAAATGGGCGTGACGAACGTCGCCATCGTCGGCATCGACGACCCCGGCGCCATCGCCGTGTCCAACGCCGACGCCAAGGCGGCCAGGTCGCTCGGCATGCAGGTCTACGAGGACAACGTGCCGATCGCCCAGACGGACTTCACCGCCGACGTGGCGAAGATGAAGTCGCAGGGTGTCAACGGCGTCATCATGTACTCCGCGCCCCAGCAGGACCTCTCGATCATCCCTGCCGCGAAGCAGGCCGGCCTCAACGCCAAGTTCCTCCTGTCGACCGGGTACGACTCGCGATTCCTCGCCGTGGCTAACGTTCTCCAGGGCGCGTACTTCGAAAACGCCTACGCCCCGTTCGAGTTCAACCTGCCCGCCAGCCAGCAGATGAAGCAGGCCTTCCCGGCGGGAGCGCCGCTCGGCATCGCCCAGGTGAACTCCTGGATTTCGGCCGATCTCTTCGTCAAGGGCCTCTCCGTCGCAGGCGGGTGCCCGACACGGGACAGCTTCGTCAACGGCCTCCGGGGAGTCCACAGCTACGACGCCAACGGGCTGATCGGGCCCATTGATGAGGCCAAGGCCCTGAACAACGGTGAGCCGTGCTTCTACCACGAGACCGTGCAGGGCAAGGCGTTCGTGCCGGTCGAGCAGCCCGGCCAGCCGTACTGCGGCAAGCCCGTCTCGTGAACGACGCGGCCCCGGCTCCCGTCGAAGAGGCCGGGGCGGTCCTCGAAGCGCGCGGGGTCACCGTGCGCTTCGGGGGCCTCATCGCACTCGCGGACGTCAGCCTCACGGTGCCACCGCACTCGATCGTGGGGCTGGTCGGGCCCAACGGCGCGGGCAAGACGACGCTGTTCGGGGTGCTGTCCGGAATCCTGAACCCGACGCACGGCTCAGTGGTGCTGCAGGGGGACGACGTGACCCGGGCGTCGCCGCAGGAACGGGCCAGGGCCGGCTTGGCCCGGACGTTCCAGCGGACGGAGCTGTTCGCCGACCTCACCGTGCGGGAGCACCTCGTGCTCGCCGACAGGTCCCGCCACGCTCGGCCCGCACTGTGGGCCGACCTGCTCGGTGTCACCACCGGAGACCGGGAGGCGGAGCAGACCCGGGTCGACCAGCTCCTGGGGGCCCTCGGCCTCACCCAGGTCGCCGACCGGCCGGCGCGTGCGCTCCCCCTCGGGACCGGCCGCCTGGTCGAGGTCGGGCGCGCCCTGGCCACCGACCCGTCGGTCATCCTGCTCGACGAGCCGTCCTCGGGGCTCGACGTCCACGAGACCGAGCAGCTGGCCGCCACGCTGCGACGATCGCGGGACGAGCACGGCGTGGCCCTGGTGCTCGTCGAACACGACCTCGACCTCGTCCTCGGCCTGTCCGACGTCGTCAACGTGTTGGACTTCGGCATCATGATCGCCACCGGCAGCCCCGCGGAGGTCCGCGCCGACCCGCGGGTGCGGGCCGCCTACATCGGTGAGGAGGAGGCGGCGTCGTGAGCGAAGTCGGTGAGCCGACCCCGCTCGACCTCAGCGGCGCCGCCCACGATCGGGGCGAGCCCGCCCTCGCCGCGACGGGCGGGAATGGGCCTGGGCCGCTCCTCGAGATCCGCGATCTGAGGGTCTCCTACGGCGACGCCCAGGCGTTGTTCGGCGTCGACCTCACCGTCGAGCGCGGCGAGGTAGTCGCCGTCCTGGGCGCCAACGGAGCGGGCAAGAGCACACTGGCGGGTGCCGTCTCCGGCCTCGTCCGGCCAGTGAGCGGGGACGTGCGCTTCGACGGCACGGAGGTCTCGGCCCTGCCCTCGCACCGGGTGGCGTCGCTCGGGCTGGCCCACATCCCGGAGGGGCGTGGCATCTTCCCCTCCCTGTCGGTCATCGAGAACCTCCGCATGCGACTGCGTCGGGTGGGCGGTCGTGCCGCCCGGGAAGAGGCGATCGGGCGAGCGTTCACGCTGTTCCCCGTCCTCGGCCAGCGGCGGCGCCAGCGGGCGGGCACGCTCTCGGGCGGGGAACAGCAGATGCTGGCGCTGGCGCCCGTGCTCGCCTCGCCGCCGTCCCTGCTCGTGGCCGACGAGCTGTCACTGGGCCTGGCGCCGCTGCTCGTCGACGCCATCTTCAAGACGCTCGAGGAGGCCCGAGCTCAGGGTGTCACCATCGTGCTGATCGAACAGTTCGTCCATCGGGCCCTGGCCTTCGCCAATCGTGCCGTGATCCTGCAGCGCGGCACGATCGGCTGGACCGGCCCGTCGTCGGGTGCCGGCGCCGAGGTGCTGGCGCGCTATTTGAGCGAGACGGCCGCGGCCGAGGTCGAAGCCTCCTGAGGCTCGGCCGGTGGCGGCTCTGACGGACCCGGCCCCAACCGGGCCTTGATCTTCTGAGCCAGCCGGATCCAGTCGTTGGACACCTGGGCGACCGAACCCCGCGGGTCGCGGGCCAGGAAAATGGCGCCCAGGCCGAACAGCAGGGGCGGGAGCTGGAGCGCCCAGTGCGGCCAGTGCCACGTGCTGATCAGCTCGGGGAACACCGTGAACGCCAGCCCGGCGAGGAGGGGTCCGACGCTGGTCCGCACCCCCAGGGTGATGACGACGGCCAACCACACCAGACCGGTGAGGGTGGCGAAAGAATCGGGGTGGGCACGAAGCGCGTAGAAGCCGAGCATCCCCCCACCGACCGCGGCGATGAAGCCGCTCAGGGCAAAGGCGACCAGCTTGGCCCGGACCACGCTCTGGCCGATGGTCGAGACTCCCGTCTCGCTCGACCGGATGGCGACCAGCGACAACCCCGTGGTCGACCGCCTGAGGTTGCGGACGATCAAGGACAGCAACACGAAGATGGCGAGCGCCAAGTAGAGGAAGGCCTTGTCGCCGTCGAAATGGATAGGGCCCAACCTGGGCCGGTTGAGCAGCATGCCCGACCCGTTCTGGTCGAAGCGGTTCTGGGGGAAGATGAGGTTGTCGACGAGCAGGGCGAAGGCAAGGGTCGCCAGCGCCACGTACAGGTCGCCGAGGCGAACGGCGGCCAGGGCGACGACGAGCGCCACCGGCACGACGAGGAGGGCGCCGACGAAAAGTGCGACGAGGGACGGCCAGTGGTTGTTGGTCGCCAGCTGGGCGGTGAACACGGCCCCGAGCCCGGCGAAGGAGATCTGGCACAGCGAGATGATGCCGGCCAGGCCGGTGACGACCGAGAACGACAGCAGGGCGATCGACAGGCAGATGCCGGAGCCGATGATGCCGACCCAGAAGTTGGACAGGAGCAGGCTTAGGCCGACGATGATGGCGATGACGACGCCGAAGCCGACCGGCCGCACGAGCGGCCCGGTCGTCACGTCGTCGAGGGCCGTGCCCCGCGGCGCCACGCGGGTGGGCGTGATCGTCTTGCCCCTGTTCATGCCCTGGTAGATGAACAGGAACACGATCATCACGATGAACGGCACGCTCGGCCGGAAGCCGGCCGACCAGATGCTCTTCGATGGCAGGTACTTCACGCTGATGTCCTGGATGAGCCCGATCAGGAGGGCGCCGGCGAAGGCGAGAGCCAGGCTGCTCAGCCGGGCGATGACCACGGCGGCGAGCGACGCCACGATCAAGAGGGTGAAGGCGGCCGGGTCGAGCCCGACCAGTGGGGTGATCATCACGCCGGCCAGCCCGGCCAGCATGCAGCCGAGCGCCCACGACGCCGCCCCGACCACGCGGGGGTCGGTGCCGGCCAGACCGCTGAGCGAGGGCGAGTCGACCACGGCCCGGATCAGAAGCCCCGCGGTGGTGAAGCGGAGCATGGCCGCCAGCCCGGCGCCCACGAGGAGCGTGCCGACGAACACGAGGATCTGATCGGTGTTCAGGGCCACGCCGAAGACGTGGTAGACGGCCACGTGGTTGCCGGCGAGGCCAGGCCGCAAGAAGATCGGGTTGTCGCTGAAGATCAGGAACGTGAGCGGCGTCATGGCCACGTACAGGCCGACGGTCGCCACCAGCATGACGACGGTGCTGACCTTGCCCAGGTTGCGGGCGAGGACGAACCACAGCAGCAGGCCGAGGGCCGGGGCCACGACGCCGATGGCGACGACGGCCGCCACCGGAAGCGGCCAGTGCCACACGTCGTAGAAGCGGTAGAAGCACATCGCCACGAAGAAGGCGATGGCGCCGTGGGCGAAGTTGAGCACCCGCGACGAGATGTAGGTCATGGTCAGGCCCACGGCGGAGATCGCGTAGATCCCGCCGAGGACCAGGCCCCCCACGACGTAGGGCGTCACTTCTTCATGCTCACAGCTGATCCCCCCGGCTCGACTGCGTCAGTACTTCAGCACCCCTCGGATGTTGGATCCGTCGCGCATGTCCTGGTAGCCCTGGTTGATGTCCTCCAGCGTGTAGGTACGGGTCACCAGCTCGTCCAGCTTGAGCTTGCCCGCCTGGTACAGGTGCAGCAGGTGGGGGATGTCCCGGCGCGGGTTGGAGTTGCCGAAGATGGTGCCGACCAGCTCCTTGCGCATCATGGCCAGGTCGAACAGGTTGAGCTTGACGTCCTCCTGGGTGATCGGCGCCACCGCCGTGATCACCGCCCGGCCGGCCTTCTTGACCAGGCCGAGCAGGGGGGCCACGAGCTGGCCCTCGGCCACGCTCGTCGTCAGGATGGCCTTGTCGGCGTTGGCCCCCCACGTCAGCTGCGAGACGAGGCCGGCGGCCTCCTCCATGCTCGCCGCCGTGTGGGTGGCACCGAAGGTCAGTGCCTGCTGCCGCTTGAACTCGACGGGGTCGACGGCGACGACGTTCTCGGCGCCGGCGAGGGCGGCGCCCTGGATGGCGTTGATGCCGATCCCCCCGCAGCCGACCACGACCACGGTCTCGCCGGGCCGAACGTCGGCGGCGTAGGTCGCCGACCCCCACCCCGTCGTCACGCCGCAGCCGACGAGGGCGGCCTTGTCCAGCGGGATGTCGGGGCTGATCTTCACGCAGCTCATCT
>Ga0306920_100009951_pt1 | contig 12717 bp, 9 predicted proteins | sample flu12Cox44000170_FD_204666 | JGI IMG/M metagenome (GOLD analysis project Ga0306920, IMG submission 204666) | Lab enrichment of tropical soil microbial communities from Luquillo Experimental Forest, Puerto Rico - flux4day.12C.oxic.44.000.170 (v2)... | ecosystem: Environmental > Terrestrial >...
TGTTATTCTGCTCGCAATAGTCGGTGATCTTTATACCGCCGACCAGTTCCATGACGAAATAGGGCCGGCCCGTATCGGTGGCTCCTGCGTCGAGCACCCTGGCGATGTTGGGATGGTCCATCATCGCCAGCGCCTGGCGCTCGGCTTCGAAACGGGCAATGACGCTCCGGGTATCCATGCCGAGCTTAATGATTTTGAGCGCCACCCGGCGGCGTACCGGGTCCTCCTGTTCTGCCATGTAAACAACTCCACAACCGCCTTCGCCGAGCTTTTCGCGGAGTTTGTACCGGCCGATCATGTCTCCCGGCTGCTCGGTCAATTGCGCGGCCAGGAAGCTGGCCACTGTGGGTGTCCCCGGCTGCGGAGCCAACGCCGGACCCGCTGCCTGGTCGGCCGCCAGCAGTTCCTCCAGACGCTGACGCAGGAGCGCGTCAACGCCGCAGGCCCGATCCAGAAAGGCGGCGCGGGCCGCGGCATCTTGGATTTCGGCCGCCTCGAGGAACAGTTCGCGCAGTTTTTTGGATGCGGGCGGACTCACTTCAGAAGAGCCCTGCGAATGGTCATGTACAGGCTCACTCATAAATCAATGCGTAATTGCGGGGTGGAAAGCGGACAACGTGGTGAACAAAAATTTGAGCGCGGTAGCTCAAGGAGCACCTCTCATTAACACCGGGCTTTAGCCCGGTGGACGAGCGCGATCGTAGTGCAAGAACCGTTTTAACGGTTTGTTCGTTTGGGTGGAAACCGTTGAAACGGTTCCAAAGGCCTCGGTGCCCGAAATCACCCCGCTGAAGCGGGGTGTTAATGAGACCAGACTGTGCGCAAAAGGTTCGCGTGTTAGTTATCCAAGCTTGCGGACGCCCGGGAGGACGGGGAGACCGCGGAATACGCGAAAGAAATGCTATCGAGGACGAGAACGAGGACGAAGGACGAGGAGGAAAGGAGGTTTTCGCTCCTGCTTTCATCCCATCCGTGGAAGTGCTGGAGCGCCCGCTCATGGATCTCCCGATTTTTTGTCAGCCAGGAGGCGCCTTGAGCGAATCGAACAACCAGGCGCGGGCGAAACGCCAGTCGCGCCGTACTGTGCGGTCCGTAACCCCGAGCACCTGGGCTGCTTGTTCCATGGATAACCCGGCGAAAAAGCGCAATTTGACCAACTCCGCCGCTCGAGCATCTTCGCGGGCGAGGTCTTCCAACGCCGCGTCGACCTTGAGCAGGAGTTCATCACTGGCTTTCTCAGGCAAATCGATTTCCTCCAAAGCAACCCGCTTGAGCCCGCCGCCGTGACGCTGGGCCGACTTTCGCCGGGCGCGCTCGATCAAAATCCGGCGCATAGCTTCGGCCGCTGCTGCAAAGAAATGACCGCGGTTTTCGAAGTGCTGTCCATTGCCGCTAATCAGCCTGAGCCAGGCTTCATGAACAAGCGCAGTGGGTTGAAGGGTCTGGCCCGGAGCTTCGTTGGCGAGCTTGTGCGCGGCCAACTTGCGCAGCTCTTCATAAACAAGGGGCAGCAGGTCAGAGGCGGACTGGGGCCGTGCGCCTTCGGCAGAGCTCTGTACAGGAGCTGCGTCACTCATGGGGAACGGGGGAAGGCTAATAGTTGCTGATTGACATTGCAAGCACTGAAAGGACCACGGGACCACGGGACTACGGGACTACGGGCTGAGCCACCGCTGATTGAGTTGCTTCACGAATTCTCGCAGGCGCAGCGGGGATCTGGGTTTCGTTAGGAACTCGTTCGCGCCGAGAAGGCGCGCCCGGGCACGGTCCTCGTCCCGGTCGGAGGAGGTGAAGACGACCACGGGCAGGCTGCTATGAAGCGGATGAGCGCGGATCCACTGCAAGACATCGAAGCCGTTTACCTCAGGCAAATGGAGGTCGAGCAGGACGAGCGCGGGCAGAGGATGCTTTTGGCGATCCTCATAAACGTCAGCGCCTGACAAATAGTCCTGCGCCGTCTTGCCGTCCTTGACCATCCGCAAAGCTTCCGCGAGCCCTTGGATCGCAAAGGCGAGGCGCATGAGGAACCGATCGGTCTCCTCATCTTCGACGTACAAGATGATGCCATTCATGCGAGAGGCCCTGGCTGAGTACGCAACGCAGCCAAAGCCTGGGCCTGTGGCTGATGCGAGCGGAGCGCATCCCCGGATTTGAGTTCAACCCAAAAGCGCGCGCCCTGGCCAGGTTGCGACTCGACGCCTACCTTTCCGCCCATCCGGTCCACGACCTTCCGGACAAGGGCCAGGCCGATCCCCGTGCCGACATGCGGGCTCGAGCCGCGGGAAAACATTTCAAAGACTCGCGGCAGCATCGTCCCCGATATGCCGATCCCGTTATCCTCAACCCAGAGCCTGACACGGTCGTCACGTCGCTCGCCCCAGACCCGGACCGCAGGTCGTTGCCCGGGCCGGACAAATTTCACCGCGTTGCCGAGGAGATTGGAGAAACATTGCGTGAGCGCGGCCTGGTTGCCCACGACTGAGGGAATATCGCGTTCAATGTTGATGTCCGCGCGGGAGCTTTGGAATTCAGGGTAGGTATCGACCATGCCGCGAACCAGCGCTCCGACATCTATCGTCTCCAAAGGCAATTCCTGTCGCACAGCCCGGCTATAGGTCAAAGCGTCGGCAATGAGCGAGTCCATGCGTTCGGCTGCGACGATGATTCGCTCCAGGAAAGCCTTCTGCTCGCCGTCCGGGTTTTGAGCATTCATCTCGTTAAGCACTTCGGCGAATCCGCGCATAGCGCGCAGTGGTGCCCGCATATCATGCGTAATGGTATAGGAGAAGTGCTCGAGTTCCGCGACAAGCTCTCTGAGCTTGGCGGTGCGATCGGCCACCAGGGCCTCCAGCTCCTCCTTGCTGCGGGTGAGAACTTCCTCGGCCTCGCGTAGTTTTGTGGAGTCGAAGTAATAGCAAATCACACCATGCTGGCCGTCCGGGAGAGTCGTGCGATGGAGCTCCCACTCGTAGGATTCAACCATCGGGCTGTCGCGGCGAGTTTGGGTAAAGCGGCGCGAGTAATAAGGCTCGCCTGTCTCGAGAGTGTGGCGAAGGATGCGGATAATGTCGGCTGCGACCGGCTCCGGCCAGAGTATCCGCATCGCTTCGGCAAAGTCGCGTCCGATAACCGGGCGCACATTGCGGAAAGCGCCGGTTTGCGAGCCTGCGTTCATATGAACGATGCGGAACTGTGAGTCGACAAGGTAAATTCCAAATGGCGCGCGGTCGACGAGCTCGAAGAATGTTTTCTGACTCCGATCGAGCTGCTGCTCGGCGCGCCTTCGTTCGGTGAAGTCAACGACGGAGGCGATCCACCCTATCACCTCGCCGCGCTCGTCCTTGTCAGGTTCGTAGCGGACCGCCAACTGCCTTGGACCACGGCTCGCGAATTCGACCTCGGCCTCATAATCCACGGCCTGGCCTTTAAGAACGGTTTCAACGTGGGGACGGATCGTGGCAAAGCCTTTCTCGCCCATGACCTCGACGATTTTTTTGCCGGCGATGTCGCTGGGTTTGAGGCCGAGCATATCGGCGTATGCGCGGCTGACGTATCGATACCGCAAGTCGCGGCTGCAGCGAGTGAGCATGAAGGGAGTGCGCGCCAGGATGAGTTCCAACTCGGCTTCCTTCGCGCGGACCTCCTGCTCAGCCCGGGCCCGTTCAATAATATCGGCGGCCTGGCGCGCCAGGAGGTCCAGCAAACGGAGTGACCGCTCATCCGGCCGGTGCGGTTTGCGATAGTGAGTGGAAAACATTCCAAGCAACTTGCCGGAGCGGCTCATCAGCGGTGTGGATTGGACCGCGCGCACACCGGCCCGTTGCTGCACCTCCAGCTCAGGAGTGCCGTCGAAAATTGGGCTTTGCTCGATATCGTCGATGATCACGCGCTCGCCGCGTTCGAGAGCGGTGCCGCATGCTCCCTTCGTGCCGGTCACACTGTTCCAAAAATCAACCCACCAATCCGGGAAGCCGCGTTGGGCGGCGATGCGTAAATGCCCTTCGGCGTTGAGAACCTGGATGTTGCCAAAATCAGCGTTGGAAATGGCAATGGCGGTTTCGACGATCTCTCCAAGAACAGGCTCCAGATTGCCGCCGCTTACAAAAAGAGCGCCGATTTTTTGCAGGCGCGACATCGTATCGAGGTCAGCGGACAGGATGGCAGCCGCGTGTCTCTCCCTGCCGCGTGCCCATGAGAGGAGCGCCGCTGTGCCGCTAATAGTGAGGCCGGCGGCTACAAAAATGAGTAGCGAGACCAGGCCGGCGGTGTCTCCAGGCAGCAGGTTTTGCCTGGGTACAATGAAAAAACAATCTGCTATCAAGGCGGAAATGAATGTAGCTGCGATTCCAGCTTGCCAACCGGCAACCATGGCGGCGATGGCTACAGCGGGATAGAAGGCGAGGAACGGAAGGCCGTTACCAAGCAGGGGTCCCATGGCGAGGCGGGCGACGGCCGCCGCCATGACGGCGCCCAGGGCCAGCCAATAGCGCCACGCCTGGCGAACAGGAGTGGTCGTGAGCTTCACCGGCTCATTAGCGCGGAGGTCCAAACCCGCATTCATGCCCTAAAGTTCCGTGAACCAGCGTGCTGCTGGCAATCTGTCCCGAAGCTCCGCGTGAGTGCCTTTTTGGGGATCGGCCTAGACGATACGCAAAGGCCCGCTCTAAGTCAACCAGCAGCAGGACAAGCAAAAGCCAGGAAGGATGAAGGGAAAAGGGCCACAGGACCACCGGACGTCTTTGACTCGAGGACCGACTTCGTCTGAGCGTTTTACTCAGGGCAGCAGCGCCACGCGATAGAACCGCGGCCGGCCGGGGCTGATTGAGTCGGTTCCGGTGGCGGTGAAATCGTTTGCAGTAATCGTGGTCAAAGCGGTCCAGTTGGGCTGGATTAAGTTGGTGGTGTAGAACAGTTGGTAGCTGCGCCCGGGCAAAGCGCTCCAACTCAGGCTCAGCGCGCTGCCGTTGCGCGTCGCATCGGTGAAGACCGGCGGCGGGCTGCAGCAGACGAGCGTGGACACCGTGACGGCCACTGTATCCACATACCATCCGGTATAGCTGACGCTGTTATCGGTACCACAAAGCCAACGCAACTGAATCGGTTGACCCGCCGCAGCACTCGGGAGATTGACGACAGTGTTAATAAAACCGCTGGAACTCCCCGTCCACGCCGAGCGGCCTGACAGCGGGTTGTTATAGAAGGTGCTAATGGGGGCGATGTAACCGCCGCTGACGAAGCTGCCGCCTGCGTCCAGGATGTCGCTCCAACCTCCTCCATTGATATTAATCTCGAGCACGCCGCCGTCGTAGCCCACACTGCCGCCCCATTCCAGGTTGTAATAATGGCGGAAGCTTAACTGTGATGGACTTGCCGGGAGAGTAATAGTCGGCGAGTCCAGTTCGCTCAGACCGACGTCCGGCACGTCCGGAACAAAAGCCGAATTAGGCAGCGTATCGAATGTGGCTGTCGTCGTCACCCATGGAACCTCAGCACCTGAAGCGGAGGTAACCCAGTCCACCGGCAAATCCGGGGGTGTGACGCCATCGAAATTTTCGAATAAGTTGGTCGTGACCACGGTTTGGCCCAGCGGAAAAGTGAAGGTGGCCGTCCCCAGGCTCGTAGCGCCGTCTCGCAACAGCAACGTGGCCGTGTTGTTGCTTCCGCAAAACCCTGAGCCGGTAAAGGTGAATGAGCGCACAACTGCCGCACCGTTCGTCACCAGCACGCCGTAACTCTGCGGGCCGCTGGGCGAGCTGACGCCCCCGCCGGCCTGCAGGGTCGCGACAAGATTCGTTGTATTTGCGGTCCCCAGATTCCTAAGGCCAAAACTCACCTTCACTCGCTCACCAGGATCGATGGCGTTATTCGTACAGGTCTCCGCAACGAGTGTAATGATGTCTGCAAGAACAAAAGGCGTCGGCGGGCCAATCGGCGCCGTCGAGGCAACCCAGGTCGGGCCGTTGGTGAGCGTGCCGGTGAAACCGTGGCCACTGGCATCGATGGTCGTAGTGCCTGTCCCTTCGTCAAAACGCCAGTAGCCCATCAGACCGGTTTCTGAGCCGGTCAGGGTCCGGTGCATGTTGGTTTGAATCTCCGACGCGTTGCGGGCGGTGCTCCAAATCCGCACCTCGTCAATCTGACCAACCATAGAGTTAGGAAAGCCGTTCCAACCTACCCCCAAATTGTGATTCGCGTCGTACAAAACCGCGTCGTTCTCGGCAACTGCGCCCAATCCTACCAGGTTGCCATCGCCATAGATGCTATAAACGGTAGGGGTCACGACAAAAGCGACGTGGTGCCAGGTACCCGTAGAGTAAGGGAAATAGGCATCGGCGTTGATCGTGATCCAACTAGTCCCATTGCCAATGTCGCCATGGATTTCGTTTGCGTTGCGGATCTGCAAATCAAACCCAAACTCCTGGGGGAGGAAGCGCGAACCGAATAAAGCCAGGAGGTTGGTGGAGCCTGGATAAAACCACATCTCAACGGTGAACGTGCCGGTGAGGGACCCGGTGGTCGGTATTGAGACATAACTGTTGGCGCCGTTGAAGGAAAGGGCCGAGCCCGAGCTGTCAGTTTGCCCCAGGACGGGCAACGTGGCCAGGCAGGCCATGGAAATCGAAAGGATTCTCATAGGTTCTCGGATGGTTCGCATCAACATGGGTTACACCTCTTACAACAAGGAAATTGGGAAAACCTTACAGTGTCTGCTCCCTGGATTTCCATATCGATAAGGTGTTGAAGAACAGGACTTAGCCTGGCCAACGAAATCGAGAAGCACAGATTCGATAGGGCGCCCCGCCTATTGCTGTTGCGGAATCGCGTGACCGGGAATGGAACAGGTTGGGGGATTGGTAAGCGAGCCGAAGGTGTAAGTGCCGCCGGATGGGCAGCGAAGTACCTCTTCCTGGTCTTTGAGGTAAGGCAGAATGTCTTCGGTAGTTAGGATGTTGGTGGCAGACAAACGATGTTCCAGGGCGCATTGCTGCATCGCGCCATCGATTTGCCTGAGGTGATTAACGCAGGCTCCCATTGCGGCCGCTTCAGCTGCTGTGGGCTCTCGTGTTGATGAAACAGTTGCTGCCTGCTGAATCGCTTGTGTCCGAAGTTGCCGGTTCTCTTCTTGTAGCTGCGCAAGTTCGCTGGCCTGCCGGCGCAGTAGTCCCACCTCACCACGAAGTCTTAGTAGTTCCGAGTTTTGCCGTTCAGGCAGCGCCGTCTGGGAGCTGCTTGCCTGCCCCAGATGATTCAAGAGGCGTTCGTTCTCAGCCGCCAATTGGGCTAATTGGGTTTGCTGTTGCAGGAGTGATTGGTTCTGCTCATGCAACCTGGCCGCAGCCTGGTGTTGAACAACGAGCGGCGCAGCCACGGCAAGCGCGATGACACCGGCAAAGCCGAGCTTAATCTTTGTGAGGCCAATGATTTTGAGAGCGGTGAATGCGGATCCGCCGGTCACACCGGTCAGTGCGGCTCCGGCAACAGTCGCGGCAAGCCCTGTCGGTGCGGCCGTAACTGTTTCAGTCGCGAGTGCTGTCCCCAGGGCCGCCGCCGAAAGGGTAACACCCTGCCGTTTGAGCAGCAGAGAAAGCTTTTCCAGCGCCCGGTTCACCCGCATCCGCGCCGCATCTTCGCTGGTCCCAAGGACCGCACCGACGGCGCGAAAATCGCGCTGCTCAAAAAATCGCAACAGAATCGAGTCACGGTCTTCTTTATCCAATTTGCGAATCGCCTCGTCCAAAATCGGCCTGACCTGCGCCAGGCTTTGCCCGGGATTATCTTCCAACATGCGTCTCTCCATAGCCTCCTGTTCACGCGCGCGCCTGCGTCCTTCTGACCGGGCAGCTTTGGTTGCCACATAGAACGTGTGCTCATGCAGCCAGCCGCCCAGGCTTACCTGGCTGGACAAACCCGCGGCTTTCCGCGCCAGATTGATGAAAACGGTCTGCGCAACGTCCTGCGCCAGGAGTGTATCACCTCCAACAAGCCGCAGCGCCGTTGAATAAACAAAGTTGATGTATTGACCCACTAAGTCGCGAAATGCGGTTTCCGAACCATTTTGCGCGTAGTCGGCTAATAATTCGCGGCCATCTCTCATTCGTTTAATAGTAAAGCCCCGCAGAAAACCGAAACCGAACAAAAAGATGCCCCTCTTCCAGGAGAAAAGAGAAGAGGGGCTGGCTGCTGGCACACACATGGTGGTTGTGGGGCATGCGTGTGCAGCGGGGCTGATGATGCAGAAAAGCCCTACTTATGTCAATGTAATTCGGAGCTTCGGCAAGCTTTGAGAGAGCGCAGGCGGGACCAGGCAGAGCGATGATTGAGAATTGAAAATTGAGAATCGAAAATTGCCGGAGGCCAGCGTGGATTTATTGCGCTTAAGCGCTCGCCAACTCGGGTTGGGCAGCAACTGCACGCACGCCTTCAGCCATCAAGACAAGGATTGGCTCAACGCCGACGGCAACGTCGTGCTTGATGAGACCATGCTCTTCGACCAGGTAAGCGACCGGCGTAGCGAACATGGCGTACTTCCGTGAGACGTCCCATTGTTGCTGGAGGACTATGGGGAAAGTCAGGCCGTGTTCTTTGACCTTGCCACGGTTCTCTTTTGGCTCCCCTTTGCTGATCATCACCACTTCCAGTTCCGGGTGCTCACGATGGAACTTCTCTAGGTGCGGGGCGAGGATGTTGCATGGACCACAACCTGGACTCGAGAACACCAGCAACACCCGCCGCCCACGCAGATCGTTCAAACTCAGTTCGCCGCGGCCATCTAATCGCGGAAGACGAAAATCAGGGGCGAGCGTGCCGGCTTTGAGGCCGTCGCGTTTGATCTTGCTTCGGGCTAATGAGCGATTAGCGAAGCGAGAGGCGCGACTATCGGGTTGGCCGCTGCCAGGAGAGGTGTGGCCCTGCTCATGAACTCGACCGTTCCGGTCTATGGGTTCAGCCTCGGAGGCGAGAGCCTCCTCACGCAGGGCGTCACGCCGCTCAGCGGCAATTTCCAGGAGCGCGTCGGCACCGATGGCCAGGCCGCTGGAGATCTTGCCTTCAGGATTGATCAGATACCCACTGGGCGTGCCATTAGTTTTATAGAGTGAGGCTACTTCCATTTCCTTTTGTAGCAGCACCGGGAATGCAAGCTGGTGCTGATTAAACAACTGGCGGTTTGTTTCTGCATCACCAGCGGAGATGACCAGGAGCAGCGCCTTGGAATCAAAAGGCCTCCTCTCCCCTGCCCTCTCCTCCAGTGGAGGAGAAGGGGAAAGCGCAACCAGCTTCGGCAGCAGCTCACGACAATAGCCGCAGGCGGGGTTGAAGAAAATGAGCAGCAGAGACCGCCCTCGATATTGCGCGAGCGACTTGTGCTCGCCTGCAAGGTCCTGCAACTCGAAGGCCGGCGCCTCGGCGCCGACCGGCAAGCCTGTCGGTTGGTTGTCTTCGCCAAACTCCAGTGTGTCGAGCCGCTTCTCGAGTTCCTCGAGCCGCAGCAAAAGCCGGCCGTTCTGGCGGAGCAATTGCCAGCAGAGCCAGGCTCCTGCAAAGATGGCGAGCCAAGCCAACACAGTTCCAATGACAAGCACTTCGTTCATTTCGATCTCATTTCTTGCGCCCGTTTGCTACCCGAAATTGCGCTCCGGATTAGTGGCCGCGCCTTTTTTGGCAGTAGAAGACGCATTACGTATAGTCAACCTGCGCATAGGGGTCCGAAGGGCACGTGTAGGTGGTGCAATGTATCGGATCACAGCAATGAGGGTTGTCGATCGGGCAGTCCACATGAGCGCTGCACTTCGGGTCCGCCTCTGCCTTATTTGTCAGCCCAAAGCAAGCCAGCGCCACGCCGGCCAACCCCACACCGAATTTCTTCAGCCCCGCGCGGCGTGTAACCGATTGGGCCAGAGATTTGGTGAGTTCATCGAATTTGTTGTTCATACCTATGTTTATTTGTTAGTTGCGTGTCGTTCCTGGCCGCAATTCTCGCTCTCAGTCGCCTAGGCGCCGGGCAAACATGCTGCTGATGTTGTTCCGGTCGACGACGCCGAAAGCGGACACAAACCCACCGTTCCCAATTGGGGCCAGCCCGAAATAGTCGCCCTGCCAGTACCCATCTATGACAATGGGGCAGGCTTCCATATTGAAAGAAGTATCCGTCAGCCGCACCTCGCCCCAGTTAGCGGGATCGGTCGCAGGCTTCGCAGGGTTCGGACGACAGCGGACCAGCCAGTAATCCGTTGGGAGGCCCGGGTCCGCTGTATTGAATCGGAAGTCATAGTAGGTCACCGCGATCGTTCCGTTGGGGCTCACTGCGATGATTGGATAAAACGCCTGCCGGTTCAGCGTTGGAATGTTGAGCGGCGTTTGATTGATACGGACAGGCGTCGACCAGGTGCGTCCGCCATCCGACGACATGGAAAAGGCGACTTCGTTATATTGGAAGTTGCTGAAGCGGCCATCCTCCCACACCGCGTAAAGATTGCCGTTCCGCGGGTCCACAGCGAACGAAGGACTGTCAGTGTCGCGGATGAGTTGGCCATTATCAGGATCAACTGTAAGCGTAAACCCGGTGGTGTCCTGGCGCAGAATTGTCTGCATCTCCACAGCGACAGTTGGCGAAGACCAGGTCAGGCCCTTGTCCGTGGAACGCATTACTTGAATGTTCTGAGACGTGACTGGGTGATTCGGCTTCTGATACTGAATCTCCATCATGTTTACGAGCGTGCCGTCCGGCAGCACGAGGACCTGCGGGTTATAATCAAATTGACCCGAGGGTGACTGCGTAACAATTGAGCGAGTCGGCTCCCAGGTATTGCCTCCGTCCGTACTGCGCGCGAACGCGATTGCGTTGTACTTCTTCGAGAGCTGCCTCACCCACTCGGCGTAAACGAAGCGCGAGTCGAGCGGGTCGGCGGTGATGGTGCATTTATCGGGCGCGAAGTCCGGCGTGTCCAGAGTTACCAGCGGGGACCAGTGCAGGCCACCATCCACCGACTTGCAAACCAGCGTGTACGTGGCTGAGGGATCCGCCCCGGCGAGGGCGACGCAATAAAGATCGCCATTAGAGGCAAATGACAACCACGGGTCGCCCGTCGCGATGAACGGTCCGCCCGAGCAGATACTGAATGGCAAGGGCACCTGCTGCCAGGTCGCGGCACCGTCGAAGGAGACTGCCGCAATGTTGTTCTGAATGGGGCCTTGAATCCATGCCGCAACCAGGTTGTTCGGGTTGGCCGGATTGACTGCGAGCGAGATTTCCGCCGCGTCGTCCACAGTCATGGTGCCCGGCAGGCGGAAGCCGTCGTCGCAAGTCCCAACCGCATTGGGCTGGGACAGTTCGATGAGGGGACCCAGAGTTGACGCCGAGGCGCCGGTGGTGAATCCCAGCACGATGGCCATCGCCAAACCGGCGATGGTGGCGACTGTTTTTTTCAGCGCGCCATGGCACCTACACGGTTCGGCGAGGCCGTTCGTCAGTTCATCAAAATGGTGGTCCATATGGTTCCTCTGATTCCTACTGCCGCGGAGTGATGACCAGGCCATTCAAATTCCAAGTCACAGTGCCTGTGGTGGGAGAAGTGAACATAACGACTTCGGTGATCTGAGCCACGCCAGCGGCTGAGGCAAATGCGCCCGTGCCACCGGTGAACGTGACCTGATAGGTGGAGTTAAAGAAATTCGGATTTGCCGGATCCGGCGTCGCCGTGCCGGTGGCGGTGAACTGCAAGCTCTTGGTTCCATCTATCGATGTAAATGAGCCAGTGGCGTTAAGAAGCACCGGCTGACCCGGCGTCGACGGGAACGTCACCTGGTTTTGGGCAGTCTCAACACAAGTGCCCAAAAGCGTCGTCTGGACCACGCCTGTTGCCGTTGCGATAAAGACGAACGGGTTGGGTGTATTGGTGAGAACGGCCGTTACGCCCGCGTTGGCGTGGATCGGCAGGATATTCACCAGAGGAAGGGAGGCCTTCGTAGCGGGTGTGATGATGAGAGTCGCGCACGCCGCTGCGAGCACGGCCAGGGTCAGACGGTTCATTTTTTTCATACGGATTTATTGTTTTGTTGGTTCACCTTGTTTGTTTTCTACATTTTTCTTTTAGAGGATCGGCACGCGCTTGGCATTGTCTACGACGCCGGGAATTGTCAGAACCGGCTGGGCGCCCGCGTCCGGGTAGCCATCGCCATCAGCGTCCGCGGAGGGCAGATAGACGTTGACCGTGTAGTTCAACACGACTGTGTTATCGCTGGTGAACTTCCAGGTGCCGGAGAACATGACGATGGCCATGTTCTGAAGCAGTTCTCCCGGCAGGTGCGGTGTGGCTTGAGCGTAGGATATCAGAGTCCACCTGGCGGTGTCCGGGCTAATCATGCGCGCCTCGCCAACGACATCGCTGAGGCTGTCCGCGCCAAAGGAGGCCAGCAATCCAGCGAACTGGGCATCGTAGTATTTGACGATCGGGCGGGCGGCGCAGGTCTGGCCCAATGGATCCATAGGAGCCTGAATGGCGCTCCAGGTGAAACCGGGATGGCCGCCAACAAAGGCGCCGCCGAGTCGATAATATCTTTGGCCAAAGCCGGTGACGCACAGTGTGCCGGCAACCAGTGCAATGGCGGCCAGAACGAGGCTAAGCTTCTTCACTCCCACACGGCACGTGAACCGTTGTGTGAGATTCTTTCTGAGTTTATTCGATGTACTATTCATGATCTTCCCTTTCATGTTTTTGA
>Ga0306920_100009955_pt1 | contig 12715 bp, 14 predicted proteins | sample flu12Cox44000170_FD_204666 | JGI IMG/M metagenome (GOLD analysis project Ga0306920, IMG submission 204666) | Lab enrichment of tropical soil microbial communities from Luquillo Experimental Forest, Puerto Rico - flux4day.12C.oxic.44.000.170 (v2)... | ecosystem: Environmental > Terrestrial >...
ACGCATCGCCCAGTCGATCACTGACCAAATCACGAAGGTGGAGACATTGTTGAAGATCGCGAATCCGACGGACAGACATCGGGCTCAGCCCCCGCTTCCGGGTGAGCTGGGCGCATTCCGCCTTCTAATCCGTAGCTACAGGGATTGAATGGCCGGGGGTCTGTCTGCTTGATCACTTACGGCGTGCGCCTGTGCTTTCGCCGGCTGATTCGGTGGGGTGGTCACGCGCATCGGGGTTGGGCGGCTGACGGGGGATCGGGGGCATGGTGGCGTCGTATCCTTCGGGGGTGCAGGGCAGGGCGCCGGTTGGGATGACGGCATGGGACCGGCTGGCACCGGCTTACGGCCTCGCCGTGCCCGATCATTTCTCCCAGTTCGGGGAGCGCCTGCTTTCGCGGGTGCGGGTGGACCCGTCCGCCGCGGTCCTGGACCTGGCGTGTGGCCCGGGCACGATGGCTTCGGTGATGGCGCGGATGGCACCGCCTGTGGATGTCGTTGCGGTGGACCTGTCGGTGGGCATGCTGCACCGCGCGGCGCGGGAAGTCACCGTGCATCGTGCCGGCCGGTGCGCGGTGGCCGCCATGGACGCCCACCTGCTGGGCTTGGTTGACCGGGCCTTCGGCCTGGTGTTGTGCGGGTCTGCGCTGGACAGCTTCCCCGACCCGGGCCGGGCGCTGGCCGAGGCGCACCGGGTTCTGCGGCCCGGTGGAACCCTGGGCCTGTGGGTGGCGCCGCGGTGGTGGTGGCAAGGCGACTCACGCTGGGCCTGGCATGACGACCTGCTCGCCGGCCTGGGAGTTGACGCCGGAGGCGTCCCGTCGGGCCTGGCCGCGCCCGCGGCCCTCCGCCAAATGCTCCAGGCCGCCGGTTTCCAGGATGTGCAGGTCCGCGCCGAGGAACTCGGTTTGTGGTTTCCGGACGCCGAAGCGTGGTGGCGGTGGGCGTGGTCGCATGGATTCCGCCAGGTCCTGGAACGGCTGTCCGCCGGCCAGCTCGGCGCTTACCGGGAAGCCTGCCGCACGCGGATCGGGCACGGCGGCATCGAGGCCCGGATGGAGGCCCTGATCGCCACAGCGGCCCGCCACTACGGGGCCTGAAAGGCTGGGTTCTACGGCGGTTGCGGTTCGAGGGTGAGCCCGGTCTGGGCGAGGAAGGCGTCGATGAGGGCGGGCCGGTACTGGATGCTCTTGAGCCCGTTCTTGATGATCGCGGTGAGCTGGTCTGCGTCAGCGGCGGCCAAGTTGCCCAAGCCGTTCTTCATGTTCGCCCAGACACCCTCGACCGCGTTGAGGTCAGGGGCGTAGGCGGGCAGCCGCGTCTCGGTGAGCCAGTCGGGATGGGCCTCGATGAAGCGGCGCATCGCGGCACTGATGTGGGTGTTCAAGTTATCCCAGATCAAAATGACCGGGGCATGCAGCTGGTTGTGCGCGGCGGTGACCAGGCCGGCGTAATCGGCCTCGGACATCGAGCGGCGCTCGCCCTTGCGCCCGCGGTGGACGCGGGCCCGGTAGAACAGGCGAGGCCGCGAACCAGGCCGGTAGCAGGCCAGCCCGGCCACCGAGACCCGTCCCGTTCCCTTGCCAGACACCACCGCCACCGGGGTGTGGCCACGCGGTGCCCACGTCTTCGCCTTGGGAGGGCGCAGGTTCTGCCCGGCCTCGTCTTCGAAGCACAGATACGCCCCGGTCGCCGCCGCTAGCCTCGAAGCTTGACCCAGGTCGTGGCCTTCCACGCGGCAATGGCCGCCTCGTCCCGCTCGGCGGCCCGGTGCACCGGGACCTGCGGGGCATAGCCCAGGCGGTGCAGCAGATACGAGGTGCCGGCTCGTCGCTTTCTTCGCGGTGATGTACTACACCGGCCTCCGCCCTGAGGAGGCGACCAATCTCGCGGCGGATAACGTGGTCCTGCCGCCTCGGGGTCGGCCCGACGATGAGGATTGGGGCGAGCTGCACATCCGCGGCGCTACGCCCTATGCGGGCAGCGAGTGGACGGACGACGGGAGTCCCCGGGAGCGATCGCCCGAAAGCGGGGACCTAACCAGGTTGAACTGGTAGAGATCGGGTCGTGACGCTGGGCCCGTTGCCGGCGTATGACGGGGTTATGAGGTATGGGCAGCATGGCGGGTATACGCCTGCCGAGCAGCAGCGGCGTGAGCGGTTACGGCTGGAGGCCGCTGATCGGTTCGCGGCGGGGGACGGCACTGGTGCGATCGCGCGGGACCTGCGGGTCACACCTGGATCGGTACGGCGCTGGCGGCGGGCTTAGCGACAGGGCGGCCTTGTGGCGCTGAAGTCGCAGGGGCCGGTGCCGGCTGAGCGGCTGTCGCCGGCCCAGTGGGCGCGGCTGGAAGCTGAACTGCGGCGGGAGCCGCTGGCGCACGGCTTCGCTGATGACCAGCGGTGGACACTCAGCCGGGTTAAGACGCTGATCGGCCGGCTGTTCCATGTTGGTTATACGGTGCAGGGCACCTGGAAGCTGCTGCGGCGGCACGGCTGGTCCTGCCAGGTGCCGGTGCGGCAGGCGATGGAACGCGACGAGGCCGCGATCGCGGTGTGGAAGGCCCAGGTGTGGCCAGAAACAAAAAGCACCGCGCGCGACCTGGGTGCCTACGTCTGCTTCGAGGACGAGGCAGGCCAGGGGCTGAGGCCGCCGAAGGGGCGCACCTGGGCGCCGCGGGGTGCCCGCCCGGTGGTGAGCGTGCGCGCGCAGGTGGCGGGCGGGTCAGCATCGCCGCAATGGTGTGTTACCGGCCCGGGGAGCGGCCACGGCTGTTCTACCAGCTGCGGGCCTACCGGCGCCGCAAGGGTGAGCCGAAGGGCTTCACCTGGCAGGACTACCGCGACCTGATCATCGCCACGCACCGGCAGCTGGCCGCGCCGCTGGTGTGGTGCTGGGATAACCTCAACATCCACCTCGACCCGGAACTGGCGGGCTTCGCCACCCAGAACGCCGAATGGCTGCGCATCTACCGGCTGCCGCCCTACGCGCCCGAGCTCAACCCGGCCGAAGGCATCTGGTCGCTGCTCAAGCGCGCCATCGCCAACTTCGCCGCCGCCAACCTGGATTACCTGGTCCGCATCGTCAAACGCAAGCTCAAGAAGATCCAGCACCGGCCCCACCTGATCACCGGCTGCCTGGCCGCTACCGGCCTGGCCATCGAAGCCTGATGATCACACGAACGCTACGAGGTCAGCCGGGGGTAGCTCACCGGGTGGGGCATTCATGCCCGGGGGTGTCAAGCGAAGCTTGACGGCCAGGTGCCAGCACGACGGAGGCGCTCGCGGGCCTCATTCTCCGACAGTGAGGTGATGGGCTGCCCGGCCGTGTGCTGACACTTGGCGTCGTAGGCCCTGGTCCAGACGCCGGCCGCCCACGACCGCTGGAGCTCATCGGCGCTGAACTCCCGGCCACGCGCATGGCAATACGCGACGAGGAACCGCTCAGTGTCCTCGACGGTGGCCAGCTCGTCCGCGCTGACCGCCGAATACAACGCGGCAGCAAAACCGGCCAGGACCGCTTCGCTATCCGCAGTCATGCTGTCCCAGTCATGCACCACCAGCAGCTCATCTCCGCTCCAGCGCAGGTTGCCGGCCAGCCAGTCGCAGTGGCCGATCACGGCTGCGGACGCGCCGACTCGCAGCCGGTCCCGGGCACGGCGCCCGGCATCGTCGATCCACTCCGGACCGGCCACCTCGTTGAGATTAACGTCAAGGTCTTCCGGACACGGCCACAGCCCGTCCCCGGAGTGGTTCCAGGCCGCCCACGACGGTGCCGGGTCGAGCGTGGGCACCTCGGCCGGCCCAGGGGCTAGCCGGATCAGCCACGCGAACGCCTCAGCGAAGGCCCGGGCCGCGTGGCCCGCACCCGGGAGCATGGCACCGCCGGGGACGTAGGCCTCCGCGGTCGCGACGTCACCGCCGAAAGGGGCCGCGCTGGCGAGCGGCTCGGGGCACGGATAACCCGCCAGGAACATGCGGCGCTGCACCTCGACGCATGCCGCCACACGCGGCGAGTCCGGTCGAACCTTGACCACGACCTCGCGGTCGTCAGCCAGCCGTAGCCCTATGACCGCGGAGAGGTATCCGGACTTGAAGATCACATCCGCTGGCGGGCTGCCCAGATACGCCATGCACCACCGGGCAAGGCGCCCAGGATCGACGGCACACACGCGAGGCGACATCTGAGCATCCTCACATGCGCTGGTGGCGTCCCAGAGCTGAGACGGCAGGGACGACGTCGCGTCAGCTCCGCCGGCAACGGGCCAGCGTCACGACCCGATCTCTACCAGTTCAACTTGGTTAGCTCATACGATGCCCGGTCTAGGTGCCACCTGCAAGCCGTCTCGGCGACGCGCACGACGGCGCGGGTCCGGACGTTGATCCTAGCTGGAGCCTCAACTCAGGCCAATCTCGTCACGGAGCGTGGCTCTATGTCACGCGGTGCGGTAACACATCAAGTGGAGCCACCCTGCGGGCCGGGCTAGACCTGACATGCCGGGCTAGACCTAACATGAAAGTGTCCGCTGGCCTGGTATTTCGCCATTACCAGCGGGCTTTGCGCTGCGTCGGGACGGCCGGATTTGAACCGGCGACCCCTTGACCCCCAGGAAGTGGGGTTAGGCATCTGTCCAGGTCGGCAGCGCTGTACTGGGGGAGCACTGGGTGTGCCGACGTGCGGGTAGTTCAGTCGCGTGCATACCGTGTGGTCCCAAAGTGGTCCCAACTCCTGCCGTGAACGAGCTGCCCAGAGACGTCCTCGGTGTGAACTCATTGCACGACGGTCGGTAACTGTCGCTGACGCAGGTCACCGGTCTATGGGCGGTTCCAGCGGGTGCTTACAGGCGGTCTGGCTGCTGCACCGCTGTCAGTGCTTCCTGCGGTTTGGACTCGGCCGCGGTGGGCACCGCCCGGATGCTCCTGCCGTCCTTGGCTGAGCTGATCTTGCATCATGTAGCCATGAAGGAGCTCGGCGCTGAGGAACTGTGGGCGCAAGCGTGTATCCAACAGGCTTGGCCCGACTGCCAGGTAGCTCAGTACGATGACGGTTCCCGGCCCAGTATGTACGACCTCAAGATCACTTACCCCGATGGCTCGATCGGGGCTCTCGAAGTTACGGCTGCCGCCGATGCCGAGCAGGTTGAGCTATGGAAGCTAGATTACGCGGTGGAACTGGCCCTGCTCGACGCGGACTCGATCCGGGCGATCAACGGCGGCGTCTACCCACCCAAGTGGCCGAGTGGGCCGGGCACAGCGTGGATGTGCTCCTGCGGATCTATGCCAGGTGCGTGGTGGGCCAGGACGAGCTTGCCAAGCGCCGCATCAGCGAAGCGCTGCGCCAGGACTGCATGAACAGCCGACGCTCACCGACTAAACCCTTCAGGCCAGACCCTCCGGTGATCTTGGACTTGGGCACGTATTGGGCACAGCGACCTGCATTTCGCCGCCCGCGACCGCACACAGCCGCACACGAGGCTGAAAGGCAAGATCACGCAGGTCCGGCATTTCTGCAGGTCACAGGGCCTGAACTGCGCTTCCGAGGAGTGGGGCGGCTGGGACTCGAACCCAGGACCGGCGGATTATGAGTCCAGGTAGCCAGCAACCTCTCCTATGTGGTGTGACCTGGGCGGACGCGACTTGACGCGATCATGGTTGGCCCGATTTGGGCACGTATTTGGCATGATCAAGCTCGATACAGGCATGCCGGGTCGGCCAGAAGGTCATCGACTGCTTTGATCACAGGTGCACGGCCTCGGCGCGGATGTGGTCGTCCCGTGGCTTGAGGGAGCCGCGTGCGACGACGTCCACCTTCAGGCCCAGAAGCTCCTCAAGGTCTTGGGAGAGGCCGACGTGATCGATGAGGGAGGCGCCTGGCTCGAATTCCACGAGCAGGTCCAGGTCGCTCCCGGGGCGAGCCTCTCCCCTGGCGACGGAGCCGAACACCGCGATCCGATGAGCCCTACGATTCCGCGCGATCGCGAGGATCTCGGCGCGGAGTCGCGTAGGCCCTCTAACGTCAGCACGTCATCGGCCATGCTCCAAAGGTAACGGCGCATGTCTGCGGGCCTGGCCCTCGGCTATGGTCGTGCCATGCCGCGGGTCAGCGCCTTCTACGGTGTGGTGATCTACATGTACTGGAACGAGCGGGATCACCCCGTGATCCACTTCCATGCCTACCACGCAGGCCGCCGCGCCTCAGTGTCGGCGGACGGGGTCGTGCTCGCCGGCAACTTGGAACCCCGCGCCCTCGGATTCGTTCAGGAATGGGCCCGCCTCCGACACGAGGAGATCATGGCCAACTGGGAGCGGGCCCGCCGGAGTGAGCCACTGCTCGCCATCCCGCCACTGCCTTAAGATCGAGGACATGGACGAGAACTACCTCCCGGTCGTGGTAGGTGCCGCGGTTGTGGGTGACCGCGTGCTCCGTCTGCTGTTCAGCGATGGCACGGTCGGTGACGTCGACCTCTCGTCCGAACGCTGGACCGGAGTGCTTGAGCCGCTGAACGACCCGGCGTACTTCGCCCAGGTTGCAGTAGATCCGGACGCGGGAACCGTGGTGTGGCCCGATGGCATCGACCTAGCACCCGAACCGCTCTACGAACAGGCCAAAGCCCACCCGCTTGCAGCGGCCTGACCGCTACCGAGTAAAGGCTTACCGTGGTCGGGGTGACCGCACCGCCAGAGACCGACATCACCAGGATCCGCAAGTACTGCCAAGGGCGGGTCCCAGCCCACTTTCGCCACCAGGTACGCGTCGAGGCGGCCGTCCGCGGCAACTCGGTGACCATCTTCGACTGCCGCCCGCCGTGGCACCCGAACCTGACCGAGTGGTCCGAGGTACGCGTGGCTCAACTGCGCTACAGCGCCGACACCCATCAATGGCGCCTGTACTGGGCCGACCGCAACGGCCGCTGGCACCGTTATGACGACCTCGTTCCCGGTCCTGTCGACCAAGCGCTGAACGAGATCGACGCCGACCCGACCTGCATCTTCTGGGGTTAGCAGACGGTCCCGCCCAGGCCCGGTCCACCTTCAGTAACTGCGGATTAAAAGTTTGAGCGGAGCGCGTTCACTGGGGTTCATGGGCGTTCATGCCACAGGTCAGGCTAGGTGTGCGAACCCAGGTGAACTGAGCTGAACGAGAGTGAACTGCAACCCAAATTGCAACCCTTGGGCGTTGATGATCGTTCCAGTGGATGCCCGGTGCTGACCGCCCGCTGCCGCAGCGAATGGCCCGTTAATGGCACGCGGAGTAGGTAGGTTGACCGGGTGCTGTCGCTGCGCCCGATGAACGAGGCCGATCTCCCAGCGGTCGAGACGTGGCTGCACCTGCCGCACGTGGCGCGCTGGTGGACACCGGACACGACGGCGGACCGGGAGGTCGCCAAGTACCGGCAGCGCATCACCGGGACCAGCGCCCGGACGATCATGCTGACCGTTACCTGGGCCGGTGACCCGATCGGCTGGTGCCAGTGGTACCGGTGGGCGGACTTCCCCGCGGAGGTCACAGCGATAGACGCACGTAACGGTGAGATCGGGATTGACTACGCTATCGGCGACCCGGACTGGATCGGGCGCGGGGCAGGCACCATGCTCATCGCGGCGCTGCTGGCCGAGGCACGTGGTCACCATCCCGGCGCCGGGATACTGACTGCTCCGAATGCGGCCAACATCGCATCCAGGCGGGTCCTGGAGAAGAACGGTTTCGAGCTGGTGGCTGTCCGGCCGGTTGCAACCGAGCCCACCGGCGCGCCAATGGCCATCTACCGCCTGGCTGCCCCTGGACGTGCCCGCTCTACTGCTTCTTTGCACGCGCCTGAATCCCTGTGAATGGATGCCCGCCCCCGCAGCCGTGACCGGACACGCGAGCGCCATTCGAACGCGTGACCTACTGCTTAGGAGTACTTCTCAAGAACAGTCTTGACCACGATAGTCCTGGTCAGGCGGCTAGTGGGAGTGCCCGTGAGTGACCGCTCGCCCCGGCATGCCACGGCCTGATCGGGCACGCAGCGGGCATGACTGGACCTGCGGGACCAACCGGTCGGCTTGGCTGGATACAAGGCAGCGAAACGAAGTCGTGGCGCGTCGGCTGGGTGGGCTGAGTGGTGTTAGCGACCTCGTTATTTGGTGATGTAGCGGCAGCGCTCCGTGAGCGCGTTTCGGCAACGCTTGACGAGCACTGCTGTTACTCTCGCCGCCCTGACTGAGTCCTGGGCCGGCTGTCCCGCAACCTGCGCAGTCGCGGCATCACGGACTGCGAGTGACGGCTATCACCCGTCACGCGTCGTGAAGGACGGGATAGTACCGACGTGCGATATCCGCTATGCGCGGCTGATCGCGGCCTGCTGGCAGCCCGTCGACGGCGCGCCGGAGTGAACATTCTGCGCGTGGTGCGATCCGGCATCAAGATTCCGGCCGTGCCGGCCTGGCCGGGGTGACACTGGCCGCGGGTGCGGGGTCCGGCGTGGCCGTGACCGCACCTGGCGAGCTGCCTGGCGTGCTGACGGGGCCGCTCGCCCGTCGTGCAGGGCGGGGCGGGGCGCGGTGGCCGTCGTGCGGTTGCCGCGGGCATAACGCGGCGCTGCGCCCTGCTGTCTGCCCGGCACGCGGCCGACCGCCCTGCGGGGGCGCCGGCGCGGGGAAGGAGACGGCGATGGCCAGGCCGCCGCCGGGCACGGGCTGCGCGGTGATGGCGGCGCCGTGGGCGGCGGCGATGGCGCGGACGATGGACAGGCCCAGCCCGTGGCCGTCGTCGCGGGCGCGGCGGCCGCCGAGCCTCTGGAAGGGCTGGAACAGCCGGTCGATCTCGGCGGGCGGGATGACCTGCCCGGAGCTGGTCACCGACACGACGGCGTGTCCGCGGCTGGTTCCGGTGGCGGCCTGGATGTGCCCGCCCGGGACGTTGTGCCGCACGGCGTTCTGGATCAGGTTCGACACCAGCCGCCGGACGAGGACCGGGTCGCCGTCGAGGGCGGCGGCCCGGACGTCGGCCCGCACCTGCAGGCCAAGGCGGCCGGTCTCGGGGCCGGCGGCGGCCAGGCAGGCGCTGACCAGGGCCGCCAGGTCGACGGGCTCGCGCTGGCCAGGGCCGCCTTCGCTGGTGGCCAGGGTGAGCAGCGCCTCGATGAGGTGTTCCTGCTCGGCGTTGGAGGCCAGCAGGTCCGCGCTGACGGCCTGCCAGGTGTCGAGGGTACGGGCGGGATTGGCGCGCGTGACCTGGAGCAGGGCGCGCTCCCTGGTCAGCGGCGTGCGCAGCTCGTGGGAGGCGTTGGCGACGAAACGCCGCTGAGTGTCGAACGAGGCCTCCAGCCGGGCGAACAGGTCATCGAGGGTGTCGCCGAGTTCCTTCAGCTCGTCGTGCGGGCCGGGCAGGGCCAGCCGCTGGTGCAGGCTGCTGGCGGAGATCCGCCGGGCGGCCGCGGTGATCGTGCTCAGCGGGCGCAGCACCCGCCCGGCGATGAACCAGCCCAGCACGACCGCCGCGGCGATGGCGGCCGCCAGGGCGATGCCCGACCAGATCAGGAGGTGCTCGCGGTCGGAGGCAGCTTGATTGAGGGCGGCTTGGTCGAGGGCCGATCGCTCGATGTGCTTGATTTGAGAGACCAGGGCGGGCGGAAGCGGGGGGTCATGAGGGTTATTGCTCGCGGCGACCAGGTTGGCCATGGCGATCACGGCCGTGGCGCCCAGCAAGAACATCCCGCCGTATAGGAGGGCAAGACGCAGCCGGGCGGTGCGGCGGGGCAGGCGCGGACGGGGGATGGCCATCACGGTCCTCCGATGCGGTAGCCGCTTTCGCGGACGGTCTCGATCACCGGCGGGTCGCCGAGCTTGGCCCGCAGCCGGCCGATGGTCGTCTTCACGGTGGCGGTGAACGGGTCGGCCGCCTCATCCCATACCCGTTCCAGCAGTTCCTCAGCCGGGACCGGCCGTCCCTGCGCGGCCAGCAGGCACTCCAGCACCGCCAGCTCCTTGCGGGTCAGCGGCAGCCGCCGCCCGGCGCGGACCGCGACCCGGCGGGCCGGGTCCACGCTCAGGTCACCGTGCCCGAGCCGGGCGGGCAGCGGCGCGGCCGCGCGCCGCGCCACGGCGCGGATGCGGGCCACCAGCTCGGCGAAATCGAACGGCTTGGGCAGATAGTCGTCGGCGCCCAGGCCCAGGCCCTCGACCCGGTCGGCGACCGACCTGGCCGCGGTGAGCATCAGCACCCGGGTCCCGGCTTGCCCGGCGGCCAGGGCCCGGCACACGTCGTCGCCGTGCACGCCGGGAATGTCGCGGTCCAGCACCAGCACGTCGTAGCGGGTGACGCCGAGGTGCCCGAGGGCGTCGCCGCCGTCCAGGACCACGTCGACGGCCATCCCCTCCTGGCGCAGCCCGTCGGCCACCGTCCGGGCCAGGATCTCGTCGTCTTCGGCTACCAGAACCCTCATCGCTGCGCATCCCTTCCGGTCCCAGGATCGCAGGCCGCAGGTGACAGCCGGGAAACATTTCTGGTTACCGCGCTGTCACCACCCGCCGCGTACAACTGCTGGGGAAAGGAGCCAGTTCCGACTTCCGAGGATGGCGACGATGAACAACGACACCAGCCGTCACCGGGGCCTTCGGCGGGCAGGAGGCCTGGCCGCCCTGGTGGTCATGGCCCTGCTGACAGCGGCCTGCGGCGGCAGCCCGTCCGCGTCCAGGATGGCAGGATCGACGACACACCAGTCGGCCACCACCAGCTCCCGCACCCACGCGCGGCATCTCGCCGGCCAGTGCATCCGCCAGCACGGCATCCCCAACTTCCCCGACCCGATCGTCGCCACCTCGGGCCCGGCGAAGGGCAAGGCGATTCTCGACAAGCAGGCCCTCCGCCCCGTCCCCAACTCGGTGGTGACTCGGGCCATGGCCGCCTGCCAAACCGCCCTGGCGCAGGCCGGGATCAGCGGGCACACGGCGGGCCCGACGATTTCCACCGCCGATCAGGCCGACTACCTGAGGGCTGCCGCCTGCATGCGCTCGCACGGCATCACCGACTTTCCCGACCCCACCTTCTCCGGGGGGCACGTCAGCTTCGCCATCCCCTCCAGCATCGATATCCACTCAACGCAGGTCACTCAGGCCCGGCTGATCTGCGAGAAGCTCATTCCCTCGGGACTGCCGGGCAGCGGGTCCGGAGGCTGAACACGCGGGACGTTCCCGGGCTGTTCTGCCTATGAAACGCGGGAGGCCAGCGGATGCGCCGGGCGCGCAGGCCATGGAACCACAACATCCACTACCGCCCATTGATCCTGAACGAAATCCCGGCCAGCTGCCAGCAGGTCCTCGACGTGGGCTGCGGGGCGGGGACGCTGGCCCGGGAGTTGAGCGCCCGGGTGCCGCGGGTCACCGGCATCGACGCAGGCCGGCAGCAGGCCTGCAGCAAGACGATGCCCGGCCGTCCCGGCGGCGGGCCGTGACCGGACTGCGCGTGGCGGTACCAACCCAACCAACGAGGACAGATGAGATGAACGAGGACACTCCCATCTCGCGCGGCGGGCCGGTGCCGCCGGGCCAGGTGGCGATGACGGCTCGCGAGGCGCCGACGAGCGAGGGTGGTGATGGGTCGTGAGCGGGACCGATGCCCGTGAGCAGGCGGCGCGGGCGGCGGTGCCGCCGCAGGCGTCCCGCGAGGGAGCGGGCAGGATTCGGCCGCCCGCCTCCGGCCATGTGCGCTGGCGCGGCCGTCGGCGCTGGCTGGTGGTCACGGTGGTGGGCGTGGTGGTGGTGCTGGCCGCGGGCGCGGGGGCGGTGTACTTGGCGGCCGGGTTCCGCACGCACGGCCGGTCTGGTTCGGGGAACGGCGGCGGCCTGTATGGCACGTCGACCGCGGCGGTGAAGCGGGAGACGCTGTCGTCGCAGACGACGGTGGACGCGACGCTGGGGTATGCCGGGTTCTACACGGTGAGCGTGCCCTCGTCCGGCTCGTCCGGCACGCCGGGCGGGCCGGGGACGTTTACCTGGCTGCCGCCGGCGGGCCGGGTGATCCGGCAGGGCCAGGTGGCCTACCGGACCAACAACGGGGTGCCCACGTACCTGCTGTACGGGAGGGTGCCGGCCTGGCGGGAGCCGACGGAGGGCATGCGCGGGGCGGACGTGGCCCAGCTCAACCACGACCTGGTGGCCCTCGGGTATTCCAGCAGCGGGTACATCGCCGCGGAAGGCTGGAAGTACTTCTCCTGGGACACCAGGTACGGGCTGGAGCGGTTGCAGGCGAAGCTGGGGCTGGAGCAGACCGGGACGCTGCCGCTGGGGCAGGCGGTGTTCGAGCCGTGGGCGCTGCGGGTGACCACGGTGCGCGCGTCGCTGGGCGGCGCGGCGTCGGGGCCGGTGTTTTCCGCGACCTCCGCCCAGCATGTGGTGTCGATCAGCCTGGACGCCGCCGACCAGTCCGAGGTGACCAAGGGTGACCCAGTGAGCATCACGCTGCCGGACGGGTCAGTCACGCGGGGGGTGATCACCTCGGTGGGCAAGGTGGCGTCCGGGCACGGGTCCTCGGCGACGATCAGCGTGCAGGTGAAGCTGGATCATCCGGGCGCGGCCGGGCACTTGGACCAGGCGCCGGTGACGGCGACCATCACCACCAGCCAGGTGCGCAACGTGCTGGCAGTGCCGGTGGCGGCGCTGCTGGCCCGGCCGGGCGGGTATGCGGTCGAGGTGGTCTCCGGACGGCATCACCACCTGGTGCCGGTCACTACCGGCCA
>Ga0306920_100009956_pt1 | contig 12714 bp, 19 predicted proteins | sample flu12Cox44000170_FD_204666 | JGI IMG/M metagenome (GOLD analysis project Ga0306920, IMG submission 204666) | Lab enrichment of tropical soil microbial communities from Luquillo Experimental Forest, Puerto Rico - flux4day.12C.oxic.44.000.170 (v2)... | ecosystem: Environmental > Terrestrial >...
CGGGAACGGAGTTTCATTTCGGCCGAAGGAACTGGAAAATCGTTGGAATTTTTACCGATAACGAAAGCGCACGTGAATCCGAGATCTGGACGGATATTGACGATCTCAAGGTCGACGCCCAGAACCATACGGCAGATACGAACTCGCTGCACTTGTTGTTGAAGCCGGGAACCGGAGAGGCCTTCAAAAACGCGCTCGAAAATCAACTATCGCTCGATGTCGAGAGCGAGGTCGATTATTACTCCAAACAGAGCAGCTTCGCATCTCAGTTGCGTTCCCTGGGGCTTGTAATAGCTATTACGCTATCTGTTGCCGCGACCTTCGGGGGCATGAATACCATGTATACGGCGGTGGGACGGCGTCGGATGGAGATCGGTGGACTTCGATGCCTTGGCTTTACGCGGCGCGAAGTGATGATCAGTTTCATGCTCGAAAGCGCGATTATAGGCATTTGCGGTGGTGGGTTGGCGCCATTACTTGCGGTGATCCTCGCGGCAATGACCGGACTCAACAGCCGTTTGATGCAGGTTGGTCTACTGTTTTTTTCTTATCGATTGACAGGATTCGCTATAGGAGCTGGTCTGATCGCTGCGGCCGCGATCGGAATCTGCGGAGGTTTGTTGCCGGCATGGCGCGCTGCGCGCTTGCGCATAGTTGATTCGGTGCGAGAGGCTTAATGACCGTCAGGCTTTTCCTTATAGCGCTTCGCAACCTGCGCCGACAGTTGCGCCGCACCATTTTGACCGGCCTCGCCTTTGCCGTTGCGGTTTTCGTCTACACCTTGCTGATTGCGGTACCCTTGTCGATGGATCGGATGGCGGCCGAGGCTTCCAAGGGTCTACGGCTGGTCGTTCAGCCGCACAACTCCTATCGCCTGCCTGCGAAGTATTGCGAATCAATCAAACGGATACCGCACGTGTTGGGATGCGCCCCGGAAATCGTATGGGAAGGCATTTATCGTGACCCGCGCGATCTCATCGTAACCTATGGAGTGACCTCGGATATATCCACAGTGGTTTCGGCCAGCGACTACGTAATTGCGCCGGCTAAAGTGAAAGAATTCAATACCGATCGGCGCAACGTTTTGGTCGGTCGTCTGCTGATGCGGGAACACAAGTGGAAAGTCGGACAGCCGCTGACCTTGCGCAGCCCGTCGGACCCACGGTTGACGCTGACGTTTACTCCGGTGCTGGAGCTTCCCACAAGCTATTTGTCCAGGGCATTCTTTTTCAACCGGCAGCTGCTCGATGAGGCGGTCAAAGGGCTCTATGGCGTGGATATCCAGGCCCGCGCAACATTCATCGCAGTTCGAGTGGATCGCGCGGAAAACCTCGGCGCAGTTGCAAACTCAATTGACGAGAGCTTCCACAACGGAGAGTTCCAGACCGACACATTGACGGAGTCCGATACTATGGCCAATTACGTGTCGGCAATCGGAGATGTACGGACTGTCATATATGCTTTATGCCTGGTCGTGCTCGTGACGGTTCTTCTGATCGCTGCCAATTCGATGACAATGCTGATGCGGGACCGCATAAATGAAGTTGCTGTCATGCGCACTTTGGGTTTCGCTCGCCGGCACGTGGCGCTCCTGCTTATGAGCGAGGCTGCGCTGATTGGAGTAGCGGGCGCAGCGATGGGCGCGGTCGTCGCGCTCGGGTATTTTGGCCAAGGTGTCACACTCGGGGCGCTGACCGGATCAATCGGTCATATAGAAGTACGTGTCACCACGGCCGCCGGAGCTGTGGTGGTTGCATTTGGTGTAAGCATTCTTAGCGCGGTTATACCGGTGTTAAACGCTGTGAGGACCGCACCAGCAATGGCGCTTAGGGAAGTAACCTAGGTTGGCCATCCATATTTTCAGATACTCCGGCAGCGGCGTTCACTTGCATGCCCCACCGATTCCGCGCGAGACCGAGATCCATGACGGCCGTACAACAACAATCCACCCCGCATCAGAGCGGAGTCGGAATGGACACCACAGCGAGCGCCGTCTCGCCGACGCTCGCCCTTACGCGGTTCAACCTGCTTGGATGCCCGCCTCATCCGACCGCATTGGCCGGTTTGAGGACGATCTCCCCAGTTTCGAGAAGCGATTTGAGGTTGGAGAGGATGCGCGGCCAGCCGCCGGAAACCGCCTCAATTAATTTCGATTCGGGGCGATCCATCACATGAGCGATGCTCAGTTTCACCGCACCGGCCATCGGTTCCAGGTCGATGGTGCAGCGGGCATATCCTTCGGATTTCAGCTCCGGTCTGAAGTCGTTGCGCCATTTGAGTACGAGGCGTTTGGGCGGATCGACCTCGACAATCTCGCCCGTGTCGGCCACCCGCCCGTCGGGGAAGACCATCTGCCATGACGACCCGGTCTTCCAATCGGTCCGGAAATGCATGCCGAACCAGTATTCCTTCATGAAGTCCGGACTTGTCAGCGCCGACCACAATTGTTCGGGCGTCGTGCGAATGTAGATTACGTACACGAATTCTGACTTATTCATCATCATCTCCTTCGAGCCGCTTCTTAAGTCTGAGCGGCGCGCAACCGCTGCATTTCGAATTTTCTGATCCAGCGTTCGTAAATCTCCTGGAGCGGCACGGGATTGAGGTAGTGAAAGCTTTTCCCTTCCCCATCATGCCGTCGTGACGAGGTTGGCGGCTTCGAGCACCTCCGGGTGCTGGGTAACCGCCCTCGCCTTGAGGACCCTGTCAGTTGACTTCAATCTTGGATAATAGGCAAGTAAATACTTGCATGTCAATAGCCTCTGCGCAACTTCGGCTCGTGGCTCGATGGCGACAGCGCCAGCTGCCGATCAACGCTCAAGCGACGAGCGAATTTGCACCGCGGCGGATTGGCGCCGAGCACCGCGCTTCGCACCAAGCGAATGCTGCTACACTTTACTTTTGTCTGGTAGTATTGCCGATAGGCTTTAGACCGCAGCATTATGGCCGCGCGCAGTGGTGGCGTTGAGCTGAATATGGCGCGCGCCCGTGCCGGTCTCACGAACCGCGGCCGATTGTGCAAAGTGCAGCCGCCGACGAGATCGATAGAGTCATAAGAAAGGACCGCCAGTATGAGTAGTGCCGAACTCGAAAAACGCGTAATTGCCCTCGAGGATATCGAAGCGATCAAAAAGCTGAAGGCCGAATACTGCGACATCTGCGACGACGATCACAATCAGGATCGGATCGTGAGTATCTTCGCCGACGACGGCATTTGGGAAGGAAAAGGGATCGGTCGCGCGCAGGGTCACGATGAGATTCGAAAGTTGTTCAAGGGTTTCGCCGATCGCATCAGCTTCTCTCAACATAACGTCTTCAATCCCCGTATCGAGGTAGCCGGCGACGAGGGGCATGGGACGTGGTATTTCCTCGGTCCATTCACCTTCCGTAAAGGCAATCGCCAACTCTGGCTTGCCGCCCGCTACGAAGACGATTACGTCAAACTCGGGGGCAAGTGGAAATTCAAGCATCTTCGAGCATTTGGACGCATGGTCGCACCTTACGAAACAGGGTGGGCGACGCGAGAAAGGGTGGACGTGTTCTCGAATTAGAGGGCTATACAAGCTCGCACAGGCGATCACCCTGACCCTACCCCGCGGCGGGCGCGGGACTACCGTGCCGGCTAGTCTACGAGGTGCTCCTTCTGGCGGCGTCTGCGAGCATTTTCGTTACTGGCCGCCCACGCTGCGAGATATGACACTCGTTTCTCGGCGTCAGCCGGCGAAGCGTGGTTCGGGTTTGCCTTTCACGCCCAATCCTCTGATCGCGAACAGGGCGCCGCCCTCGGGACCAGGCTCCATGCCGAGAATCTTCATACCGATTGAGGTTGCATAGAGCACGTCGAGGTTGTCGCCGCCGAACATCACGCTGGTGATGATAGGCACCGGTACTTCGACCGTGCGTGCAACCGAGCCATCGGGCTTGAAGCAGACGAGCTTCCCACCGCCCGCGATGGCGGACCAGAGATTGCCCTCGGCATCTACGGTGGCGCCGTCGGGCGCTCCGCCGAGGCCCTTGATCGCGGCGAACTGCCGCTTATTCGAAGCGGTTCCGCTTGCGAGGTCGTAGTCATACGCTGAGATCGTTCGGCTGATGCTGTCAGAGCAGTAGAACGTGCGATTGTCCGGGCTAAAGCATGGACCGTTGGTGCATCCGATCGCGGATTCGAGCACGCTGCACTTTAGTGAGCTGTCGAGGCTATAGATCGACCCGATCGGGTTGGCGAATTTGGCATCCAGGGTGCCAGCGATGAACCTGCCGCGCGCGTCTGTCTTGCCGTCGTTAAAGCTGGTTCCCGGCTTCGCAACGATTCCGTCGGGTACAGCCGTGGCATTGCCTGACGTGAAATCAAAGAAATAGAAGCCGTCGCTCATTGCGCAAATGGCCCCGCCGTTTTCGCGCAACGCAAACGAGCCTATTGCCTTGGGCACTTTCCACGACCTGACTTCGTTAGTGTTCGCATCGAGCCGATAAATAGCCGGAGCATGACCATCGATCCAGTAGAGCGCCCTTTCGTCGACATCCCAAACCGGGCCCTCGCCCAGCTGGTTTTTCACTCCGCTGATTCGTTCGATTGTGATCGCCATTAGAATAGCCATCCTTGGATTGTTGTAAGTGCATGGGAGATGGTTGTTTGTCAATCAACCAATACATCTCCTGACGAGATGCCAGGGGATGGAATCAGGTATTTCCGCGGCGCTCGCGCGCCATACGGAATACGGCTCGAGTCGTATCATGAGCGAGCCGAGCGGCTTCGTCGAGCGGGCGCGCTCGCTGTTCCTCGGAGAGTATTTCGACGGACACGGGAGCATTCACGCCCATCCCGTCGAGCATCTGGATGAATCCGCTAAGGTCGAAAGCCCCATGGCCTGGCAAGCGCCGCCTTTGCGTCGTGTCTTCCATGTACCCACCGACCTGGACTGCGTCGGCATCGTCGAACTGAATCACGAAGAATCGGTCCGCGGGTACCGATCGAACCTGCGCCGGGTCGGCGGCGCCACGGAAATAATGCCAGGTATCGATCAGGATGCCGCCGTTGTTGCGATCCGCGAGCTGGACTAGCCGCCAGGCCGTCGCCACATCGGGAATGTCGGACCATGGAAGGAATTCCAACGCCACCAGCAGTCCGTGACGAGCAGCGCGATCACACAGCGCCGCGAAATGCTCCGCCACGATCTCCAACGCCGGCAACGAGCCGCGCGGACCGGCAGAGCCAACATTGATGTGGCGCGAGCCGAAGACGTCGGCCGCCGCATAAAAGAGAGTCTCATTGGCCCCTGCGCCGCGGCCACGCTCGTCCTTGCGCCACCAGTTCTGCAAGAATTCGAGCTCGACCGCGCGGATGCAATGATCATCGAGAATTCTTCGCATCACTGTGTCGGAGATCCCTCGCTCACGGCACGCAGCATAATCTTCGATAGCTACTCCGATTCCAGCAAAACCGGCCTGAGCGGCAGCAGCCACTCGTTCGGTGAACGAAAATCGCGGTGGCTCGAATACCGGCGCGCCCGACAAGGTGTAGGAGCTTACGATCAAATCATCGCGGCCTAGGGTCCGGTCATCGGCTTTGCTCATTATGCTTCTCCTTTGCTTGAGCGGCCGACTAGTTCCATCGCGACCGATCGCGGCATTCCTGCTCGTTCCAAATTGCGCACTGCCGTGCGCCGGAAATCGTGCAAGATGCGTCCGGGCAGCCCGGCCCAGTGCAGGCGGGGCGCCATGCGCGCCGCAGGCTACGTTTGGCGCGACCATCGGCACCGAACAGCGGCTCGCCGTCATTGTGGAATACCCAGGGCACAATGCGCCCGGTGCGCAGATCTTCTTATGGGGAACGCGGCTGCCCTCCTTGTTATTGCGGAGGAGTCATTCATTACGCAAGTACTAACGAACAGCATCCTTACGTTGTTCTCTTGGAGTTGCGCCGCGATCTCGTATTTTTTCGTCCATTCTTTTAAGGATCGCGTCGAGATAACGAATGAGCGGAACAAGCGCCGGCGCGATCGGAGTATCGGTCTCATCTCCCGAGTCGTCGGCAATCTCAAAGATCCCGCTGAAGTGCGGTGAAGGCGGCTCGAGCGTCGATCAGCGTGTAGACTTGGTCGCGGTAGCCATCGGCGCTTCCGTAGGCCCGCAGGAGTGATCGTGCGGCGCTTACTTGGGCCTCGGTAGCGTGCATGAGATTGAAGAATTCTTTACGAAGGTCGAGCTCGGTCGACCGCCTCTCACGAAAACCTGGAGTCTTTCCCATAACGACGTTGCGGCACCGCCGATCACGACGACGACAGGGTCTGAGCCTCTGCGCGGCCCGCGTAAAGGCGTTAATCACACCAAATCGGGTCGGCTCCAGTTCGGCCGCATAGCTCGATAGCACTTCATGGCTGCTGCTGCGCCGCAAGCGCGTCGAATGTGCCGCATTCCTTCATCGGATTCTGTCATGGGATTTCGATTGGGCGATCCTCGCTCACGGCGAGATCCTTGACACGGGCGCCAAGGACTCCTCTATCGTGCAATGTTGGCGCGCGAGCTTTCACGGCTGCAGAAAACCAATGCTCTCCCCGCCCGGCTCGTCACTGGGCGTCACGGCCGGCGCGCTTTACTGGCGTGTACTCGCGGGTGTAACCGCGAAGTGGTCCTCGAACTCGATCTCTAAGTAGGCTTCCGCAACCTGCCACACAATCGCTGGATTTTCCAGATTCGAAAGCTCATGCCGACAATGGCTTAAGCTGCATCAGAGAGCAACAGGCGATACACCAAATGTTTCCGAAGGTTACAATAAAAATGATCCTAATTCTTGGGGCTAACCAGCGATCTCAATTTCGCTATTTCCACACAACTCTAGCAGCTAACCAGATAGAGACGTCATCGAGGCTATTCGCGTGTCGATCCATTGAGACCGTCGATGGCTGAAGAACACGAGTCTAACAGAGACTTCCCTGCTAAATGGATTAACTGGCTGTCAGGTTCTCTTAGCAGGCGACTGCTAACGGCAGTTTTCACTTTACCTTCCCACCTCGACAAAAACGACAGAATCTTTCGGCATATCTCTTGCCTTAGGATGATCACGATCTCTTTAATCCAGTTAGCGTTTCAATGATTGCCCAACCTAAGCATCCCACCTGGAAGGGTAATTGACACGCGAAACAGGGAGTATAAGTCGTCTACTGTAAATTTGCGAAGGAGGACAGAAAATGCCGGCATATCGATTTGGCAAACATCCATCGAAGCACGATTATCGTACATTGCGCTTCAAAGATTACCTAAGGCCCGGGATCGCACCTCCGCCAACCTCACACAATGTGCTGACGCGCGTCTATGCCGAGCTGCACATGAGCAGTCCCAATCCTGCTGCACTGTTCCCGATGGACGGGAACGATACCATAGGTGACTGCACCATAGCCGCTCTTGCACACGGCGATACCATATTTCATGGCCTGCTCGGTAAGGAACGCATCATGTCGAAGCAGGCGGTTGTCAAGCTTTACTTCCACCTCACCGGCGGCGTTGACAGCGGCCTCAATGAGCTTGACGTCCTGAGCTACTGGCGCCAGCACCCCGTCGACCGCGACAGGATCATCACGTTCGTGAAAATCGACCCGAAGAATCATACCCACATCGAACAGGCGATACACCTGTTCGGCGGTGTCTATCTTGGATTCCAGGTTCAGCAAAATTGCATTCAGGAGTTTGACGCGCGTCGACCCTGGACGCCGGGTCCGCTGACCAACGACGGTCACGCCGTGTATGCTGCCGCGTATGATCAGAACGGTGTGACAGTACTAACCTGGGGAAATACCCAACTTGGTACCTGGGCATGGTGGGACGAATGCGTTGACGAGGCCTACGCGATCTTACCCCCAGAGGCGGAAAAACCCGGCTTTGCGCCGGGGTTCGACTTCGCCCAATTGAAGGCCGACCTCAGCGCCGTCGCCAACTGAATCAGCAGCTGCCTACTGTCACAACAGTAGAAAGGGGAGGCTTTGGCGCCTCCCCCACGCTCCTCATCTACCAGTAGTCAAGCGCCTCTCACCAATTCCAAGAGGGCGGTTGACGAGATGAGTGGAGATCCGGCCGACTCGAAACGGCAAGCGTGACTTTGGCTGCGAAGCGCACTTGCGAAAGAGGAGGTCGTGCCACGCCAAACCAACAGAGGATAAAGCCAATGGCTGAAACACGAACCAAGGACAAGCGTATGAATGTCAAGCTCGGCCGCCGCCCTGCTCGCTTCACTCGCGCCTCTATACTGCGCGGACGTGTGCTGGCGCAGCACCTGGGCACGCTTGGCCCTGCACCGACGGCGTCGCCCGACTACGTCTCCGCCGTCGTGCAGAACGTTCCCGCCGGATGGGGCATGGACGGCAACGACACCTACGGCGATTGCGTGATTGCCGACTGTGCTCACCAGGAGATGCTGCGGACGGCCAACAGTGGAACGGTATTGGTTCCGACCAATCTTCAGGTCCTTGCGTTATATGCCTATTTTCAGGGTTATACAGGCGATCCCAACGACCTAAACGCGATCCACGCTTACCTCGCCAACAATGACAAGGGCTGCGACGAGGTGACTGTGATGCAGTATCTCGAGTCGAGCGGCTGGAACGGCCGCAAGCTCGACGGTTTCGCCAACCTCAATCCGACGCAGCTCGACGAGCTCAAATGGACCGTCTGCATCTTTGGGGCATGCCGTCTCGGAGTCAACCTGCCGCAAAGCGCCATGGACCAGTTCAATGCCGGCCAGCCGTGGGATTACGTCCCGGGTAGCCCATGCATCGGTGGCCACGACGTCCCAATAGTCAAATATGACGCCAACGGAACCTTCTGGGTGGTGACCTGGGGCCAGCTCCAAGCGGTCACCCCGGCTTTCATCAACGCGGCATACACCGACGGCACGGGCCCCTATGTCGAGGAGGCGCATGCTGAGCTCGCCTTCGACTGGGTAAATCAGGCCGGGACCGCGCCGGATGGGCTCAATATCCAGCAGCTTGAGCAGGACTTAAGCGCGATCGTGAGCCCGCAGCCCCAGCCCCCTCCCGGCCCTCCGCCAACTCCCCGGCCGGTGCTCCACCAGATGATCAATCAGGTCGAGGCAGCCTGCAACGCGGCACTGGCCGACCCAAACATCCATGCCAAACAGCTCAAGGCGCAACTCGAGCAGATACTGGGTCCATATCCGAGCTGATGGCGACGCGACCGAGGCCTAGCCGCCGGCTTTCCTAGCCGACCCGAACGCCTCAGTTCGTCGACCAGGATTCCGCGTACATGTGGGTCCTCGGCGTGGATCATTGGAAAGACCGGCCGGCCACTGGCGCAAATAATCGACAGGCCTCGTAGAAAAAGCCCGGGCTGATGCCGTCGTGGCTCATGCTGAAGGCCTCGGCCCGCTCACCCGCGTAGCCGGTGAAGAATTTGTACGAAACTCCACCTTGCTTCGCCACCGCCGGAATCCGTCTCACCTGTTCGAGGGTGTTGACCACGCAGGTGACCTTGAAATCGCCCCAACTGCGCGCCTCCCCGCATTTGATTGCGCGGGACAAAAGCTCCGCCAGCGGCTCGCGCCCGATTAGGTCGCGATGGTAGTGACCCGCCAATCAGACAGTGCGGGTGCCATGCTTAGAGTCAGCCGCCATCGCGTCGTCGCCGAAGGTGTCGCTGATGCCGAAATGTACATGCGGGTCAAACAGCCCCCGGCATCACGATTTTACCGCGCATGTCGATCTCCCCGCGTGCGGCGCCGATCGTCTCGTCTGCGCCGACCCCGACAATTCGCTTGCCGCCGATCGCTACTGCCCATTACCTGGTCCGGAGGGAGTGACAAGCAGCCCGTTCTTGAGCACCAAGTCGTGTGCCACGCGAGACCTCCTTCATGTGCGAGGGGGTTAAACCCCCTATTCCTCACAACACAAGGTGCCGCGTTCTCTGCTACCTAATCCATCGGTGCATCTTTTGCCATGTCACGTAGCCAGGCCGATTCTGCGACTTGGTGACAGGGTTCAGAATGCGTCACGGAGTAGCTGGGTGAACCGCTACTCAGTTATAGCTCAGGCCATTGTTGAGAGCGCCGCGCAGCACGCGAAGCATCTCGACGGTTTCAGCTCTCACACGGTAGGGGAGTATGTAGGGAGTCCCCACGATGACCAGCTCGCGGGTGTTCGGGGTACGACCGGCGCGCCCGACCGCGGGAGGTAGCGCTTGAGGGTGCGTCATCGGCGATGGCCGGATAACTGTTGAAATTTGAGTGGCGGCAATCCTCGCCCGATCGTAATGATCGGCTTGGTGTAAGAGGAGGAAGCCGCCATGAGGAAGATTGGCAGGAGCAAGGTTCAGGCGCAAACCCACGGGCAACAGCAGTACCTACCGCTTAGGGAGTTTGCGCGAGAAGCGCTGTGGGACACGGTGGTGCTGTCAGGCTTAGCCTTCGTGGAACAAGAACTGGAAGCTGAACGCACCACGCTGTGCGGTCCGCGTTACGCGCATGTCGCCGGGGGCGAGGCGACCGTGCGGGCCATGTGGCGAGTTCGCTGACCCTGGGCGGCCGCCGGGCCGAAGTTAAACGTCCGCGAGTGCGCAGCATCGACGGCCACGAGCTTACGCTGCCGAGTTGGCAGACCTGGAGTTCACGCGATCCGCTTCATGAACGGGTGGTCGAGCAGATGGTGCTGGGCGTATCGAGCCGGCGCTACGCGCGCTCGCTGGAGCCGGTGCCGGAAGAACTCAGAATCAACGGGGGTGAGCAAAAGCGTGGTCAGCCAGCGGTTGGTGGTGGGCACCGCAGGCAAGCTGGGCGCGCTGATGGAGCGTAAGTTGGCGGGGCTGAAACTCATTGCAGTTATGATCGACGGGGTACACTTCGCTGACCATGTGGTGCTGGCCGCGATTGGAATTGATGCAGGCGGTAAGAAACACACGCTGGGGCTGCGCGAAGGTGCGACCGAGAATGCGGCGGCGTGCAAGGCCCTGTTGGCCGATCTGATCGAGCGCGGGCGGCCTGCCGAGCGCAGCTTTCTGTTGGTGCTCGACGGGGCCAAGGCCCTACGCAATGCGGTCACCGACACTTTCGGCCCGCGTGCATTGATCCCACGCTGTCGCGCGCATAAGCGGCGCAACGTGAGCGACGCGCTGCCCGAGCGGATGCGCGGCGCCGTACGCCACGCGATGAGCCAGGCCTACGCGAGCGGCGATCCCAAACGCGCACGCCAACTGCTCGAGAACCTGGTGGGAGCCTGGAGCATGAACATCCGGGTGCTGCCACATCGCTGCGCGAGGGACTGGAAGAGACCCTTACCGTGAGGAGATCCTGCGCGCGTTGCGCCAGGCGGAGAGCGGCACCCGGGTGAGCGAGATCTGCCGCGAGTATGGCATCAGCGAGGCGACCGTTCAGGATTAGTCACGGCAGGCCGAGGTATTCCCGGCGATCCGCCGGCTTGCCAGCAGCGGTGGATTAAGCGCCACTCGCTAACCGCTAGTTAGCACCGATTTAGCGAATAGTGTCGCAAGCTTGCGGCATGTCGCGGTAGGGCGTATAGGGAGAGGAAGCCGGCGGCCACACGATGTTCGTGCGACTCGGAAGGGGGGGTGCCGAGACGCCGTGACCGCCGGCACAATAAGCAGCGTATCACTTCGGGACAATCCTTGCCAACCGTAAGTCCGTTTACATCGGGTCAAACCGCCCTTCGTCGTTGCGACTATGTGAATTCCTGGGCTGGCATCGGATGATCCCGACGCTGGCGCGAGTGCTGGGCGCCCAAGGCAGGCCGGCAGCTCGATACTTTCTCGAACGAGCTTGCGGGCCCGCTTGCTTTCGGACCGCGCGGCCTCCATCACCTCGTGCGACTGCGCCAAGAGCTCCTGAATCTCGGTGTCCATACGATCGAGCCTAATCCTCGATGTCGAGCACTCAAGGGAGAAGGATACCCACGCCTTCGCGGCTCCCATCGCTCGGCGCTGGCAAGTAGGTCCTAGTTATCCCTTTGCGGCTGCGGCTTGTGCTTTGGACGGTCCCAACGCTAATGCTAATCGCGACTAGCCCACAAGTAGTCGAGCCGATCTTAACCCCGGTCAGCAGCAGCGTGACAGTCAGGGTGGATTTGCGGCCAAGGCGGTCGCCGAAATGGCCGAACATCGCGGGGCCGATGGGGCGCGTCAGGAAACCCGCCGCGAAGGTTGGTAACGCCAACAGCGTGCCGATGTAAGGGCTTTCACGCGGGAAGAAGAGCTCGAACACCAGTGAGGCGACCATCCCGTAGACGAAGAAGTCGTACCATTCGATGGTGGTCCCGATGGTCGCCGCGATAACGCTGATGGCGTGTCCCCAGTGAAAAGTCCGCTCCGGTGCTCATCCATCTGCGCGGCCGGCCCTCCCTGCCGACGTGCTGTTGGCATGTTGTCTTCTCGCGTGGCGGCGCTGCAACCGGCGGCCGTGCGAACGCTGCCACATCGGCCAAACGTGAGGCGCTTTGCCGCCGGCGCGCATCGCGCTACAAGGGGCGCTAGTGTAAGAGAGGACGACATTCCCTCGAACAGTTTCGCGCAAACCTTCGTTTATGCACACGTCAGCCGGTCCGGGCCGTGGCGGCGCGGTCCGCTGAATAGAAGTCGTCAGCTCGCGAAGTTCGCCCTGCCCTGTACCTTTTTGGTCGTGGCTCATCCAAGTAAAAGATTCTGGAACGCGTTGTCCACAAGTCCACAGGCGGGATGCTCAATTCGATCCCAGAGCCTGTG
>Ga0306920_100009957_pt1 | contig 12713 bp, 12 predicted proteins | sample flu12Cox44000170_FD_204666 | JGI IMG/M metagenome (GOLD analysis project Ga0306920, IMG submission 204666) | Lab enrichment of tropical soil microbial communities from Luquillo Experimental Forest, Puerto Rico - flux4day.12C.oxic.44.000.170 (v2)... | ecosystem: Environmental > Terrestrial >...
ATGGCGGCGCCGCCCACCGCCGGCCGACGTTCGAGCACCAACGGCTTCAGCCCGGCTTTCGCCAAGTAGAAAGCCGTTATGAGGCCGTTGTGGCCCCCGCCGACGATGATGGCATCACGGGTCGATGACATGCGTCAGAAGGATTGAAGTATAAAGGGTAAAATATAAAGGGTAAAGGCTGAGGGCTGCTCAAGCGCCTTAACAGGTTACGGAGATAATCAAGACGTTGATCGAGAATTTGGGCCTGGTTTTAGTAAACTTCAGCCTAGCCAGCAAGGCGCACCGTAAGGTTTGAAAGCGCAGCTTCGAAGACGCTTTGGGGGTTCGCCGCGTGGAGCAAGGTAATGGCTGAGGCGAATCCCGGTACTCCCCAATCGTCATCGATCGGACCAGCATACTTAACCGCACCCGCCTCGGAAAGCAGTTCGACAATTAAACGGTTTAACGCATAAGGGTCGACCGAAACCTCTTCATCACCCAAAGACCACTCTTCCAGTGCATAATGCCAGAGCTGAGTTATTTCCGGGTCGGTCCAAGACGGTTTCTTCGGCTCACCGGACGTCAGTAACTCTGCAAACGTATTCTCAATAACTGTCCGAAATTCGTGGTAGCGGTCTGAGGCGTAACCTCCTGGACAATCATTAAAGGTTCTGTCTATCACTGCAAGGAGATGTGAGCATTCGTCCACTGACCCGCAGAATGGACAACGGATCTCCTCGCCCGTATTTTCGTCACGCATTCGCACTCCATTTTCTGGGTCACAAGCCGACTCTAACCTTATCCTTTACACTTTACCCTTTACACTTCACCCCTTTTAGTGTTTCCCGCCCTTCCAGTCCTTCAGGATCTCCAGCGCCGCCAAGCGTCCAGGCGCCCCCATAATTCCCCCTCCGGGATGCGTGGCCGAGCCGCACATATACAGGTTTTTGATCGGTGTGCGGTACTCGGCCCAGCCTGGCACCGGGCGCAGGAAGAACAACTGTTCGAGCGAAAGCTCACCTTGAAAGATGTTTCCTTCGGTCAGTCCCCACTCCCGTTCAAGATCCAGGGGTGTGACTACCTGGCGATGGATGATGATGTTCTTGAGGTTCGGCGCGTACTCCGCTACTGTGTCCACCACGGTGTCCCCAAAGGCGTCGCGCTTCTCGTCCCAGGTGCCTTCTCGCAATCGGTAGGGAGCGTACTGCACGAAGCACGAAAGGATGTGCTTGCCCGGCGGGGCCACGCTGGGGTCGGTCAGGGTGGGGATGACCATATCGATGTATGGCCGGCTGGAGAAGTCACCATACTTCGCTTCGTCGTAGGCTCGCTCCATGTAATCCACACTGGGCGAAATGGAGATCGCTCCTCGCAAATGCGCTCCGGGCCCCGGCAGGCACTTGAAGTCGGGCAGGGCGTCGAGCGCCAGGTTCACCTTGCCGGAGGAGCCGCGAAACTTGTAGCGCCTCACCTCCTCCAGGAAGTCCTCCGGGAGAATCCGGGGCTCGATCATCTTAAGAAAGGTCAGGTGAGGATCGACGCTAGAAGAAACGACCTCGGCCGAGATCTCGTCGCCGTTCTCCAGCACGACGCCCCGAGCCTTGCCACTCTTCACCAGGATACGAGCGATCGGTGATTGGGTGCGAACCTCCGCCCCTGCTTCGCGCGCCGCCTCCGCGATGGCATTGGAGATGGCGCCCGTGCCGCCGCGCGCAAATCCCCAGGAACGGAACGCCCCGTCGATTTCTCCTATATAGTGGTGCAACAGAACGTAGGCGGTTCCGGGCGAGCGTACGCCCAGGAAAGTACCGATGATGCCGGAGGCGGACATCGTGGCCTTGAGCACGTCGGTCTCAAACCACTGGTCCAGGAAATCCGCCGCGCTCATGGTCATCAACTGGACCTGATTGTACTTATCCTGGTAGGGCAGCGTCTGGAAGCGTCGGCCGAGAAAGAGCAGCTTCTTTAGTCCATCGAGCGCGAGCCGGGTGGGATCAGGCGGCGTCATGCTGAGGATGGGCTTGACGAACCTCGCCATCTCCGCCATGGCCTTGCCGTATTCTTCGTAAGCTTCAGCGTCAAGGCGTGAGTGCCGGGCTATCTCGCGCCGGGTCTTGGCGTGATCATTCACCCGCCACAGGTAGTCGCCGCTGGGCATGGGCGTGAAGGTTCCATCCAGCGGCAGGATTTCCAGGCCGTGACGGGGCAGGTCAAGGTCGCGGATAATCTCGGGACGCAATAAGGAAACAACGTAGGAGCAGACGGAAAACCTGAAGCCTGGGAAGACCTCCTCGGTCACCGCCGCGCCTCCCACAACGTGGCGACGCTCCAGTACCAGCACTTTCTTTCCGGCGCGAGCGAGATACGCCGCGTTCACCAGGCCGTTGTGGCCCCCTCCGATGATGATGGCATCGTACTTGGATGGCATAAGGAGTCAGAGGTCAGAAGTCGGTCAGGTGTAGGAATGGCTTCGAATACCCATCCAGTTGCCGGCTCACTTCCTCCGGCGAGCTACAACCACTGGATTTTAACCTCGTTCTCTATTTGTTTGAATTCTTTATCCCCAGTCACCAACTCGGCTTTGCGCAACTTTGCTAACGCGGCGGCGAAGCAGTCTGCGTAGGACATTTTTCTGCCGGCCTTGAACTCTGCGGCCTGTTTGGTCAGATCCAAGTCGGCCGAAATGATCTGGATGGGCAGGCTCAAGATCAAGTGTGCTACGTGGTCCGCTCGTTCGCGTCCCGCTTCCCTCAGGGTGATATAAAAGACCTCTCCCCAGTTCACGACGGAGAGGAGAAGAAGGCGTCCCGAATCCCTGGCCGCGCGAAACACCTCGATCATCTTATCCGTACCTGCCTCGCCTTCGAAGTAGGCTATGAGGCTATAAGAATCCAAAACCCTGACGGCGGTTCTCACAGCTCTCGCTCCTTTGCCTTCTCTTCCATCAAAGCTCTCAGCAGCTTACCCTTCGTCCCGGTTATCCCCGCCAGACTCCGGAGATATTCGTCGGTGACGGGTTTGATCACTATTTCGCCGCCCCTTTCGTAAAGGTAGACCTGCGTTCCTCTCTTGATGCCAAACTTGCGCCGTAGCTTGGAGGGGATCACTATCTGGCCTTTGACCGTAACGACCGACTTATCCATGGAACCCTCCCGGGTTGATGATCCATTTGAGAGATAACAGACGCAATTAAGTAAGTCAAGTCTGAAGAGTACGTACAGTTTCCGAGGAGGTGCCCATTGCTTTTGAAGTGGGGCCTCACATCAGAGTGGCAACCACCGCCTGGTGCAGGGACGGCCCGCCAACTCGTCAGGCAGCCACAATCTGATACACATCACAGCGTTAGAGGTCGTCCAGGGTGTCACCTGGACGCATGGCTTCGTGTTCCGGGGTGGCATGTACGTTTGACAAGTGGACGCGGGCGAGGTCGCGGCCCTATTGGCCGAGCCCAGCCCCGACGGGACGGTCTATCTCAAGCCGAGGCCAGCCGGCCCGAGTAAGAGGGTAGGACGGGGACGGCTGCCGACGGGTCAAGGCGCGACAAAATGTGATGTGCATCACAGCGCCGAAGGGCCGTTCAGGTGTACTTTTGGTGTTGGGAATACTCATGGGATTGATCCCGAAGTCCTGCCCGGAAAGGGCGGGGAGGAGGAGCCGATGCTCAGTAAAATTGTTCGTGCTCGCGGTCGCGTCACCCTGATGTGCCTTTTGGCTGGTGTCGTCGCTTTCTTTGTGCCAGTCTGGTCACAGGAGCCGGCGCCGCAGGGGGGGAATCCGAACGTCAAGGTGGAGAAGGTCCCGGTGCGCCAGACGGGCGCGATTTCCGGAAAGGAGCTATACCTCGACCACTGCGCGGTTTGCCACGGCGTGAACGGAAAAGGGAATGGTCCGGCTGTGCCGGCGCTGAAGACGCCGCCGCCCGACCTCACGCTTCTCGCCAACAACAACGGCGGCAAATTCCCGTCGCTGCACGTCGTCAACGTCCTGGACAGCAACCCGGGTGGCCCGGTCCACGGCTCACAGGAAATGCCGATCTGGGGTCCGATATTCAGCAAGCTGGGACCTGATCCCAACCTGGGCCATCTACGCGCACTCAATGTGACCAAATATATTGAGTCGATGCAGGCAAAGTGAGGAGCCTTTACATTCAGGATCTGGAAGCTACCTAGCCGAGGGCTCCGCCTTGATATCCCTCCACGCGGCACGGTCAGCCTGCCCCGACGTTTTCGCGGTCCCCCGCGTGTCCCACGGCCAAGAACCTGTCCTGATCCCTCAATCGCGGGAGAAGGATGGACGTGTCACAACGAGAACAAAATTCGCGTTCCAGTCGCATAACCGCCTAAGGCACAAAGTCGCGAAGTTCCAGAGGGCAGCCGAGGGCAGCGGCCTAGCGGCTAGCACGCACATTTTTACCCTATTGACAACCCCAGTGCCTATGCTTATACTAGATCTTTGCCGCTAACATCCTGTTGGCTGCGACAACGGTATGGCGCTAGAGATAGGGATTCGGAATTCGGAATTCATCAGTAACAAAGCAGGTAGCCAGAATTCAAATTGCTGGATCGAAGGCCGGCGGCCGCGGCCAAGCAAGAAGGGCAGAAGCGGAAAACAAACCCAATCGAGTTAACATGCTTACTATCAACAAGATGGCGCACAAATGGGAGAAACAAACCCAACGCTGATATGTCCAACGGTGTCAGCAACTTAGAGTTAAGTTAGGCCGCTTTCTTGCGAAAATATGAATGGATTGAGCCAGGCGACCCATCCAGGATAGAAAAGAAGTTATTTGTTTACAATGTCTTAGAGAGAGGACTTCCGACACTGGCCTTTGCGACCCGGTCAGGGCTTCGTCAGAACTGGGGTAGCCTCTTCAGAGTCTTCTGCCAGCCACTTCCAGAACGAGAGCAATCCTTTTGACCACCGGATGTCCCGTACGCCGGCGAGGCCGAGGCAGGTTTGTACTCCTCGTTCTGACCCCGCGTAGCCCGGCAACAGGCGAAAGACCAGCTGGTACTTATTGCTGCCGACCTTCGGAGATACTATGCTCGGATAGAGCAATCCTTTGCCCACCTCGTACTCCGCGGCGTTTCCTACCCGGAGACCACGCCCCCGCCCCACGCCAAATCGTCGGCAATGGAAAACAAGAGCTCCCTCCGAATCGCGCGAAAGCCTGCCATAGGTTCTGCGAGGAACGCCAGTCAGACCCCGGGCGGCAAACGCGAGAATGGGCTTATCGGGGGATGGCTGCCGGCGCCATTCCAAGACCAGCAGTCGGAGCAAGTCCCAAGAAAACCGAACACCAAATATCAGGAGGCGGTAGGCCCATCCCACCAGGGCGAGGCAGATGGCGATCACCACCAGTGAAGCGGCCAGACCCAACTTCCAGTTGAGGACTGCCGTGACTGCGAGCGCCCCGAAAACGGCGTTGCGGAATCCCTTTAGCAGCAAGTCGAGAAAGGGAAACGGGCTCAACAAGGCTAGAACGTCGAAAGCATGTCCCACCATCCACACAACCACAACGGTGACTGAGCCGACGGCGAGCAGGAGAGCGCCCAAAGCGACATGGCCTGCGGCGTGAAGCCCGCTTCCCTCTAATTCTGCCGCGTAGACGACGGGATGGGAGCTCGCTAAGATCAGCGCGAGCGGACCGCTCAACGATTGCGCACCCATTAGCCGGGCAACCTGATGGATTAGGACAGGGAAAACCACGAGGACCAGCGACGCTTTATTCACCAACAGCACTTCGGCAGCATCCAGCGGCTTTTTAACGAGCGGCGCAAAGCCTCCCAGCGTGTCCTTAAGCAGAATTAAGACCAGCAGGATGCCCACCGGGATCCAGAACACCGGCCGCGTGTACAGCGGCAGTTTCTCCCGATCCGCCTTTCCGCTGCGGTAATGCTCCCAGATACCCAGCAGGCATACCCCCACGAGCGGAGAGACCGATACGCTCGTGATCGTAGCCAGGGCGCTCGAAATCTGCTGTCCCCGGTTCATAATGCTGGCGGTATCGCCGGTCTGATCTGCCGGAAACTGTGCCGGCAGTGGTCGGCAAGATGAGACCAGCAGTAGGATCAGCACCCCGGTTCGTACTACCACAGGGAAACCTCTACGCTAACCTAACAGGGCACTAAAGAATGTGAAGCCACGGAAGGAGAATCCGGCTCTTGGTAGCATCATCTCAGGAGTGCCCACAAGGTGCGTCGAAGACAGACAGGCTACAGCCTTCAGCCCGGAAGTTGTGCTCGAGTGGCGCTCAACAGGCTAGGACACCGTGTGCCCCGTTTCACGCAGCTCGCTTCACCGCGTGATAAACAACGAGCAATACAACCGAGCCAATCACAGCGACAACCAGGCTGTAAATGTTGAGCCCGGTCACGCCCGAGGCGCCAAAGAACCTGAAGATGAACCCTCCCACGACGGCGCCAACGATCCCCAGAATGATGTCGAGAACAATCCCCTCGCCTGACTTATTGACGATCTTGCTGCCAATGAACCCTGCGATCAAACCCAGGACGATCCAGGCCAGGATTGACATGTGTTCCTCCTCTTTGGCTTGGTTAGTGAGCTCACACCATGAATCACCAATATCGCTCCCACTGTTCGCAGTCAAACGGTGGCGATTGGCGAACGTTAAAGAATGACTCGCCTGCTGTCAAGTACCTGGATACTTAATTCCCTCAGCCAACATATACTTCTGATTGACTGTCAGGAAAGAGGACATGTCGGCTTTCCCCAACTTGTACGCGGGACGAGAGAAAGGCAGGCGAATTCGAGAATTTCTTGTGATAAGCGCGCAGAACAACCACTGTTATCGACTAATATGGAATGTCTACCGCGTCTTGCATGGGATACCGTATCAAAGTGACGTATTCCGGGCGCCTGCTGCTTCGTCTCGCCCTTGTGTTGATCGTTGGGATACGCCCGCTCGTCGGGCGTACGGTGACCGACGAAACCGGCAGGAGCGTCAACGTTCCCGACCATCCGCAGCGACTGATATCGCTCGCCCCGAGCGTTACAGAGATAGTGTATGCACTGGGACGTGGTGATCGTCTAGTAGGCGACACCGAATACTGTGACTACCCTCCCGAGGCCAAGCGGAAACCCCACGTCGGGGCCGTACTGAATCCGAGCCTGGAGCAGATTGTCGCCCTCAAGCCGGACCTGGTCCTGGGGATTGCGGAGGCCAACAGGAGGGAGACTGCAGAGCAGCTCGACCGTCTGGGAATCCCGCTCTACGGCCTCACCGCGCATACGATGGACGATATGCTCCGATCCGTCGATGACCTGGGCGACCTGCTCGGCAGGGAAGCCGAGGCGGGGGCGCTTATCGAGCGGCTTCAAAACCGCATTCAAGCTGTGGCTGAGCGGGTGAAAGGCCGGCCGCGGCCGAAGGTCCTTTTTGTGGTCTGGTACCAACCCCTGGTCACAGCGGGTCCGCACACTTTTATCTCTGATGTCATTCGGCGCGCAGGCGGCCAATCCGTTACTGATGACGTGCGGGAGGAATGGCCCCGGCTGAGTCTGGAGGAAGCGCTGCACCGCGACCCCGACATCATTCTTTTTCCCCGCTCCGAGTCGTTCGCACCGTCGCTCGAGGAGTTTCCGAAGCTACCTGGTTGGAGGGACTTCCGCGCCGTCAAGAACAGCCGGCTTTACTTCATTCCCGACACCATCGTGCGCCCCTGCCCAAGGCTGGTCGACGCGCTGGAAGAGGTGGCCCGCGTTCTGCATCCTGAACCTGCAGCGACGAGGCTTGCAACGGGTGCCCAGCAATGACTCTACGCGCGACGCGTCGAAACGTGCTGAGCACGGTTTTGTTGTTGAGCGGAGCGCTCGGCATCGTGAGCCTGGCAGCCCTGACAGTTGGAGGCGTTCACCTGTCGCCTAGCGAAGTCTGGCTGGGGTTGCGTGACGCGGGGATGCCGCGCGTCGAGGCGGCGATCATTGTGCGCGACATACGGCTGCCGCGCATCATGCTGGCCGTGCTCGTGGGCGCGGCACTCGCCACTTCGGGCACGGCCCTTCAGGCCCTCTTACGTAACCCTCTGGCTGACCCTTATGTTCTGGGCATTTCCAGCGGGGCGGCGCTGGGTGCGATCGTCGCGCTGTGGATGGGCGGTCGCGTGGCCTCAGCGTCGCCGGCGATGGCCTTTGCCGGCGCACTGCTGACAACGGCCTGGGTGTACCTGCTGGGACGCCGCGGCGGGCGTCTAGCCAGTTACACGCTGCTGCTGGCGGGCGTCATTACTGCTTCGTTCCTTTCGGCGGTGATCCTGTTTGTTCTGTCTCGGCTTTCGACGCGCGATGTGCGCGGCACAGCCTTCTGGCTGATGGGCGACCTGAGCGTGGTCACGGGCGTGCAACTGCGCCTGTTGCTTCCCTCCATAGCATTGGCTCTCGCCGGACTTTATTGGTTCTCTAAAGACCTCAACGTGTTGCTGCTGGGGGAAGAAGAAGCGGTGCACCTGGGAGTGAACGTGGAGCTCCTGCAGACCGTAGTCTATGTGCTTGCCTCTATGCTGACGGGAATAGCGGTTTCGGTAAGCGGGGCGATTGGCTACCTAGGTCTTCTCGTACCACACCTGGGGCGCATGGTTGTGGGGAGTGACCACCGGATGCTTCTCCCCACGGCTGCCTTGGGCGGAGCCATCGTCCTGGTTCTGTCGGACACGCTGGCGCGTACGGTCGTGGCCCCTGCTGAGCTTCCGGTTGGCGCGGTTACGGCCGTGGCCAGCGCACCTGTGTTTATCTACTTGCTGCGGAGGGCTCGAGGTTGAATGAACCACTAACAACGGATGGCCGACCGCGGACCACGGAAAGCCGACCTGGGGTGGCAGGCGCTTGTCTACGCGTTGAGGGTGTTGCGTTTCGCTACTTGCATTTTGAGCTGGCGCCGACCAGCTTTGAGGCGGGTGCGGGCGAGCTTGTGGCCATTATCGGCCCCAATGGTTCGGGCAAGTCCACGTTACTGGAGCTTGTCAGCGGTCACCTCAAGCCACTTTCTGGGCGCATCTGGCTGGATGGCCACGAGCTTTGTTCCCTGCCACAGCGGCGACGCGCCCAGTGCGTGGGTCTGGCAAGGCAGGAAGCGCCCCTGCTGTTTCCCTTTGCGGTGCGCGAGTTCGTTCGGCAAGGACGCCACCCCCATGTCGGCCGCCTCTTTGAGTCTCCGGATGATGAGCACTGGGTGCAGTGGGCACTCAAGAAGACGAATCTCGTGGCGCTGGCCGGGCGCCTGATCACCGAAATCAGTGGGGGAGAATTTCAGCGCGCCGTTCTGGCGAGGACCTTGGCCCAGCGGCCACGACTCGTGCTGCTAGATGAGCCTACGGCCAACCTGGACATTGGCTATCAGATCGACATGCTCCGCTTGTTGCGTGAACTCGCGGCCAAGGAGGACTTTGTCGCTGTCATCGTGACCCACGAGCTGAGTCTGGCGGCCGAGTTTGCCGACTACCTGCTCTTACTTGACGGCGGACGCTGCGTCCGCCAGGGGATACCTAACCGGGTTTTGGACTCGGATCTGCTCAGCCGCGTTTTCCGGACACCGGTGCTGGTCGACCAGAATCCGTTAAGCGGCCGCCCTAGGGTCACCTGGGTTATGCCGTGAAACGCCAACTCGCTAAGCTCCTGGTGTGTCCCACGTGCCAGATGGCGCTGCAACTTGATGTTGTTACGGAGCAGGCCAGGGAGATTGTCCGGGGTTCACTCCGATGTTCGAATTGCAAGAGACAATACCCGATCCTGGGCGGCATTCCGCGTTTCGTTGCGAGCGACGCCTACGTATCAACTTTCAGCTTCGAGTGGAAGCAGTGGCGACGCACACAATTAGATACCGCGTCACGCCAGACGTCCCTCGAAACCTTCCGGGAATCGACAGGCCGCGAGCCAAGCGACCTCGCGGGAAAACTGGTGCTGGACGCAGGGTGTGGCGCGGGTCGCTACATGGATTTGGCGGCGCGGGCAGGCGCCGAAGTGGTTGGCGTTGACTTGAGTTTAGCCGTCGAGGTGGCCCACGAGAACCTCGGCAAGTTGTCCAACTGCCACTTCGTCCAGGCAGACCTGCTCCAGTTGCCCTTTCCTGTGCAAACATTCGATTTCATCTATAGCATCGGGGTGCTCCATCATACCCCGAGCACTCGAGAGAGCTTCGCTCGTTTGGTGCCGACGCTGAAACCTGGCGGCGAGATGACGATCTGGGTTTATCCGCTGCGGCGACTCACAGAGACTTTTCGCTATTTTCCTGAGCGGGTCAATGAAGTTCTGGCCAACGATGTGAACTTCAGGGTACCGCCAAAATGGCAGGGAACTGTTCGAAGGCTCGCCCCGGTCCTGGACTGGACCATGGAAACCTCCAGCACTATTCAGCGGAGTTTGACAACGCGCCTTCCGCCTCGATGGCTCTACTGGTTGTGTCATCTGGCGATCCCTCTGTACTACGTTTATCGCATTCCACTCTTCTATCCTTTCCGGATCGTGACGAAGATCGCTATGCACCCAGAGGCGGAGTGGCGCGTGCTCGATACCTTCGATTGGTACTCGCCACGATACCAATGGAAGCACACCTACCGGGAGCTGCAGAGTTGGTTTGAGGAGGCCGGTCTTGACGAGATCCAGACGCTTCCCAGGCCTGTGGCCATGCGGGGAAAGAAGACGGGGCAACCTACCTACCGAGGTATTTCAACCTCGCTGCCGCGACGCTCTGCAGACAAGTAGGCGCTGTAGAGCACCACCACCGTGTCCCTCGCTTGTTCTCCTTCCGAAAGAGGTTCGCGGCCGGCATCGATGCTTTCCATGAAGTCCTGGAACTCACGCGGATACCCGTGCTGCCAGTCTTCGTCGGGAGCAGGATGACTCCAGCCCTGCTTGGTGCCGATCTTTTCTGTCACGTAAACATCCTTGAGCAAGTCCTCGCGAGGGTTGTATGTTTCAAGGGCGTCGACGGGATTCAGGTTGCATCGTGTCCGGTGGTTGTTGGCAAAGATTTCCAGCCAGTTGTGTACACCGCCCATTACCAATTCGGAGGCAAAGATATCCGCCACCGTACCGTCCTCGAAGGTCACGTGTACCTGGCAGTAGTCTTCGATATCATCGTAGGTGGTGCGCAGGAAGCCCTGGTCGCGAAAGCCTCCGAGTCGGGTGATCTCATGGGTGCGGGCACTGACGGTAGCGGGCCGGATGGGTGTGCCGTCGCGGGCCTGGCCCTCCGCCCGCTTCAGGTGAAGCGCTGCAGTCAGAGGATGGCAGCCCTTACCCACCAGCGAGCCGCCACCCGAGTGTTTCCACATGCCGTAGTAAGGTGAGTGCGAGCCGCTGTGCGATTCATCGCCAATGATCCACAGTATCTGACCACGGCTCTTCACCAGGATCTCGCGCTCCTTCTCGACCGCGGGCGCATAGACCCAATTCTCGGCGTAGCATATTCGCTTGCCGGCCTCACGGGCGGCGCTGATAATGCGGTCGCAACTGGCTATCGCCTCACGGAGCATGACCTCCTTGGGAAACGTGTTGCCGCGGAAGCTGTCGTCGCCTGGCCCATAGTAGCCGGTAAAGGGCTTCTCGATCACCACGTGTTTGCCGCGCCGCAACGCAGCGACGGCAATCGCTTCGTGGGAGGAACCGGGAGTGCAGATGTCGATGACGTCTGCGGCGTCGCAAAGTTGGTCCGCCGAAGCGAACGGCCGCAGTCCATGCTTGGCCGCAAAGGCTCGGCACGACTCGATCGACTTCGACGTGACGCCCACGACCTCAACCGGGATTCCGTACACGCGCCGGTACCCCTGGAGGTGGAACTGCGCGGCGAAGCGCGCGCCGACAATGCCCACACGAATCGGATCGGACATGCTGCACTCCTCGAGCGGGCTCTGGAAGCCCACAACCTTCGGCCTTGACGACCGGCTGAAAGAAGCAGATCCTACCACCACCACAATCTCAACACCTTCTGGAGGTGCACTTGATGATGTTAAAGCAGTCGCGACGCAGTTTTCTGAAGACTTCTTCCGCCTTGGCGGCGGCTTGCTCGGTCCTGGGGACCGGTCATAGGGGTTTTCCGTCTGAGCCCCGTTCTACAGGCCTTCTAACCGACGCGTCGCCCAAACCAGCGGATATGGAACCGGGCGAGCCTAACTTGCAGTTCCCTACTGAACCCCGTGCCCGGCTGGGTGTCGCTTCGTGGCCGTTCCGCGAGTTCATCGAAAGCCCCACCAACCAATGGGCGCGAAATCCAAAGAAGCCGGGGATGGACTTGACGGAATTCGGCGCTATGGTGGTGAAGAGGTTCGGGCTGCACAACATCGAGCCCTTGGGCTCCCATTTCCGCTCCACGGACCCGGCCTATTTGCGCGAGCTGCGTGAGGCCACGGAGAAGGCTGGCGCGAGCATTATCAATATTCCGGTGGATCTTCGAGAGAGCTTCTACGATCCGGACAGCGCCAAGCGGCAGAAATCCATCGATGCGAGCAGGAAATGGGTTGACATCGCCGTCGCCGTCGGCTCACCGAGCGTGCGCCTGCACATCGCCGGGGTCCATAAAATCCAGCCCGATGTCGCTCGGACGGCGGAAAGTCTTAAGCAAGTGGCTGAATACGGGGCCGAAAAGAACGTTGTGGTCAACCTCGAGAACGACGATAACATCACCGAGGATCCCTTCTTCATTGTGCAGGTGATCGAGAAGGTGAACGCTCCCTACCTCCACGCCTTGCCCGACTTCTGCAACTCGATGCTCACCCACGACC
>Ga0306920_100009958_pt1 | contig 12713 bp, 11 predicted proteins | sample flu12Cox44000170_FD_204666 | JGI IMG/M metagenome (GOLD analysis project Ga0306920, IMG submission 204666) | Lab enrichment of tropical soil microbial communities from Luquillo Experimental Forest, Puerto Rico - flux4day.12C.oxic.44.000.170 (v2)... | ecosystem: Environmental > Terrestrial >...
CCGCGGCGCGGTGCTCGTCGATCGTCTGGTTCCACAGCTTCGGCACGACCAAAGCATACATGCCGTCCATGACGAGAACGTCTTGACTCTGTTCGTGACATACTGTCTTGATAAATGTTGTTGTCCTGCGTGCGAAGGGAATGCGATGCTGACCGCCGAAGCCTCCGTCCAGACCGACCACGCGAGCCGGTACCTCGTCCAGCTGTGCCGGCACGCCCAGCAAGTCCACCGTGTCCGTCACTGGCCCCGCGCTTACGGCGGCGGCGGCGGGCAGCCGCCGCCCAAGGTGCAGCACGTCGAATGGTCCGAAACCCGCGGCACAGTCAACTTCGGCTGGGGCCAGTGCACCATGGAGGCCAGCGCGGGCACGCTAACGCTGCGCGCCGAGGCCGCCGATCAGGAGAACCTGCAACGGGTCCAGGACATCGTCGCCAGAGACATCGAAAGGTTCGGCAAACGCGATCACCTGACGGTGATGTGGAATCGGCCCGGAGAACCGGCGCCGCCGCCCAGCAAGACAGCGAGCCAGCCACCCCCGGCGAGATGACAGCCGCCAGGATCAAGAGCCGAAGATGGTCAGCCCGGGCGAGACGCTCAGCGGAATCAGCGCTGGGCCGTGAAACCGTGCTCAGCGTGCTGGCCCGTCAGCGTCTTCCAGGGAGTCCAGTGCGGCCCTGATCTTGCTCATGGCCTCGTCCGCGACCGGCTGGAGCGAGGGCTGGCCGGCCACCTCCGCCATGACCTGCGGGTTGAGCGCCTCGATGAGGGTCTGGCCGTCCGCGGTCCGCACCACCACGTTGCATGGGAGCAGCAGCCCGATCCTGCGGTCGGCAGCTAGCGCCCGGTGTGCCAGCGGCGGGTTGCAGGCGCCGAGGATGAGGTAGTCCTCCATGTCGTGGCCGAGCTTGTCGCGCAGCGTGGCCTGGACGTCGATCTCGGTCAGCACGCCGAACCCCTGGGCTTTGAGCGCTTCGCGGACGCGCGCTACCGCGCTGGCGAACGGGATGGGGGTGCAGATGGTGATGCCGTAGTCCACTTCTTTCCCCTTCTTCCTTGCCCGCTGGCGGCCCGCACGCCGCTGATGCTGGCTGGCAGCTTGAGTCTTTTCAGGAGCAGCGCGTTGATGGCGACCAGGAAGCTGGAGCCGGACATGGACAGGGCGGCGATCTCGGGGCGCAGGACCAGGCCGATGACTGGCTCGAAAACGCCGGCGGCGATGGGCAGGGCGAGGCTGTTGTAGCCGATAGCCCAGCCCAGGTTCTGCCGCATCTTGTGCAGGGTGCCGCGGCCGATGGCCAGCGCGGCGGGGACGTCGAGCGGGTCGGAGCGCATGAGCACCACGTCGGCGGTCTCGACCGCGACGTCGGTGCCCGCGCCGATCGCGATCCCCAGGTCGGCCTGGGCGAGGGCGGGGGCGTCGTTCACTCCGTCCCCGACCATGGCCACCTTCTTCCCGCTGGCCTGCAAGGCGGCGACCTTCGCGGCCTTGTCCCCCGGGAGCACTTCGGCAATCACCGTATCCACGCCGAGCTGGGCGGCGATCCGTTGCGCGGTCGCCTGGTTGTCACCGGTCAGCATGACCACCTGTACCCCGGCGTCCTTCAGGGCGGCCACGGCCGCGGCGGAGGTGGGGCGGGCGGCGTCCGCGATCCCGATGAGGGCGACAGCGCGGCCGTCGACCGCGGCCCAGACCACCGTCCGGCCGGTGGCGGCGAGTTCGTCCCGGCGGCGGGCGAGCGGGCCAGGGTCCACGCCTTGGTCGTGCACGAGCCGGGTATTCCCGACCGCCACGGCCCGGCCGTCGACGCGGCCGGTGGCGCCCTGCCCGGGGAAGTTCTCGAACCCTTCGGCCTTGGCCGGGCCGGCCCCGCTGGCCTCGGCATAGGTGACCACGGCCCGGGCCAGCGGATGCTCCGATTCGCGTTCGACGGCCGCCACCAGCCGCAGCACCTCGCCCTCGATCATGCCGTCGGTGATGAGGTCGGTGACCTCGGGCTCGCCCTTGGTCAGTGTCCCGGTCTTGTCCATGACGACGGTGTCGATGCGGGCGGAGGCCTCCAGCGCCATCGCGTTCTTGAACAAGATCCCCCGCTTGGCCCCCAGGCCGCTGCCGACCATGATCGCGGTCGGGGTGGCCAGCCCGAGCGCGTCCGGGCACGTGATCACCACCACCGTGATCGCGAACAGCATCGCCTGCGCGAACGTCCGCCCGGCCGCCAGCCAGGCGGCCAGCGTGACCGCTCCGCCGATCAGCGCCACCAGGACCAGCCAGAACGCGGCCCGGTCGGCCAGCCGCTGGCTCGGCGCCTTGGAGTTCTGCGCCTCCTGTACCAGTTTGACGATCTGGGCCAGCGCGGTATCGGCGCCGACCTTGGTCGCGCGCACCCGCAGCGTGCCGTTCTTGTTGATGGTCGCGCCGGTCACCGCCGACCCCGGGGACTTCGACACCGGCAGGCTCTCCCCGGTCACCACCGACTCGTCGACCTCGCTGTGACCCTCCTCCACCACCCCGTCGGTGGCGACCTTGTCCCCGGGCCGCACCAGCAGCAGATCCCCCGCCACCACTTCCGCGGTGGGGATCTCGGCGATTGCCCCGTCGCGAAGGACGGCGGCCCGCGGCGGCGCCAGATCCAGCAGCGTGCGGATGGCGTCGTTGGCGCCGCCCCGGGCCCGCATCTCAAACCAGTGGCCCAGCAACACGAACGCGGCCAGCACGGTGGCCGCCTCGTAGAAGGTGTCACCGCCGCCGGTCAGCGTAACCACCAGCGAGTACAGCCACCCGGCGCCAACGGCGACCGCGACCAGCACCATCATGTCCAGCGTCTTGGCCCGCAGCGCGCGGTACGCGCCGTCGAAGAAGATCCACGACGAGTAGAAGATCACCGGCAGGCTCAGCAGCAGCAGCCACACGTCATCGCGCCATCCGAACGGCGCGGCGACCCGGAACCCGAGCACCTGGCGGCCGATCGGCGACCACAACAAGATCGGGACGGAGAAGACCGCGGCGACCAGGAACCGGTTGCGCATGTCGCGGACCATCGCGTCCATCGACATGCCCGCCGCGCTGCCGTGGCCCATCATCTCGTGCGGAGAAGGACCGGCGGGTCCCGCGGGAATGTCATGACCGGCGTGGGCGGACCCGGCCTCCACGGGGGCGGCGTGATCCGCGCCCGCGGCCATGTCCGCCCGGGTGCTGGGAGGGGCTGGCTCGGCCAGCGGGTCACATATGCAGCAGGGCACCGACTGGCCGACGCTCTGAAAACCGCACTGCTGCACGCACCGCGCCAGGTCCGCGACCGAGGTCTGGCCGGTGTCGAAGGTGACGTTGGCGGTCTGGGCGACCGGGTTGGCCTCGACCAGGGCGACCCCCGGCCGGCGGCCCAGCACCCGCTCGGGGACCGCCTTCTCCGACGCCCAGCCCAGGCCGCCCACGTGCAAGACCGTCGTGGCGGCCTGGCCACGGTCGCGGGGCGTTGGGGGCGTCGTGCTGCCCATCGTCACATCGTGCCTGCCGCCATCTGGCCGGACGCGGGGGCGCCGGGGTGCTGGGCTGCGTCGAAGGCGGCCGCGCAGTGCGCCGAGCAGAACCAGACGGTGCCCGAGCTCGTGACCCGGTGTTCGGGTGCCGAGGCCGGGTCCACGGCCATCCCGCACACCGGGTCGGTGATCTGGGTGCCGTCGGCGCCGGTCTCCACCACCGGTTCTACGGCCTGTGGCTGGGCGGCAGGCAGGGGCGCGGGACGCCAGCGGCGCAGCCGGTTGGCGTTGGTGACCACCGACAGCGACGACAGCGCCATCGCCGCGGCGGCGATGACCGGCGACAGCTGGATGCCGAAGAAGGGGTAGAGGACCCCGGCGGCCAGCGGGATGCCGATGGCGTTGTAGGCCAGGGCGAAGAACAGGTTCTGGCGGATGTTGCGCATGGTCGCCCGGGACAACTCGATGGCGCTCACCACCCCGGCGAGGGACCCGGAGATCAAGGTAATGCCGGCGGCCTCGATCGCGACGTCGGTGCCGGTGCCGATGGCCAGTCCGACGTCGGCGGCGGCCAGGGCGGGGGCGTCGTTGATCCCGTCGCCGACCATGCCCACCGTGCGGCTCTCGCCCTGCAGGCGGCTGATCTCTGCGGCCTTGTGCTCGGGCAGTACCTCGGCGAGCACCCGGTGCACCCCGACCTGACGGGCGATGGCCGCGGCGGTGCGGGCGCTGTCGCCGGTGATCATGATCACGTCCACTCCGAGCTGGCGCAGCGCAGCGATCGCGGCGGCCGAGTCGTCTTTGACCGGGTCGGCGACCGCCAGCACCCCGGCCGGCTGGCCATCGACGGCGGCCAGCACCGGGGTCTTGCCGTCCGCGGACAGCCCGGCGGCAACCGAATCCAGCCCGGCGGTGGCGACGCCGGCATCGGCGAGCAGCCGGGCGTTACCCACTAGCAGCCGGCGGCCCTCGACGGTGGCCTGGACGCCCTTGCCCGTGACCGAGTCAAAGTCAGCCGCGGTGGGCAGCGTGAGGCCACGATCGCCTGCACCGGCGACGATTGCAGCGCCGAGCGGGTGCTCGCTGTCGGCTTCGGCCGCGGCGGCCAGGGTGAGCAGGTCCTGTTCGCTCCGCCGGCCGGCCGGGCGGACATCGGTGAGCGATGGCTTGCCGGCGGTGATGGTGCCGGTCTTGTCCAGCACGATGGTGTCCAGCCTCTGCGCGGTTTGCAGCGCCTCGGCAGACCGGATCAAGATTCCCGCCTGGGCGCCCTTGCCGGTGCCGACCATGATCGATAGCGGGGTGGCCAGGCCGAGCGCGCAGGGGCAGGCGATGATCAGCACCGACACCGCCGCGACCAGGGCCAGGGTCAGCGCCGGGGCGGGCCCGGCGGTGAACCACACCGCGAACGTCGCGATCGCGATAGCCATGACAGCGGGCACGAAGTAGCCCGACACAATGTCGGCCAACCGCTGGATCGGCGCCTTGGACGCCTGGGCCTGCTGCACCAGCCTGATGATCTGGGCCAGCATCGTGTCGGCGCCCACCTTCTCGGCCCGTACCCGCAGCGACCCGGTGGTGTTGATCGTCGCGCCGATCACGCTGTCCCCGGCACGCTTGACCACCGCCATCGGCTCGCCGGTCACCATCGATTCGTCCACCGCCGACGACCCGGACACCACGACCGCGTCGACCGGGATCTTCTCCCCGGGCCGTATCACCACCTCGTCGCCCGCCACGACCTGCCCGGCCGGGATCTCGGTCTCGGCGCCGTCGCGGACCACCCGGGCGGTGCGGGCCTGCAGCCCGAGCAGCTCGCGGATGGCCTGCCCGGTGCCGGCCTTGGCGCGGGTCTCGATCAGCCGGCCAAGCAGGATCAGCGTCACGACCACGCCGACCGCTTCGAAGTACACGGCGCGCACATCGGCCGGGAACAGGGCCGGGGCGACGGTGACCAGCAGGCTGTACCCATAGGCGGCGCTGGTGCCCAGCGTGATCAGGCTGTTCATGTCCGCGGACCGGTGCGACAGCGCCAGCCACCCGGTGCGATGAATCGGCCACCCGGCGTAGAACATCACCGGGGTGATCAGCGCCAGCTGCACCCAGTGGTTCAGCAGCACGCCGGGCACCCAGGTCGCCCCGAACAAGTCGTGGGCGATGACCGCGAACAGCACCGGCGCGGTCAGCACCGCGCCCACGATCACCCGGCGGGCCAGGTCGGCGATCTCGGCCCGCCGCTCGGCCTCCTCGGTGTCCACCCCCGCCGTTGCCTCGATGCCACCGGCGGACGGCCCGGCGGGTATTTCTTCGGCGGATACACCGGTGGCAGCGGGCTGCTCGCCCAGCTGGCCCGCGTCCGGATCACCGCCCGGCTCGACGACGAGCGTGCCGTGGACCATGTTCATCCCGCACGCGAATCCGAACGTGCCCGCGCTGGCCGGGGCGAGCCGCACCGTGGTCTGCTGGTAGGCGGGCAGGGCCGCGCTCACCGCCAGGTCCGGGAAGACGACCCGGGAGGTGCAGTCACCGGATTCCTGGCGGTCGAACACCATCTCCAGCGGCACGCCCTGGCGGGCCTTGATCACATCGGGGCTGTACCCGCCCTTGACCGTCACCACGGCCCGCTGCACGCCGCCCTCCAGTTGCGCGGCACGCGCCCGCCGGGGTCCGAAGAAGAACCACCCCAGTCCCCCGATGGAGACCGCGGCGGCGAGCAGGACGCTGACGTCGGCCACGTTCATGGCGATCTCCTCTCAACGTCTGCTGCCATGGTCTAAAGGTATACCCCCCAGGGGTAGTGACGTGTGCCCGCGGGCCGAGGGACCTTGGGCCTGACACCCGCGATAATCGGGCAGCGCGGCCCCGCTGGCCCAGCGTGGCGGACAAGATCAGCCCATGTCGGTGTGGGCCGCCGCGGCGGGCCGGCCGGTCCTGACATACCTGGCTGGGGTAAGGACTTCGGTCACGCGAGGTTAAGCCTTAAGCCCATACCCCGTAGGGGTATAGCTGGCCAGGGTTGCTGGCAGGAACCCGGCGGCTGCCGGGAGCGGATCGGGTGTGACCCGAGATGACACTCGCTTCTGGCGGCCGGCGGATCTCAACGATCAGCTGTGCTGGCGGGCCTGGTCCGGGCCTTCGCCGGCGCGGCGTGGGTTAAAGGGAGGTGCCCCGATGGATGCGGAGATGACAGCCCCTGCCGTGGCGGGCGGCGGCCGCTCTGGTGTGAGCGCGCTGGGTGCCCCGGTGCTGGAGGCGTCGGGGATCGAGAAGTCCTACCGGCGCGGGATGTGGCCGCTGCGCCGCGAGCATCAGGTGCTGCGCGGGGCCGGGCTGGCGCTGTATCCAGGCGAGGTGGTCGGCCTGGTCGGCGAGAACGGGGCCGGGAAGAGCACGCTGATGAAGATCCTGGTCGGGGCGCTGGCCGCGGACGCGGGCGCGGTCCGTGTCGCTGGCCGGCTCGGTTATTGCCCGCAGGATCCGGTGGTCTATGAGCGGCTCACCTGCGATGAGCATTTCGAGCTGTTCGGCCGCGCCTACGGGCTGACGCCCGGACGGGAACGTGACTTCCGCCGCGAGCTGTATGCGGCGCTGGGATTCGGGCACTACGCGGCCACCCGCGCCGGCCAGCTGTCGGGCGGCACACTGGCCAAGCTCAACCTCGGCCTGGCGCTGCTGCCCGACCCCGAGGTGCTGCTGCTGGACGAGCCCTACGCCGGGTTCGACTTCGACACCTACCAGAAGTTCTGGGACCTGGTCGCCCGCCGCCGCACGGCGGGCCGGGCGGTCCTGATCATCAGCCACTTCGTCACCGACGAGGAACGCTTCGACCGCATCGTGGCCCTGCGTGAGGGAAGGGCGGTGCTCCGGTGAGATCGCCAACAGCGTCCGCATGGCCGGCCAGCGCGCTGCTGGCGCGCCGGTTCCTGGCCGATTACGCCCGCAACCCGGTCAACCTGCTCATGCTGGTCCTGGTGCCGGCCGCGTTCGTGGCCGGCGCGGCCGGGTCTCTCACCCAGCTCGCCAGGCTGGTGTCGGGGACGGTGGCGCCCGGCGCGTCGCTGCCGGCCGTCACGGCCGGGTGGGCGGCCGCCTTCATCGCCGCGATCGCCGCCTATTTCCAGGTCCGCGGCGCACGGGCGGCCGACCGGCGGCTGGTCCAGGCTGGGCTGTCCGCCGGGCAGCTGGCCGCCGCCCGGGCCCTCACCGGCCTGGCGCTGGCGGTAGTGGCCTCGGCGGCCGCGCTGGTCACGCTGGCCGCCCGTACCAGCATCGAGGACCCGGGAAGGGTCGCGGCCGGGACGTTCATGTTCGCGGTCATCTACCTGGCCATCGGCGCACTGGTGGGTGCGCTGGTCGCCAGCCCGGTGAACGGCATCGTGCTGATCTTGTTCGCGTGGATGACCGACGTCATGTTCGGCCCCGTCTTCGGCTCGGCGACACGCCCGGCCGGGCGGGTGTTCCCCACCCACTTCCTGACCCTGTGGATGACCGGCCTGCCGGCGCACCACGCGGGCCGGGCCGGCGACCTGGGCTGGGCCCTGGCCTGGACGCTCGGCGCCGCCGCCCTGGCCTCGGCGGTGCTGACCGCCGCCTCGCGCACCACACGGCCCCCGCGGCGCCGACGGCCGGGCAGCACCGGTGACCAGCTGCGCGCCGCGATCGGAGCCGGGCTGACCGACTGGGGCCGCAACCGGGTGCTGTGGGCGCTGCTCGCCACCGTGCCCGCGGTGTTCATCGTGCTGGCTACCGCGCTCGCCCCCGGCAGCCGGGCCCGCCTGATGCTGGACGACAACGGCCGCCAGGTCAGCAAGGTGGTCAGCCTCGCCTTCGGCGCCGGCGTCCACCCCGCCTTCATGGCCCCGATCGCGATCGCCTCCCTGGCCACCCTGGCCGGCATGTTCATCATCTTGGACTCCCGCGCCGCTGACCGGCGCCTGGTCTTGGCCGGGGAGCGGACCGGCCCGCTGCTGGCCGGGCGGCTCACCCTGATCACCCTCGCGGCCCTGCTCGTCACCGGCGTATCCCTCGCGGTCACCGCCACCGTCGCCAGCATCAGCCAATGGGGCGGGTACATCGCCGCAAGCGCCATCCTCGCCCTCACCTACGCCATGATCGGCGTTATCCTCGCCCCGCTGTTCGGCCGGGTCGCCGGTGTCCTGATCGCCTTCCTGATCCCGTTCCTCGACCTGGGCATCGCCCAAGACCCCATGCTCCGCCCAGCCCCGCAGGCCTGGGCGCACGTCCTGCCCGGCTACGGCGGCTTCCGCGTCCTCACCAGCGCCATCCTCACCCCCGGCTTCAGCCAAACCGGCCCGCTGCTCCTAGCCCTCGCCTGGCTCGCTGGAGCCACCGTCGCCGCGGCCTTGCTGTTCCGCCACAACATGCAAACAACCCGAGGGCGCAAGGCCTCACGCTCCCGGTCGCGCGGCCCCCGGCCCGCGCGACCGAAGGGCGGCCTGAGCAGGCCGGAGACCGCACCATAGAAGGATGGACGTGTCGATGATCTCAAGAGTGCTCTGATTGCGCGTACCCCTGCGCCGCCCGGAAAGATGGAGCGGGCAGGAACTGCGCGAGTTTCAGCGGCGCGAAGCCGCGGTGCTGCGCGCGTTCGCGTCCGCCCGCTCGTCCGCTCCACCAGGGCTTCCCGGCTGGGGAAGATCCCCCACCGGCCGGGCATGGCCGACTACCCGCAGCGGCGAGAACTGGGGGCGGCGGCAAGAGCCGGTCAGTGCGCAGGACGCCTAACCGAGGTGAGGCGGCGTCGACTCCCGTGGTCCTGCCGTAGGTCACCGGGACCTCAGGACCGGTCATCGCCGCCGCGGCCCAGGCCCCGCATCATCAGCGCGCACCCCGCCGCGGCGACCAGGAAGCCAGGGGCTGGCCGCCCCGGTCGCCATCCGCCGGCACGGAGCTGAGCATCCCGGCGGCTCCAGTCCTGACGCTGGCCACGGGCGGCCCAGTAGTGGACTCCGCGCACTGCAACCGGCCCGGGTGACCAGGCGGTCGTTAGGGAACAAGGTGTCTCACCCGTGGTTCAGGAGCGCACCAGCCGGGCGATCGCCTCGGAGGCTTCGCGGACCTTCGCGTCCGCGGTATCACCACCCTCGGCGACCGCCTCGGCGACGCAGTGGGTCAGGTGCTCATCAAGCAGGCCAAGGGCCACCGACTGCAGCGCCTTGGTCACGGCCGCGACCTGGGTGAGGATATCGATGCAGTACGTGTCGCTCTCGACCATCCGTTGCAGCCCGCGTACCTGCCCCTCGATGCGGCGCAACCGCAGGAGGTAGCTGTCCTTGTTCTGGGCGTACCCGTGCACGGTCCCTCCAGGCCCCCGGCAACATGCGCACAGCAGGCTGCTGCTATACCCCCATGCAGTATAAGTGCGGCAAGCCTGGCCGTGGCGTTCGTGGCCCTCAGGTGCTGGACGCGCCTGATGCTAATGTGCTGACGGGTGCCTGACGGGCTGATCCGGTGCCATGTCCAAGTGGCAGCGCGTGCAGATGCCGAGGCTCCGCGCTCGCCTTGTCAGAGCCTGACCACCTGACGGATCACGCCGGTGGCCTCGGCCAGGGCCTGGTCGCCCTCGGCTGGGGAGGATTGCACGGCGCGCGTGACGCAGTGGCGCAGGTGGTCGCTGAGCAGCCCGACGGCGACCTCTTGCAATGCCCGGGTGGCCGAGGTGACCTGGGTGACGACGTCGGGGCACCAGGTGTCGGCTTCGATCATCTTCTGCAGGCCGCGGACCTGGCCCTCGATCTTGCGCAGCCGCCGCAGGTAGTCCTCCTTGCCGGAGGCGTAGCCGCGGGCGGTCCGCTGGGAGCTGCCGGCGTGCGGCGGCGGGACACACTCACCGGCAAGCCGGTCCTCTGGGCGGGCGATCGCGGCGGCGGTAGTCACGGCCGGTTCCCTGCGCCGCTGTGGCTTTGGCGGCTGGGGTCGGCGATCAGCCCGCGGAGCCGCTGGTATTCCTCAGCGTCGATATCGCCGCGGGCCAGCCGCTCGTCCAGAATGCGCTGCGCGTCGCCGCCGTGTTCCTCGCCCTGGCCGCCTGGGCCGGGCCGCCGTGTAGCGCTGGTGACCAGGGCATAGACCGCCCAGATCAGCAGGCCCCAGAACGCGATCATGCCGACCCACATCAGGCCGACCTCCCAGAAGGGCCAGCCGACGCCATACCCGACCATCATCACAACCATCTCCTCACGGATGCCCGGCCTGCCCGGGCTCTGTCCGCAAGTCCAGGATCAGGCATGGATACCCATGGGGGGTAGGTCCATTGGTCCCGTAACGAGATGACCGTGGTCCCGCTGTGTCGCGTCCAATGACCCTGCCCCCCGGGGGTATAGCGCGCGCACGCTGAAAGCATGCGGCACCAGCACAAGGGGCCGCACACCGAGCAGGGAGTGGTTGAGATGGCACCGACACACGAGGCCACCGGGCGGTGCGCGCCGTGGCCCAAAGACGCGCTGCGAATCACCTTCGGGATCATCTGGCTGATCGACGCGGCCCTGAAGTGGCTGCCGGGATTCCGGTCCAGTTACATGGGCGTGATCATGGCCGAGGCGCAGGGCCAGCCGGGCTGGCTGCGGCCGTGGTTCGACTTCTGGATCCGCTTCCAGCACCCCTACGCGACGCCCATGGCCTGGCTGGTCGCGGTCGCCGAGACGCTCATCGCTGTTGCGCTGATCGCCGGGTTCGCCCGCAAGCTCACCTATAGCGCCGCGATCGTGTTCAGTCTGCTGATCTGGGCCACCGCCGAGGGGTTCGGCGGCCCCTACACCTCCGGCGCCTCCGACATCGGCACCGCCATCATCTACGCGGTCGTGTTCGCTGCCTTGCTGGCGCTGAGCTACTACGGCGGGCCGTCGCGTTACAGCGCCGACTACTACATCGAGCAGAGGGTCAGCTGGTGGTGGAAGGTCGCCGAGATGCGCCGCCCCGCCCCCGCCGGGTCGCCGGCTGATGCGCCGGCCCTGGCCGCCGGGAGCGCAACCCCAGCCACCACGCCAGAGGGCACGGCGGCTGAAATGCGGCGCAGCACACAGGCAAACCGGTAACCGGGCGCAGCACGCCAGGGAATCAGTGAGAGGAAGCGAAGGTCATGACACGCAGGCGCGCCAGCATCCTGGCCGGCATCGCAGTAGTCGCGGCCGCAGGACTGGGGGCGGGCGTGGCCATCGCCGCCACCAGCGGCGGCGGCCCGGCACCGAACAGCACCGTGGCCACCTCACCCGGCGGCCCGGGGTATTCGTACTACCGCTCGATGATGGGCGGCTACTTCGGCGGCTCCTCGATGATGGGCGGCACCGGGAGCTACCAGTGGATGATGGGCCCGGCGGGCTACCGGTGGATGTTCGGCGGCACCAGCGCACCGGCCTGGATGCGCGGCGAGCAGCTGCCGGCCTCGATGATGGGAACCAGCGCCGACCCGGGCCAGTTCATGGGCCGGCTGTGGGCCAACGCCCCCGGCCCCCGGGTCAGCACCAGCCAGGCCGCCGCGCTGGGAACCCAAGTCCCCGCCGGTGCCCGCATCGACCAGGCATCGCGCACCATTACCTTCACTACTGACAGCGTTCACCTGGCCGCGGTGGCCAGCCCGGCGGGCGGCCCCGATGAGACCTTCCGCATCGCCGGCATGGTCAACCCCGCCGTCGTCGTCCCGGCCGGGGCCATGGTCAGCATCCAGGTCATCAACGCCGACCCCGACACCGCCCACGGCCTGGTCGTCACCGCCAGCAGCGGCCAGACCTCGTGGATGCCGATGATGACCAGCCGACCCGCGTTCACCGGCTCGGCGCTGTGGTTCCTGGGCAACCCCACCACCGCCGGGATGCACGCCGGCACCCTCACCTTCACCGCCGCCACCCCCGGCACCTACCACTACCTGTGCCCGGTCCCCGGGCACGCGCAGAAAGGCATGACCGGCACCTTCACCGTCAGCCCCAGCTGACAGCGCCCGGCTGAGCGTGGCTTGCCAGGCACCTGCGCACCTGGCAAGCCGCGCTCATATCACCGCGCTCCCCCGCCGCGTTCATCTTGCCGGCCCAGTCTGGCTGTCACCGCCTGCGACCAGCTAGCCCGCCGCCGGAACTCTAGACCGCGGGCTCAGGGCGAAGCCGCGCCGGCCCAAACGGCAGACAACACAGGCGAGGTGCCGGAGCCACGATGGTGGCGGGGGCCGTTCATCGGCCTTCTTGCCCGGGATCTACCGCCCGTCTACGCACGGTAGGAGCGGACGT
>Ga0306920_100009959_pt1 | contig 12713 bp, 11 predicted proteins | sample flu12Cox44000170_FD_204666 | JGI IMG/M metagenome (GOLD analysis project Ga0306920, IMG submission 204666) | Lab enrichment of tropical soil microbial communities from Luquillo Experimental Forest, Puerto Rico - flux4day.12C.oxic.44.000.170 (v2)... | ecosystem: Environmental > Terrestrial >...
GGCTCATCGCGCGCGCGGTCCGGCAGAACGGGGTGCTCGTGCGCGTCGGCGCCTCGCCGGCACCCGCCGGTGTCATGCTGCCCTCGGTGACCGTAGTCGTCCCGGCACGCAACGAAGCCGCAAACATCGGCGCCTGTTTGCGCTCACTGGTTGCACAGCAGTACCCCACGGAGCGCCTGCGCCTCGTCGTGATCGACGACGATTCGCAGGATGATACCGCCGCCATCGTGGCCGCCATGGTGGCGGCCGGCTCCCGTATCACGCTCCTCTCCGCGCCCGCCTTGCCGACCGGTTGGAAGGGTAAGGCGCACGCGTGCTGGTACGCGACGCAGGCGCTGCCCGCCGATACCGAGTGGCTGTGTTTCCTGGACGCCGACATGCGCGCCCACCCGTTGGCGCTCGCCAGCGCGGTGCAGCTCGCACAGGCCGGCGCGCTCGATCTGCTCTCGCTCGCACCGCGCCACGAGCTCGTAAGCTTCGCCGAGCGACTGATCATCCCCTGTGGACTTTATATCCTCGGCTTCTCGAAGGACCAGGCACGGATCCAGGCGCCCGATAGCGAGGAGGCGCTGTGCACGGGCCAATTCATGCTGGTGCGCCGCGCGGCCTACGAGCAGGTCGGTGGTTACGCGCCGGTATGCGACTCCATCTGCGAGGACCTCGATTTCGCGCGCCTGCTCAAACGCAACGGCTTCAAGGTGCGTCTCGAGGACGGCAGCGCCGTGCTCGTGACGCGTATGTACACGGGTTGGGGCACGCTCTGGCCCGGCTTCGCCAAGAATCTCGTCGACATGCTGGGCGGCCCGGCGCGCACGCTCCTCACTGCGGTGAGCGCCATCGTCCTCTCGTGGTGCGCCGTGATCTTGCCGCTCATCGATACGGCCGCCTGTCACGCTGGCGCGCATCGCGCCTGCCTCGCCCTGCTGCCGGCACTGCTGGGCTCCGGAGCTGCGTTCGGACTGCACCTCGCCGGAGCGCGGCACTTCGGCATTCCCTGGTGGTATGGGCTCATCTTTCCGCTCGGCTATACAGCGGGCGCGCTCATTGCTCTCGATAGCATTCGCTGGCGCCTGGTCCACCGGGTGGAGTGGAAGGGACGCAGGTACGCATGAGCGCCCGGCAGCCCGCTCCCGACCGCGAACCGCAGCGCGAGCGCTGGGCCATCCCCGCACCTTCACGCTCGCTCACGCCGTTGGTGCTGGCTATCGGCGCGGCAGCGCTGCTGTTGTATCTGTTGCGGAACATCCTGCTGCCGTTCGTGATCGCCGCGGTCACCGCCTTTCTCTGCGCGCCCCTCATCGACCGGCTGACGGCGCGGACACGGCTGCCTCGCCGGCTGGCCGCGCTCTGCCTGCTTGCGGCCCTGATGGGGGCCGCGGCCCTGTTGGCTTTTGTCGGTCTGCCGCCGCTCCTGCGCCAGGCGCAGAGCTTGCTGGCCGATCTGCACGGCGCGGTGGCCGATTTCATGCGAGCCATGATCGGCACCCATTCCGTTCAACTACTCGGCTCGAACCTGGACGCGCAGCGCCTGGCTGAGCTGATCGTCGGCGGAGTTCAGCACGAGATGAGCGGAGCGCAGCTGCTCAAGCTCGTCGGCTGGAGCGTGACGGGGCTGTTCGGCTTCATGCTCGTGTGGGTGCTCATCGCCTATTTCCTGCTCGATACGCATGCGATCGCGGCCGGAGCCCTGTGGCTCGTGCCGCCGCGGCGGCGCGCGCAGGCCGAGCACATCTGGCACGAGCTCGATCCCCTCCTGCGGCGCTATTTCATCGGCGTGGCGGCCGTGGTCGCGTACGCGGCCGTCGTGGCGTACTTCGGGCTGGGCCTCCTGCTCGGACTGCAGCACGCCGTCGTCCTCGCTCTGCTCACCGGTGTGCTCGAGGTCATTCCGGTCGTCGGTCCCCTCGCGGCGGCAGTAATGGCCGGGCTGGTGGCGGTGCAACAGGCGGGGACTTCCTGGGACATCTGGGCCTACGTCGTCTATGCGACCGCGCTGCGCCTCTCCATCGACCAGCTGGTGGGTCCCATCGTGCTCGGCAATGCGGCGCGGGTGCATCCCGTCGTGGTGATCTTCTGCCTTCTCGCCGGCGGGACGCTCTTCGGCATCGTCGGCATGATCCTCGCGGTGCCGACAGCACTGCTCGTCAAGGTCACCCTATCAGTGCTCTATCGTGATCCGCGCTGACTCCGGCCGCCGCAGCCACGACAGGCGCGGCCCGCGGCGATGGCGTCCGGGGCTAGTCGTCGTCGGCGGGTTGGCAGTGCCCGGAGATGCCTTGATAGTACTGCGCGTAGATGGCACCGCCGTCGGCGAAGGGCAGCACCACCGGCTTACCGTCTCTCAAAGCCGCAAAGTCGATCGGCTTGACGTTGCGAAAGTCACCGGCACGTGTCCGGCCCGACGCAATCCCGATGGTGCCGAGAATGCCCGGGGCGTAGTTGGGACCGGTGGAGGCGAGCGCTCCGATGGTGATATCAATCTCGCCGCTCGCGTAGATCACTACCTGCAACGTGTTGGGCGCACTCGTGCCCGCTGCCGGCACGCCCTGGTAGGTCACGATCACGCGCTGGTTGCTCGTATCGTAGGTTGCGAACACTCCCCCGCCCGCGGCAGCTGCCGTGCTATCGAGATCCTTCATCAGAGCGCCGATCGTGAGACGATTCGTGAGCAGCAGCTGGCCTCGCATGTACCAGGGTGAACCGTTGTCGTCGACTCCGGTGTAGTCCCCGGAGGTGCGGGTCGTGATCGCGCCGTCCTCGCTCACGAAGAGCGTTGAGACCGGATCCGCCGTCCCCGGTACCGGAAACGAGAATCCGGGGTAGCTCAGCGCGGCGGTGGCATTCCCCCCCACCGTGAGCTTCGTCGCTCCGGGATCGAGCAACGAGGTACCGGAGCGGACCATGACGCGGTAAGAATTGCCGCTGGGGACGAACGCAATCTGATCGCCGGGGCCGAGATCGAAAGGATGGGCGCGCACACGCTCGCAATCCTTGACGACCCGCACCAGGGGATTGCCCGGATCGGGGAGGTCGCGGTCATCGTGGTCCTCGTGCTTGAGCGCTGCGTCGAAGAACGCGACGGCGTAGTCGTTGGCGAGACGCGTCGTCTCGGTGATGGGCAGCTCGGGTTCGAGCGGCATGGAGGGCTGCAGGGCAGCCTTGGCCGCCAGGATCTCGGGATTGCCGAACAGCACGGTTTGCAGCTGCGCATCGCTCACGCCGGCAAACACCGAGCCATCGCAAAAGTTATAGACGCCGAGCTCATAGGGTCCCGTGTAGGCCCAGTAGAAGGTCGAATCGAAGACGAAATTAGCGATGTCCGACGGGTTCAGGACCGACGGGTCGATGAATGCCTGCGGAAAGACCGCGGGGTTCACGGCGAGCAGAGAGTTATGAATATCCTGACACCAGCTCGTCTGGTAGCCGCCGACGTGGTGGTTCCAGCCTGCGATATCGACGAGGTATTTCCGCGGGCTGTTGGTGAATGCGTTGAAGTTCGTGTAGGCGATGCCGGTGTCGTTGCCGAGGAACATCAGCGGCACCCGGGCGTTGGCATAGTCAGTGGCATTCAGCAGCAGGCCGTAGTTGGTGCCCGCGCCCATGAAGGCCGCTTTCACGCGGCGATCGGCCGGCAGGCCCTGGGCGCTGATGCCGGTGACGGTCGCCAGCGTCGTCTGGCCGCCGAGCGAGTAGCCGAGTACGCCGATCTCGTTGGCGTCGATCTGCGCGGCGAGCGGTACGCCACTCCGATCGGCCTTGCCAGCGAGGACTGCGCCGATGACGAAGCTCACGTCCCTGGAGCGCTGGAAGATGGTGGCGGAATAGATGCTGGGGTTCGGACCGAGTTTCAGTTTGACGTACTTCTCCATGAAGAAGGTTTGATACCAGACATCGTCATCGCCCGTGTGTTCCACCGAAGCCACGACGTAGCCATGGCTCGCGAGCGTCTCCAGGGTGTCCGGGATGTTCTTCGCCGCCGCGACCTCGAAGCCGTGGGTCGCCACCAGTAGCGGGAAGCGGCCGCGTGCGGGTGGAGCGCCTTCGCCGATCTCGTGTGCCGAGTCGCTCCCGATGAAAGTGAGTGCCGGCGTATCGGGAAGCCCGGGGTAAACGCTGCCGCCCGGATTCTGGTTGTAGATGGGGTTGTTCCACGTGTAGCGGATCTTCTGCGTCGGGTTCGCCGAGGTCGGGTACCAGATGTGCAGGTAGAGCGGCCGACCGGCCGTCGTGACGGGAGTGGAACCGTCAGGATTGCGGGCCGGGTCCGTGAGTACCAGCGTCACGTGGCCGATTGCGTAAGACCCGTGTTGGTCCGGCGCACTCGGCGCAGCGACCGCCAGCGGTGTTCCAACGACCAGCGCGAGAATCATTGTTATCGACCGTACCAGCGCGCCCCGGCTTACGCCCCGAACCTCGATCGTGCGCATTCGAGCTCCCCTTGTCGTACGGAACCGCGGCCGTCCGCGATCTGCACATACAATAACGAGCTGATGAAAGCGCGTACAGGCACGCTTGCTTGAGCTGGCACGGCGCCGTAAGCCACTCAGCATGGCGACGTGCCCTCGACAGGGTTTCAACCAGCCAGCCAGTCGTCCGCGGCAGTCGTGTTGCTGTCGAGATCCGTCATCTCGATACGCTGGTACGTCCGTCAACGAATCAGAGCGCGGCCAGATCGCCATGCACCACGCGCCCGCCGAAGAGCGTGACGAGCGCCCGGCTGTGCGCGATCTCCGTCAGCGGTATTGCGAACAGGTTGCGGTCGAGTACGACGAGATCGGCGCGCTTGCCCACCTCGATGGATCCGGTCTCCTTCTCGAGGCGGTTGACCCAGGCCGCGTTGATGGTGAAAGCCGCGAGCGCCTCCGGCAAGGCGATGCGCTGCTGCGGCAGAAAGGGCTCCGTGGTCCCGCCCGCCGGGTCCATGCGCGTCACCGCGACCTGGAGCTCCTCCCAAGGGTTGGCGCTGGAAACGGACCAGTCGCTGCCGAAGGCTACTACCGCGCCGCTGCGGTAGACGCTGCCGATCGGGTAGAGCCGCGCCGAGCGCTCCGGCCCGAGGAATGGCGTCGTCAGTTGCGTGATGTACTCGTCGGCATACGCCCACAGCGGCTGAAAGTTCGCCGCCGCGCCGAGCTCGCGGAAGCGCGGCACGTCGTCAGGGTCGATCAGTTCGAGGTGCGCGAGGTGATGGCGGTGGCCGAGATCGCCGTTGTGCGCACGCGCCGCGGCGATCGCATCGAGCGCCTCGCGCACGGCGCCGTCGCCGACGGTATGGAAGTGCACCTGGAAGCCGGCGGCATCGAGCCGCGTGACGGCTTCCCTGAGGAGTCCTGGCTCCACCATCGGGATGCCACGCACTTCGCCAGGCATGCGATAAGGCTCCAGCAGTGCCGCGGTGTAGTTCTCCATTACGCCGTCCTGCATGATCTTCACCGTGCCCGGATCGACGAGCGCCGAGCGGTACTGCCGTCGCAGCCGCTCGAAGCGTGCGATCTGCTCGAGCCCCTCGGTGTGCTCCCACCACAGCGCGGCAACGACGTGCAGGCTGAGCGTGCCGCGTCGTTCGAGCGCGCGGTAGGTCTTCAGGTCGTCCTCGTACACCTGCGCGTCCTGCATGGCGGTGATGCCATAGCCGTTCAGCAGCCGCACCGCGTATTCCAGTCCCGCGATGCGCTGCGCCGACGTCGGTTGCGGAAGCACGGCGTCGACCGGGGCGCTCGCACCTTCCTGCAGCGTGCCCAGCGGCTGATGGGTCTGGGGATCGCGGTCGATGCGCCCGTCGGGCGGGTCCGCCGTGTCCGCGGTGATGTGCGCCAGCTCGAGGGCACGCGTGTTGACCCACACCGTGTGCCCGTCGGTGCTCGAGAGGTACACGGGTCGGTCGGGCACGACCGCATCGAGGAGCTCGCGGCGGGCGCGGCCGCCGGGCCCGAACGTCGACATCAGCCAGCCGCCGCCGGTGATCCATGTCTCCTCCGGATGGGCTGCGGCGTACTTGCGCACGGCCTCGACGTACTCCGCGACGCTCTTCAGCCCCGACAGATCGCAGCTGTTCGCCTGAATACCCCCGCTGATCGGATGGATGTGCGCGTCCTGGAACCCCGGCAGCAGCATGCGGCCGTGCAGATCTACGACCCGGGTGTGCGCGCCGACATATGACGCGAGTCCCGCGTCGGTGCCGACGTACACGATCCGTCCACCACGAATCGCGACCGCCTGCGCCCAGCTGCGTGCGCCATCGAGTGTGTAGACGGCGCCATGTCGCAGCGCCAGGTCGGCGGCGACCGTGACGTGCGCCCCGGCGACGCTGCCCAGCGCCCACAGCGCCGCAGGCGCGAGACACAGCGAGCGCCCTCTCAAGCGGAGGGTCGTCCTGAAAGCGATCGGCCAGTATCCAGGTGCACCCCCCGAGGATATGGCAATTTCGAGCCGGCCGCGCCACTGGAGTCTGCGTGCGTTTCACCCTGTGCCGTAGGCAAAAAGATGCGCCGCTCGGGGAGATGAGCGGCGCGATTTTGGTGATCGTCTATGGGATCTGTCGCGAACGTATCGCTGATCTCACCGGAAAAACGCGCCGTCCCGCCGCCTACCGAGGAACCTAGGGGCTCGTTTTTCGTTCAGGAACCATTCAGGCGTCTGGCGCGATGCGGCGACAGTTTGACTCGATAAGTGCGCGACTATTCAATCGTCGCGTCGCTTGCTTGTCTCGGATGACGCTGGCGGTGACGTGAGGCTCCCTGGCTGGCCAAGGGATTGTCCGGCCGGGGAAGCCCTCCGGGCCCGCCCCGGTTCGTGCGGATCTTTTTACCGCCACGCCCGCGGTGGCGTACGGCGGCGACGCTTATGCCTGCGACTATTGCGCGCAATTCCCCTATCGGCTTACGCGCGCCAGCGAATCACAAATCGCAAGAGTGATTGCCCTCGCTGGCGCTGCTGCGGCTGCGCTCCTGGCGCTCGCAGCCTGCGCCGGCCCGTCCACGCGCGCCACTGCGTCGGGGCCGCAAACACCGGTGACGCACGAGCGACTGCCCGTGTACGTGGTCAAGCGGGGGTGGCATGTTGATATCGGTATCGCCCTGGCGGATGCCCAGCCGCCGCTGCTGCCGGTAGCCGCAGCGTTTCCAGGATCGCGGTATCTGCTCTTCGGCTTCGGCGACCGACGTTATCTGCTGAACGGCGGTGCCGGCAATATGGCTGCGGCACTTTGGGGAGGTGCCGGGCTGGTTCTGGTGACGAGCGTCGGACTGCAGTCGCCCGAGCAGGTCTTTGGACGGGACAGCGTGGTGCGGGTGCTGCTCACGCAGCAGCAGATGAGCGAACTACAGGGCTTCATCGGACGCACCTTCGCGGCACGCGACGGCGCGATCGTGCCGGTCACACCCGGCCCCCACGCTGTGGGCTCATACAGCGCCTACTACGAATCCGTACAGCGCTACTCGGCGGTGCACACGTGCAACACCTGGGCGGCCGAGGTGTTGAAATCGGCGGAGTTGCCGGTCAGCAGCGCCGGGGTGGAATTCGCGTGGCAGCTGTGGCAGCAGGTGCGGCGCCTCGAAAGCCAAGGGGCGGACACCTCGCCGGCCGCGCGACTCAGGCGGAGTAGCGGTGCCGCGCTCTCAGGGCTTATCAGTTGACTGCTCAATATGAGCTGCCGACCGCCAGTGACATTGGTGTTGCGGCTCTGCTGCCTTGGCGCAGCTTGGGAGCAGAGCACTCGCCAGAACGCCGGCAAAGATGGCTGCCGATGAGAGCCAGAACTTCCAGGTATTGAACGACGGATCCAAGTCGGCAGCCTCCCCTCTGTTTCTCGGGGCGTAAACTGCACTGCCTCATCACTTGGCTGCCGTGATACGCGTCACGCTCTGCACTCACCGGCGGCATCAAGCCGCGGCGTTCGACAAGACCGGACGCGGCCGCCCTAAGCCTCCAGGCGTTTCAGCGACCTCCACGCAGCGGCCAAGCGCCACGTAAACAAGAAAGAGATGGTGGTCCACGCACCAGCGGTCAGCAGAAGGAGTTTCAGCATAGTGCTTCCTTCGGATAGATCCTCCAAGGAAAAGCTACGCACTGATCGGTGATATCTCAATTCGCACCGGGGTCGAATATCGGTGACATCAATGGCGCTGCGACCGCCGTGCTTTGAACCCTCAGTCGTACTGAATGTCCCGCGAGGTCCCTGACCAATCGGCCACAAGTTGGTCCTGTGTCGAGTAGAGGCGGAGTGCTAAGCCAGACAGCGCTGCACGCTGTACCAAAACGGACGGCAACCGCGGACGTGGGTTGCAGTGCCGGCAAGCGTGCTCAATCGGATCAACATACGGCGCGTAACTCATCAGGTCTCTTTTGCCATTCGGCGTAAGTGCGCCTGCACGGTGCGCACGGTTACGCGCCCCGTCTTTCTGAGCTACGCGTCAGAGGATGCGCGGACTGCCCAACGGATTGCGGACGTACTCCGGGCGGCCGGTCGTCATCGGCAACACGCCGCAGACTGACGAACGAATACCGGACCGCTTCAGGGAGCTATAGTGGCACGCCTACCTGACGGACAAGTCCCGCAGGCCTTCTGCCGGGTCTCTATTTTCTGCCCAGCATTCTAGTTGTTGCAGATGGACTCTGATTTATCGCATCCCAATTGAGTTCTTGGCGCCACATCTGGCCCCGTTGCCTGACGATCTCGCCCTCGAACTGCCAGCGGTCGACAAGCGGAAATCCATCAAGCGGCCGGCTGCGAAACTTGAGTCCCATCTGACCGAGGGCGAGTTTTTGTCTGCCGGCCCTCTTGTAGCCAGTCAATTCGATTAATTCCTCTTTCGATAGCCAGAGTGACATCGGTTGCCCTCTGCACCTTCTTGTTCTGGCGCTTACGCTAACAAAAGGCGCGGAATTGTGCGAATTCCGGCGCAGCCGCCGCAGTATGTCATCTGGTAATTCCTCGCGCTCAGCCTGAAGGGCCCGGCTCGAAGCTCGGAGTAGTCCTATCGTGACGCCATGACACTGGAGAAGTCGTGGACCCGGAGTTCCACGCCGTGGCCAAGCTCTCGAAGGGCAAACTGATGAGCGACAAACGGCTAACCAGCGAGTATTCGGTTCGTGGACCATGTCTTTGGTTGGCGACAACAGTTGTAGCTTGCGACGCTCAGTGCGCCAGCGCGAGATGTCACGCATCAAATGTCGGCCGGCTCCGATAGCTTTGGTCGGAGGGAAGGTGTTTAGTCTGCCGGTATAGAGACAAGGAGGTGTACGGTGAAACGAGTAGCACCCGCTTTAGCTGCACTGGCCGCCACAACCGTCGCCTTAGCGCAGCAGACAACTCCTCCGACACGTGCAGAACCGCGAACGAGCGCCACTCCGCATGGGCAGGCAGCTCTGCGGGCAGACTCGATCGTACACATGAGTCAAGCCGACAAGCGAGATCTGATGAAGAAATGCGTGACGCAAACGCGTGCCACTAACCCGAACGTGCCAGAGAAAGACATCAGGGGTTACTGCGACGAAGGGATAAAGAGCATCACATCCCCGCGATAGCTGAGCGCGCACTCGTCCCCCGCTTCCTGACGGGGAACAATAACGCCGCCTGCCGATGGGGCGGCGTTCGTTTTGCGCTGTGAGAGATAGGCAGCTAAACGGACACTGGGGAGCGTGGAAGTTACGCGAATAAGATCAGCTGTATTAGCCGTCGCAGTTCGAAGAAAAGAGCCGCACCTGTGCCGACGACAATCGCCGCCGCAAGCATGAGGAAGACAGGGGAAGCTGGGCGTGGACCAGTGTCCGGACCCGTGGACTGCGTTAGACGCAACATCCCCTTCCACAGGAGCAAGCCAGCCACCAGGGTCAGTGGCATGAGGGCCGCAAGTGAGGGCACTGTCATTTCGAACCATCCTGAGCCGCCTCTCGCTTCGGAACTTTGCGGAAAGTCACAGAAGCTGCAGCGGAGGCGGTTACCCGTTCACCCTCAGGCGCGGCGAGCTGCCTGCGGCTTTTCTATCCGATCACGCCTGAAACTCAGTCGTGACGCGGGCCACGGGCTGGCTGGGAACGCACCGCTTGGCTGCGGTGGGTTCTGGCGTCGCGCTTTTGGCGCGCGCGGGCAGACTTGAGGCGGCGCAGCAGCCTCAGAATCCGCGTTAGGGCCGCCCGGGTGCCCTATAGGGTCAGCCCCTCGACCGTTAAGTCCCCTAATGGCCGTAAGGCCTGGTTCTACCAATACCGGACAGCAGACGGCCGGCAGACACGCATCAAGCTCGGGGACTTCCCGGGGCTGAGCGCCAAGGGCGCCGGCTCGATTGCCTTGGAGAGGGCGACCGAGGCAGGGAAGGGGATCGATCTGGTCGCCAGGAAGCGGGCCGAGCGCGCTGCAGCAATGCAAGCGCGGCATAAAACGCTCCGGGCCTTCCTGGATGAGCGTTATGAGCCCTGGGCGAAGACCCACCTCAAGAGCGCCACATTCCAGCTCGACCGGCTACGCAGCGATTTTGCCGGATGGCTCGACCGGCCAATGTCCGACTTCAACCGGTTCGCCATCGAGGGGATGCGTCAGCGGTGGGAGAAGGAGGGGATGGCGTCCTGAACGCCAATCCCATCGCCGGCCTCGAGCCGATGAAGGCAGACAAGACTGGTCGGGTCCGATTCCTGACGGAAGCCGAGGAGGGCGCATTGCGCGAGGCGCTCGACAAGCGCGAGGAGAGGTTGCGGCAGGCGCGCGCGCGGCTCAACGAATGGCGGGCCGAGCGCCAGAAGAAAGAACTCCCTGAGGAAACCTACGGCGGTTATCGCGCATTCCTGCGTCCGCTGGTACTCATCGCGCTCAATACCGGCCTGCGGCGCGGCGAGCTGCTGGGACTGAGCTGGGGAGCGGTTAATTTCCCCGCCAAGCGGCTGACGGTTACTGCCGCGACCGCCAAATCAGGGCATACCCGACGGGTCCCGCTCAATAGCGAAGCCTTCGCCACATTTGCGGCGTGGCACGCGAGGCAGGACAACACGGGGTCAGACGATCCAGGCTTTCCCGGTCTCGATGGCAAACCTATGAAGCGCATCGATACGGCTTGGCGCGCACTCACGAAAGCTGCCGGGCTTAAGAACTTCAGGCTTCATGATTGCCGCCATCACTTCGCCTCGAAGCTGGTACAGGCGGCAGTGGATCTCTACACAGTGCAGGAGCTTCTCGGCCATAGCGAATTTGCGATGACCGAGAAATATTCGCACCTGGCTCCGGATAACCTGCGCGCGGCGGTCGAGAAGGTCGCCGGCTGAACGCCTTTAAGTGCCGCGGCGTAAACGAAATCTCGGGGTGCCCGTAGCGCCTGCACATCTGGCTCGCGGAATACCTCAACGCGACCGCATCGCCTGACTATCTCGCCGCCGTTGGCACGAGGTTTCTCATATCTGCGGTCGCCAGGATCATAGAGCCGGGCTGCCAGGCTGATCACGCACTGGTTCTGGAAGGCGCGCAAGGAATTGGCAAAACAAGCGGCGCGCGCGCACTCGCGAAGCGGCCAGAATGGTTCGCCGGCAATCTTCCCGACATTCACAGCCAGGACGCACCGCTGCAGCTCATCGCCAGATGGATCGTTGAAATTCCCGAGTTGAAGGCGATCCGCAACAGCCAGATCGAAGCCACGAAGACGTTTATCACCGAAACACGCGACACGTTCCGGCCACCGTACGGTCGCCGCACCGCTCAATTCCCGCGACAGTGCGTATTCATCGCCACGACCAACGAAACGGAGTATCTGCGCGAGCGGAGCGGCAATCGCCGGTATTGGCCCGTTCGTTGCACAAAGGTCGATGTCGCTGCGCTGATCCGCGACGTGGACCAGCTTTACGCCGAAGCAATGGAACTCTATCGCGCTGGCGTCGCCTGGCACCTCACCGACGACGAAATCCGGCTTGCCGTCGCTGCGCAGCAGGAGCGCGTGCACGTCAGCGAACTTGACCAGGACGTGCGTACCTACCTTGAGAGACAGCAAGGACGCGATGAGATCACCGTGCGCGACGTGCTTATCGACGGGCTGCAGCTAGAGCCGGATGAGTCGAGTTATGCCGAGACGGCCCGAAGGTTAGGCCCTGCAGTTGCCGAGGCGCGCGAGCGCTGCGGTTGGGTAAAAGACGCGCGGCGTGGCAAGGAACGGCGTACGACGTACCGGAGGCGACAAGGGTGACAACCCATATTTCCACTCTGCTAGCCCATATGTACGCGCGCACACGCGCAATGGTCTTACTAATTGCCTTGTCGCCCTTGTCTACCCGTCAGCTGCGTATCACGGAGCGTTCGACGTGATGGACTGTCTCATCGTTGGCCGCCTCCACCGCCAGCCGAAGCGGCGCACTGCCAAGAATGGACAACGATTCGTCACCGCAAAGGTGCGGGTCTCGACGCGCGACGGTGGGGCGATATTCGTCATTTGCTTCGAGGAGTCTTTAGTAGGCGCACTCCTCGCCCTGGGAGATGGTGACTCCGTGGCACTCAGCGGGGAGGTGACTCCTGGGGTATGGATAGCGAAGGACGGCACCGCGCGCCCTGTGCTCGATCTCTCGGCGCGTGCCCTTATCAGTCCGTTCAGCGTCACCAGGAAGCGCCGCGCTGCATTGGCAGCGGCAGCATCGCCGGCATCTATCGAGCTTCCCTTCGATGACGAACTCCCGGGGGCCGCGTGAGCAGTCCGACGCAGCGCACGCTCGCCCATCTCCGCGCCGCTGGTTATCCGTTGGTC
>Ga0306920_100009960_pt1 | contig 12713 bp, 8 predicted proteins | sample flu12Cox44000170_FD_204666 | JGI IMG/M metagenome (GOLD analysis project Ga0306920, IMG submission 204666) | Lab enrichment of tropical soil microbial communities from Luquillo Experimental Forest, Puerto Rico - flux4day.12C.oxic.44.000.170 (v2)... | ecosystem: Environmental > Terrestrial >...
GAGCCTCGCCCCACCGGGTTTTTGTTGAATTTACTCGCTTCCAGGTCCTGCCTTCCACACACTGCGTACGGAAACTAGCTTCCCGGTCTCCGGTCTATGAAAGCGAAAATCATTATTACGCCGAAAAAGGCAGTGCTCGACCCGCAGGGCAAAACAGTGCAAAGCGCTCTGGCGCATATGGGCTATTCTGGCGTTGGTGCAGTGCACGTCGGCAAATACCTCGAAATCGAACTGACGGGTGGTGATCCCCAGCTGGCCCGCAAAGAGATCGACGAAGCCTGTCACAAAATCCTCAGCAACCCGGTCATTGAGGATTACCGGTTTGAAATCGAGTGAAATCGGATTACGCTTTGATGGTATGAACTTCGCCATCCTTCAGTTTCCAGGGTCCAATTGCGATCAGGACGTCGTTCATGTGCTGCGCAATGTTCTTGGCCAGTCCGCGAGTTTGCTTTGGCATAAGGAAAGCTCGCTCGGAAATGCCGACGCCGTCGTTGTTCCCGGCGGGTTCAGCTACGGGGATTATCTGCGCACTGGAGCCATTGCACGATTCAGCCCGGTCATGGAGGCTGTAAAACGGTTCGCCTCAGACGGCGGTCCGGTGCTGGGAATCTGCAACGGCTTTCAAATTCTATGCGAGGCAGGGCTGTTGCCGGGAGCCTTAATCCGCAACCGTTCCCTTCAATTTCGCTGCGAGCATATTTTCCTCAAAACCGTCACTAAGGAGTCGCCATTTACCTGTAACATCCCTCAGGAAAAGCTGTTGCGGGTGCCAATCGCACACGGCGAGGGCTGCTATTTCGCGGACGACAACACCTTGTCTCAGCTAAAAGCCAACGACCAGGTCCTTTGGAGGTACGTCTCGGCGCAAGGAAACCCTGACGAGATGGCCAATCCCAATGGCTCCATGGATAACATCGCCGGCATTTGCAACGAAGCCCGCAATGTGGCCGGTTTGATGCCACATCCCGAGCGAGCGAGCGAACCGGTTCTCGGTTGTGATGATGGTCGCCTGGTTTTTGAAAGTTTGATCGCCTTTTTAGAAAAGCGTCAAAACACCTCGGCTTCAGTTCCCTCTCGCGAACTCGAGGTTGCGGCTCGGTAGGGCTTGCAGACTCCGCCAGCATTTGCGACACGATAGCGGCAGCGGGCAAATGATCTGCGCGTTTTGCGTAATCCGAATGTGCTAATCTAATCTTGATCGGATCAGAGGCTAAGCTATTCTAACTTTATGAGCTCACGCTGGAAAACGGGGGCTATCGTGGTCAGCGTTCTGGTGATTGCCCTTATCTGCAGCAGTTGTTCCAAGAGGTCCGATTCTACTTCCACAGAAAGTCTGTCGGCCATATTGATTGAACCCAACGTCGCGGTAGGCAAGGTGCGGGCAGGGATGAGAACCGAGGACGTGATTAAACAACTCGGCGAGCCGCAGCGTAGGACCGCCAATGCCATCGAGTATACAAGCCTGGGATTTGCGGTCATGCCTGGCCCGGACGGTGTTGTACAGGTGGTTATGTGCGGCGATGTTACCGGACTTAGTGGCCCGTTGGTAAAAGCCTTCACCGGCCGTACCAAAGAGGGAATTGGTCTCGGCTCTACGCGTGAGGACTTGTTAAAAGCGTACGGCGACCCGACCTCGGCGGAGAAGCTGCGTGGGAACGCTGAATCAGTCCGCTATGATCCTCTGGGAATAACCTTCACTCTCGAAGGCGGGAAGGTTTACCACATGATCGTCAGGCTGGGAGGCAATCAACGGCCTGGGTCGGTGACCATTGACTTGCCTTCGCAAAGCCAAGGGAAGTGATCGACAGGACGACCAAGATCAACAGGATAAGACACGAGACAACATGTTGTCGTTTATCACTTCCGGATTACTCGAGCCTTGGAAATTGAGCGTAGTTGGCACTTCGATTAAGTGACAATATGTTGCCACCTTGGTGTTTAATCTAAATGGACAGATTTGAAAAATCCTTCTGCGGTCCAATTCCGGAACCAAACCTTAAGGTTTTCAGCCAGGTTATCCAAATCGTTTTCAGCCAGCGGTATTATCATGGTCACTGCCTCCCCAACCGAACGACCGGCCTTCAAGGCATTCAATAATTCGAACTCAACTCGTGAAAGGCTGTAGCGCCGAACAACGAAATCACGACGAGTTAGCGCGACGAAAGAGTTGGCCTCCTCAGGCATGGGCAGTGGCTCATCACCAACGAGGTTTCTCACAATCGTGAAGTACTCGTTTACGGGAAACCGCGTCCCGAGAAGTGTCAGGCAGGGAACGGGGATTAATTTTGCTTCAGGCCAGCGCTCCGTTGGAATGGCGAGAAGTTCATCGGCATTGAGCAGGACCTGACCTTCAACACCAGGGCCATCGAACACCTCGTATATGGCCCATTCGAGTCGAGCCAAATCGATTAGAAATTGTGGCCAATTCACCCCTTCCAGGCACTGTTCGTTTTCAGCCGTGTTCATCGGCTCGCTGCAGCCGACTTCCGGAGCTGGTCTGGTCTGATCCAGGTATGTCGCAAAGTGGCGGCCAAGCTCATTGAGGGTATAGCTTTTGGACGGGTACTCTTGCAGGTACCCAAATGCCAGGCTGTTAAACCCTTCTTCGCCGAGAGTGCGCTTGAGCATGGGAAAGACCTCCCCGAGGCACTCCAGCAAGCGGCTATGGTACGCGTTCGCGTAAATGGCCAGGCGTTCGGCAGCTGAAAGAGCCCGTGAGCGAGTGATCACACGTTCCAAGGCCGTCGGCGGCAGTTGGATGAGGCGCTGCGCTTCGTCCGAAGCCGCGCCCGCTTCCACACCATCAGCATGCGTCACAACCGATTGGAACCAGCGTTGAAGCTGGGACAACTCGGAAGGAGGTTGGCTTTGAGGCAAGCTCATTGAACGTTAGCTGCGATATGGTGCAACGGATGCGGAACAGCGCAGCGGGCACTGGAAAACCTTGGTTCCGGTATCGAGTCATTAAATCCCGCTTCTTCGAGTAAGACCGTCCCGACCATCGCAGGGTCCGCCAGCTCGTCACCAATATGCTGCCGCGCCTTGAGCACTTCAGCGTGCAATACGGGGAATGGCGGAATCTTGGCGTCCCACTCCAGCAATGTCGACACCCCTCCCGTCAATTGATGCGCTAAACGATACAATTTCCAAACCGGATCGATCACGTGATCATCATGGGTATCGATGAGATGTGTGTGCCGGTTCGTGTGGCCGGCCAGATGAAACTGAACTATGCGGTCGTGTGGTACCGAGCGTATGAACTCTTCCGGGTCAAAATCGTGGTTTACGCTCGATACGTACACGTTATTAACGTCCAGCAACAACCCACAATCCGCTTCTTCAGCCATGCGCGCAATGAATTCCCATTCGATAAGCGTGGAGCCGGTAAATCCGACATAAGTACTGGGATTCTCCAGCACAAAGGGCCGCTCCAGGAAGTCTTGTAAGGTACGGATTCGCTCCACGACATGTTTGAGGGACGCCTCAGTCAAAGGTATTGGCAACAAATCATGCGTATTGCGGCTGGCCACTCCAGTCCAGCAGACATGATCCGAAATCCACAGCGGCTTAATCTCCCGGGCAAGGCCTTTGAGTTTGCTCAGGTATTCAAAGTTAAGCGGGTCAGTGCTGCCAATGGAAAGAGACACTCCATGCATGACAACGGGATACCGCTCGGCAATTTGATTGAGCACGTGCCGTGGGCGCCCCTGCGAATCCATGAAGTTTTCCGAAATAATCTCAAACCAATCCACCGTTGGATGGTTTTCAAGGATGTGATTGAAATGGACCGTTCGCAGGCCGACACCTAAACCCAGGTGCGGGTAGCCCATTCTTTTTTCATGCATCCAATGTTTCCTCCAAGTAGGGATGACACCCACGTGGCGTTAAGGCTCAAATAATAAATCTTCCTCTTCCACTCGGATTCCGCCGGGAATTCGGACACGGAAAAAGAAAAAGTAACTTTCTATTTGCTAAATCGCTACAGTCTCAGAAACCTTTCTTTCCGACGGCACGCCGCAAGCAAGGACCTCGCAGCGCTAGGTCCTTACCCGGCAAGGTCCTTGCCAAATTTTCAGCTCAAGCCTTCTTCGGCGCGTCACCAAAGGTTTTGCCGGCCTTCTTCATTTGCGCCTCGAACGCCTTGCGAGCCTTTTTCCAGGTCTTTTCGTCCAACGGCACACTGCAACTGCCGGTGCCTTTGCAGGAGTTTTGACCGGGATACTCTCCGCAGCCGCCCTGTCCTTTGCAGGCGTTATCTCCCTTACAGGAATGGGCCTCCGCTATAGCGCAATTGCCGCTGCCTGCACATGAATTGTCCCCGCCTTTGCCCTTTCCCTTGCATGTGTTGAGTCCACGGCAAACGTGCTTGTCCTGCAGCAGCAGCGCAGGATCATTCTTTTCTTTTTCGGCGGCGTTTGCCGCCAGCTGGGTGCCCAGCAGCACGCCGCCAAAGGCCGCCATGGTCAGTTTCCCAAAGTCGCGTCGCGACAACTGGCTATCTTGTTTTATATCTCGATTCTGCATATGGATTGGATTAATCGTTCTTTCGCCTGATGACCTCGCTCACATCAAGGCAGGGGCCGGCGGATCAAAATCACGCCTGTGCGGTCGGAAACCGGCCAATAGCTGCCATGAATCATAATAGAAGTCTGAATAATGAGGTTGGCACCAGGTTCCCAAAAGGCAAGGAACAAAAAGCCCCTCTAGATGGATAAACCGAAATCACATTTAAGAATCTCGAGGACAGAATCGATCGCTCACAACAACGCCTGGTTTTCATCAGCGTTCGGTTCCCGGACCGGCCGCAGCGGTTGGTCAAAGAGAGCCGCCAGGCGGATGTCCTGCGTCGATGGCGAGTCCTTTATCTGCAGGGGTGCCCATATCGATCCGGCACTGTTGATCGCGGCTGGGGCTCCATCTTGAGGCACGATCGCGCTCAACTTTAAAACATGCCCCAGGACTATTAAGAGACATGGAAGAATTTGCCCACCTAACCCCCTGCTCTGTAAGGAACTGCAAGCAAACACGCGTTCACGGGACCCGCGCTGCGGTGATATTAGAAGCTTTGCCGTGGTGCCTAAAGCTGACTGGCGAGTCAGGGCGATCAAAAAGCATTTGGAAATTGATTTCACAATTAGGTCCAACACTTAACGAGAAAAGGAAAACGAATCTTTCAACAAAATCTCTTTTTATGAAAGATTTGTGCACACCCCAGTGAGTATGCTCTCAAATAGTTGGGCGGAGAATGTCCCTCGGCCAAGAAGGCGGTGCGTGCGAAGACCTTGAAGTTGTGCTGTGAGGTGGAAGGTCCTCCAACGGGTTCTGTCGATATGGTTTGCATAACTATTAGGTACAACAGCGAGTTTCCCAGGACCTTACAGGAGCCCTCAAAAAGGTCGCGTGGCGTTGCACCCAACCCGGGCTGGAAATCCGTTTGGGATCGTCGACAGATGCAATGATTACTGGACACGAAGCCGGTAGAAGCGGCTGGTAGCTGGGGTAACGTTGTCCTGGATATTGAAAATGCTGCCAGTGCCACTCTCGGTTCGCAGCGTTACCCAGTTGGTTTCATTCAAGGAGGTCTTGTATTCGATGAAGTAAGTCAGGCCGCTTGAGCTCTGAAAGGAAAAGTTGATATTGGTCCCGCCAACCAGTTTCACATTGTTAATGGCCGGCGGCATTGCGATGCCGGAACTATCGACAGTAAACGAAAAACCGTCGTCACTTCCGCGCGAGGCCATGGCCGACAGATCCACCTGAGAGAAAACCTGCCCGCTGGCGTCAACCGACGCAATCGTCAACCGGTATGGCTGCGGCGATGTCAACGAGTTCAAACCGAAGGCGTCTATCCTGTAAGTCCCGGCGAGGTACGGCACGGCCACGGTTTCCGGCTCAGTGTCTATCCCGGTATAGCTGCCGCCGGGAATGCCGTAAACAGCGCCCGTTGTGACCGGGTCGAATCCAGTTTGGCGGCCTTTGCCGTCCGTCAGGAGGATGTTCACTGGCGAATGGGCCGTTACTGAATTGGTGCATTGCGGGCTCGGTACGCTCGCCATGCTCATCCCCGTCAACTCAACTTGATTGGTACCGCCAGACGCGGCCACGACGCTCGCAGAAGGGTTTCCTTGCGATGGAACAAGGTTAACTTCCTGATACTTTCTACCATTGGAAGTGAAGAGGAAATCGACGTAGTCGGTCGTTGTGATATTCGTTCCCGCCTGGTGCACAAACATGAAGAGATCGCCGCACGGGCTGAATTGCCAGAACGACGCAACGTCCTGCCAGAAATCTCCAAGTAGCGACGCATTGTTGCGGGTGAGCGTCCAGAGACTTAGAAAATACTTGGTCGGGGCGGTTTTGTAAGAAAGAACAAAAGTGTAGCCATCAGGGCTAAAGCCCCAGCCACCTACTTGATTGTTGGCATTCGAGCTATTGTCGTCGCTGTCGTTGTCCTTTACGTCCTGCTCATCTGTCCACGGCGGCGGCCCAAAGGAGGAATAATCGGTAGCGCTATCGGTCATGACGCTTTTTCCGGTTTGAGTAGAGTAAATGGTGATGTCGACATGGGTGTTGAGCGCGGTTGAACTTGTGACGACGAAAAAGCTGTTGTCGCCGTCCGGGCTGAAGCCCCACGACGTGGGATTCGTGACCAGAGGGCTAGCAGTGCCGACTTTCCCTCCGGCTGGAACAGAATAGAGGTCCAGATAAAAGGTGCCCGGCAATGGTTGCGTGATTAAGACGAAGAATTTTCCATTTGGACTGAATCCGAACGCGGAGACGTTGCCGGCATCGGAGACAATCTTCTTGCCGTTTGAATTAGTCAGTGTCAAGAGCCCCGAGGAAACAGTTACGGTCGCCAGGGTCGAGGAAGAGACTAAACCTTCCACACGGGGGTCCTCGAACGGTCCGGTTTTGGTACAGCCGCAGGTGGGCGCAGGAAGGTTACTGGCGATTAAGATCGGCAGGTTCAAGTTCGTGACGCCACTAGCCCCGGTGGCACTGATCATTAAGGTGAACGGTCCAGGCGAAGGCGACGCGGAGGCCTCAACGGTCAGGGTTGCTGAAACTCGGCCAGTCGAAGGCACGGTGAGGTTGGAGGGAGCGAGCGTGAATGTCGCGCCTGAGGGCGGGTCTTCAATCCAGGCCGCATTAAGCTGCACCATTTCGCTAACACCGTTGCGTGACTCAAGGGTGATTTGCGAGGTGGTGGTGGAGGAAGGAATCAGCGCCAGAGACTGGGGAGACACGGAAGCAGTGAAACCGAGGTTAGTGGCGATCGAGATCGAAGTGTCGAATGACTTCGTCACGCCACTGGCGCTCGTGCCGGTGATAGTCAACGTGAACGGTCCGTGCGAAGGCGACGGGGAGGTCGAAACGGTCAGGGTCGTAGAAACGTGGCCATTCGACGGCACGGTCAGGTTGGTGGGGCCGAGCGTGAACGTAACACCTGCGGGGGTGGCTCCGCTCCAGGCAGCACTCAATTGCACTATATCACTGACCCCGTTGATGGAGCGCAGGGTGATTTCCGAGGTCTCTGTCGAGGAAGCATTCAGCAGAGGCAGCGGAGCAGCCGAAGCAAAGAAATCAAACTTATTGGTTCTAGAGGCTGGACAGGTTGCCAGAAACACCTCCCAGTTATGATCCACGTTTTGGCCGGGAACGAGATCGGCGTTACTTCTAAAGGCAATTCTTGTGCCGTCGGCGCTGACCGACGGCAGCTCGCTATAGTAAGGTCGTGGCGCATCGGTGACCTGCCTGAAAGCGCCCAGGACAGTGTCATAGGATTGCGCTTCCTCACTCTCATCGGCATTGTTCCCGGTCAGATTTCCGAAAGAACCGAAGGCAATTACTGTTGCGTCATAATTGAGCGACAACGGAGTAATCGGATCATAAGGCGTGCCGGTGGGGTCAGGTACTGCCTGCGACCACGTCTGGTTAGCGATATTATAAAGATAGACTCGAGAAATAAAAGAACTTGTGCCGGTAGCGGGGTTGACATCCGCTTCTAACACAACTTTACTTCCGTCCGCGCTTAACAGCGCCGGCGGCTCCCAGGACAAATTTGTGTGAGTTAGCTGAGTGTAAGCGCCGGTCGTAGTATCAAATAAGAATACCTCCTCTTTATGAGCCGGGTTTTGGCCTACAGGATCAAACTTACTGTCAAACACGACCCGGGTTCCGTCGCCACTGATTGAATGAGAACTGTTAGCGCCATCTTGAAAGGTTAACTGTTTGAGCTCATTCGGCGTTGTTGCGTTGTACAAGAACCACTGCGACAGGTGATTCGGGTTGCTGCCCGGCACAAGATCATCGTTGGATCTAAACGAAATCCTCGTGCCGTCATAGGAATTGATCAATGGATCATAGGCGCCATATAAGAAAGAATTTATTTTCGTTATTGGAGTGATGCTGCCGGAGCCATCATCGTAAATGAATATTTGCAGACCATGATTGGTATTTACATTGTTGATGTCGAGGGTTGAAGCAAACGCGACTTTTTCTCCGCCAAACGTGATCGAGAATTGTTGAAGTGCGAAGTCCGGCGCAACGGTATGCGTTATTTGTTTCGTGGTATGTGTGGTTACATCGTAAAGGAATAACTCATTATTCAAGTCCGGATTTTCGTTGTTTACGATGTTTGCCGATGAAACAAAAGCTACGTGGGTTCCATCAGCACTTATCATGGGAGGCACTGAGGTAGGCACATTATCGCCGGTCGTCTTTGTGATTTGGATTATCGAGCACGAAGTCGTTTGAGCGGATGCCGGCTGTTGGCCCCAAAACACCGATGTGACCACTAGTGCCGCGAACGCCAGGGCAGGCAGCGGGATACCCCCATTGGCTGAATTCCGAGCAGAGTTGGCAAAAGCAATCTCCTGCGCTATGAGGTGGAAGGTCCTCCAAATGGGTTCTGTCGATATGGTTTGCATGCTACCAGGTACAAATGGATTCATGAGATGCGCGTGACGGCGGTCTTAGAAGACTTAATGTGATGTCTAAAGGTGACTGCTGAGGGAGGCCAATCAAAAAGCATTTGGAAACGAATTTCACAATCAGGTCCAACACTTAACGAGAAAAGGAAAAGAAATCTTTCAACAAAATCGCTTTTTATGAAAGATTTGTGCGCACCCCGGCGTTATGCTCTCAAATAGTTGGGCGAAAAATGACCCTCGATAACCCAGATTCTATCGCTACGCGGGCCAGCTTGCTGGGACGGCTGAAGAACTGGGAAGATGGCGAGAGTTGGGAGGAGTTTACCCAAACTTACTGGAGGCTCATTTATGGCGTCGCCCGCCAGGCCGGCCTATCGGATGACGAAGCGCGCGATGTGGTTCAGGAAACGCTCCTTGGCGTTGCCAAAAACGTGCACGAGTTCGAGTCAGCACCGGGTCGCGGTTCCTTTAAGAATTGGATGCTCAATGTCACACGCTGGCGAATCGCGGATCATTTTCGATCCAAGCTCCCAACCCGAGAACGTTCGGTTGACACCACAGCCAACTCGGACCGCACAGAAACATTGGAGCGTCTACCTGATCCGGCGAATCTGGATGAAGTTTGGGAGCAGGAGTGGAAAAAAAACGTGCTCGAAACGGCGCTTGCGCGCCTGCGTCGTCGTGTAAATCCGAAGCACGCCCAGATTTTCGATCTGTATGCGATGCGTGGTTGGCCTGCAGCGAGGGTTGCCGGCGATTTAGGGGTAAACATTTTTCATGTGTACGTGGTGGCTCACCGGCTCACGCGGCTTTTGAAAGAGGAAGTGCGTTACGTGACCAAAAAGCTTGAGTAGGCCGCGAAGACCTTTGAGGAATGCAGTGCTGGAGGACTGGACCTGTGGTCTCTTTTTGACTTTAACGAGCGCAAATCCTGAGCTAAAAAATATTTAATGCCCCCGGCTATACCGGATTACGAATTGTTGCGCTCCATTGGCCGGGGTGCCTACGGAGAGGTGTGGCTGGCGCGCAGTGTTACAGGCGTCTTCCGAGCCGCCAAGATCGTATATAGGTCCAGCTTTCAGGAAGCCCGCCCCTTTGAGCGGGAATTCGCCGGCATCCAACGATTCGAACCAGTCTCGCGTTCACAGGAGAACCAGATCAGCATCCTGCACGTGGGCCGGAACGAAAAGGAAGGCTGCTTTTATTATGTCATGGAGCTGGCTGACGATATTGCCCGTAACGGTGCCGAGCCGGATTCTCCTCCGCGGATAGACCCTGAAAAGTATATTCCAAAAACTCTGAAAGAGGTCATTTCGCGTCGAGGCCGCCTGACCGTGGCCGAGTGTCTGCCGGTGGCCGTGGGTTTGTGCCGGGCCCTCGGACACCTTCACCACCACGGGCTGATTCACCGCGATGTAAAACCCTCCAACATTATCTTTGTCACTGGCCAGCCAAAATTGGCCGATATAGGTTTGGTCTCGAGTCTCGATGCCACCCGCTCTTTCGTCGGCACGGAAGGGTACGTCCCCCGCGAGGGCCCCGGCACTCCCGCCGCCGATCTTTTCAGCCTCGGAAAGGTTCTTTATGAAGCCGTCACCGGACGCACCCGAACCGATTTCCCGCTTTTGCCCGAAAATCTCGCCGAACTCCCTGACCGCAAAGCGCTATTGGAACTAAATGAAGTCATCCTCAAGGCTTGCGCCGATTCCGCGCAACGTTACGCCTCAGCTGAGGACATGCGCTCGGAGCTATTACTACTTCAGGCGGGCAAATCTGTTAAACGCCTCCACGCAATGGAACGCCGCCTCAAACGCGGACTACCGTTGGTGGCAGCCTGTGTGTTGTTGGCCGGCATCACTATCACGGTTCAACGAGTTGAAACCGCTCGCGTTCGCGAACGTGCCCGCATCGAATCCTCCTACCGTAAAAAGGCCGAGGAGCAGCAAAGAAAAACTCGTGAACTGCTCTATGCCGCGGACATGAGCCTGGTTCAACAGGCCTATTCCGCCGGCGATTTCGGAAAAGCTGAGGACCTCTTGAAAACGCAACTGCCTCAAGCCGGCGAACCGGATCTGCGCGGGTTCGAATGGTGGTACTTCTCTGGCGCCATCCGCGGCGAGCAGGAATGCCGCCTGGACGGTCATTCCAATCCCGTTAGGGGCGTCGAGTTTTCACCCGACGGACATACGCTCTTGAGCGCCGGTTACGACGGTTTGCTCAACCTATGGGATTGGCACAACGGCAAGCTCGTCAATTCGATGAGCAACCGCTTTTCAATTCATTCCGCATCGTTTGATCACGAAGGTGCAAGAATCTTTTTCGTCGATGAAAACGGGCGGTTTGAATGCCGCGACATTGCCAAAGGCGCCCCCCTCTTTTGGCAGGACAACGCCTGTATTCAACTCGCCGTAAACCCCGTCCAGGATGTCGTCGCCGTAGCTTGCGATAACTCTGCCGCGGGAACCACCGGCTCCAACGCCGCCACAATCAAAGCGACCCTCTTGCTTAATGCTCGTACCGGCCAGGAAATAGATTCCCTGCCCGATACGGGCCTCGTCCTCAAATTCTCTCCCGACGGAACCCGGTTGGCGATCGGAAACACAATGGGCTGGATCAATGTGTGGGATTTGCGAGACCGAAAAATCGTTGCTCGCTTTAATCCGATGCAGCCCTGGTTTGAGGCCAGCTTTTCACCAGACGGAGAAAAACTCGCGGTCGGAGACGCGGTGGGGAACTTGTTCCTGTGGAACATCGAAGATCAGAAATTGGTGGCGCAGATTCAGACCGGCCAGATCAACATCTGGCAAGTTGCCTTTTCAGTTCGCGGAGATTTGATCGCCACCGCCGGGAGCGACCAGACTTTGCGCTTGTGGGATGCCAAAACATTGCAAGGACTGCGCACTTTGCGCGGTCATCGAGGCGAGGTCTGGAGCCTGGCCTTTTCCCCTGATGGAACCCGAATCGCCACAGGCAGCAAAGATCAGAGTGTTCGAGTATGGAACCTGGCCCCGCGCACCATAGAACTCCCCCTCAGCCGCACCGTAGCTTTCTGGCAATGGCCGGTCTTTTCGTCGGATTCCCGTCTCGTTGCCGTTGGCGATCAGGCCGGAGTCAAGGTCTGGCACGTGCAGGATGGGGTTCAGCTATGCCTGCTCACCAACTGCGCTCACCCGCTCGGCTTCAGCCAGGATAGTGAAGGTTTATGGGTACTCGGAAAAGGCACTCTCGAACTGCACTCTGTGGATGGTCACAGCACCTATAGCTCACTGCTCGTCAGTAATCTGGACCTGACATTGGCCCGGTCCCATGCCTTCTTTGCAAACAGGCAGCTCCTTGCTCTTGGCCTTAAGGACGGCCAGATCGCTCTGTGGGACTTGGTCGCCAAAACCCAGACTCGATCCTGGAAAAGCCACACCGGAAACATCACCGCCCTGGCATTTTCTCCTGACGGCGAGCTCCTGGCCTCCACTTCCGAACGCGACTGGGACGCCAACATCTGGCGCGTTTCAACCGGCGAGCTGCGCCATACTTTCAAAGGCCACAAGGACGATATTTATGGCGCCGCATTCTCCCCCGATGGCAGGATCCTCGCCACAGCTTCAACGGATGATACCTGCCGTTTGTGGGACATGGCCACCTTTGAACCACTGGCCGTCCTGGGAAGTCACCGGGGTGGCGCTTATTCCGTGAGCTTTGGGCTCCATGGTCAAACGCTGGCCGTCGGCGTTGGAGACCATCGCGTGAAGCTTTGGAATGTGCCAACTTGTCGCGAACTGG